>Ga0207650_10001256_pt1 | contig 18423 bp, 19 predicted proteins | sample KBSS63metaG_FD_184325 | JGI IMG/M metagenome (GOLD analysis project Ga0207650, IMG submission 184325) | Switchgrass rhizosphere microbial communities from Kellogg Biological Station, Michigan, USA - KBS S6-3 metaG (SPAdes) (version 2) | ecosystem: Host-associated > Plants > Roots > Rhizosphere...
GCACGACCTTGATCGTGGTCCCGTCGCTTTCGACCAGCGCGACCGGCACATCGCCGTCTCGTGCAAGCAAAAGCCCCGGGGTCGCGGGGATCCCGAAAAGCTGCTGTCCGTGGCGGAGCAGCTTGGCTTGTTCGGGGGTGACGGGGAGGCCCGGGATGTCGTCCAGCCCCGCGTCAAGCGAGAGAACCGTCCTCGTCAGTGCGCGCCCCTTAGCGATTTCCCCCAGTTTGTCCAGCGATATCGCCTGTTCCAGGGTGAAGGGGCCGGCCCTGGTCCGCCTCAACATGGTGACATGGCCAAGGGTGCCGAGCGCCCGGGCGATGTCGCGGGCGAGGCTTCGGATGTAGGTGCCTTTGGAGACGGCGGCGGAGAGGGTGGCTTCGTCTGCATCTGCCGAGACCAGCCGCAGGGAGTGAACCGTCACCTTGCGCGGCTTGAGCTCGACCTCCTTGCCGGCGCGGGCGAGGTCATAGGCACGTTCACCGTCGACCTTCAGCGCGGAGAAGGCCGGCGGCACCTGCTCGATCGCGCCGGTGAAGGCCGGCAGCACGGTTTCGATGGCCTCGACCGCCGGATGGGCATCGCTGCTTGCGACGACCTTGCCTTCAAGGTCGAGCGTGTCGGTTTCTTCGCCGAAGCGGATGGTGAAGTCATAGGATTTGCTGGCGTCCAGCATCCGGCCGGCGAGTTTGGTCGCTTCGCCCAGCGCGATCGGCAGCACGCCCGAGGCGAGCGGGTCCAGTGTGCCGCCATGCCCGACCTTGGTCTTGGGCTCGCCGGCCTCGCGGAGCGCGCGCTTGACCGCCCCAACGGCCTGGGTCGAGCCCATGCCGACCGGCTTGTCGAGGATGATCCAGCCATTGAGCGCCATGGCCGGCGCGATAGACAAGCCCATGGGCTTTGACCATAAGCCGCGGCTGTGAGGATCCCGACCACGTGAGCCGCCGCCGTCAACTAACGCAGCTCGCCTGGCGCGAATATCTGCCGATGGGCGCAACCATCGCCATGTGGGCGGTGATCGTCGCCGCCATCGGCCACGCCGATACGGCCCGCCTGATCGCCGCCTTCACATTGGTCCGTTCGACCCAGATGATCACCAAGCTGGCGACGCAAATCGGGCTCAAGCGCAGGCAGGGCGCGCCCAGGCCTGTCCGCCGGCAGGCCAAGCGGCTTGCCTTCGAGGCGCAAGGATTTGCGCTGGTAGTCTCGATGCTGCTGGTCGCCCTGCTGTTCGAAGCATTGAAGGCCATCGGCCAGCAGAAAGTCGCAGCGTTCATTCCCTATCTGGCCTTGGCGATGCCGGCGCGAAATCTCCGTTTCGCCGACCTGAAGTCCGCGTCGCCCTATTCCCGGCTGGCACTGTCAACCAGCGGGCTGGCGCTGGCCGCGATCGGGTGGGCGGCCGGATGGCAAGCAGCATTAATGGGCCTGGCGTTCGGCGCGCGGGAATGGGTCGCATTCGCCGCGCTGCGCTGGTGGCCGCGCGAGGCGCGACCGTCCAGATATCCGACCGAGAAACCGCTTCTGTTCGCCGAAGTGGCGCGGACCACGGCCGTGATGGGCCGGCGATTGCTGACCTATCGGCTGACCAAGTCGCTGCTGGCGCCGTTCGGCCCGATCGGCAATATTGCCGCACGGACGGGCCGAGGGCTCAAGCTGCATCAGAAGCTCGAGCCTTACATTCCCCACCATTTCGTCGGATTTCTGCTGTTCAGCCTGGTCACTTTCGGAAGCGCGGTCTTCCTGGCTCTGCGCAGCGGCGAGCCGGCAGCGATGGTCGGCGCGGCGGGTCTCGCCCAGATCGGCGCGGCGACCGCGAATGTCGTGCTGCTGTGGCAATACCTGCCGGCCCGCGATGCCGACATGGTTGTCGAGGATGACGACGACGACGATTGAGTGGATTGGCTAGGACCGGCGCGGGATCGCCAGGCTCAACTGCCTCTCTTCGCTTTCCTTCAGCCGCTCGAAGAAATGGCGGCGGCACAGGGCGATATAGCGGTCGTTGCCGCCAATTTCGGTCTGCTCACCGGCAACGACCGCATGGCCGTCGGCATCGACGCGAAGGTTCATCGTCGCCTTACGCCCGCATTCGCAGACCGCCTTCAATTCGACCAGCGTGTCCGCCAGCGCCAGCAGCGCCGCCGAACCCGGAAAAAGATTGGCCTGGAAGTCGGTCCGGAGCCCGTAGCAGAGCACCGGGATTTTGAGATCGTCGGTAATCCGGCACAGTTGCAGGACATGGTCGCGGGTCAGGAACTGCGCCTCATCGACCAGGATGCAATCGAGCTTTCGCCTGATCAGTTCCCGTACCACGGCGTCGAACAGGTTGGTGTCGTCGGAATAGCGGTTGGCGCCCGCTTCCAGGCCGATCCGGGAACCGATGGTGCCGGCGCCGGCTCGGTCGTCGAGGTCGGCGGTCCACAACATCGTATGCATGCCGCGTTCGCGATAGTTGAAGTCGGCCTGCAGCAGCGTGGTCGATTTTCCCGCGTTCATCGCGGCATAGTAGAAATAGAGCTTGGCCATCAGCGTCCTAGGGGCACGCCCCGCCCTTGGGAGCGACCTTGAAGTCGCTGAGCCGGATCGCATTGGCCTTTTGCGGCCAGGATTCGAACGACAGGCGGCCGTCGGGCGGAAGCGCGCAGCTGCGCGCCGCGACCGGCTTGTCGGCGCCGATCAACTCGGCCTGGTAGGTGAATGACGTCGGGTTATTGCTGGTAATCGTCATGGTCGTGCCGAGCATGCTCCTGACCGTCACCTGGATCTGGCCGGGAGCAGGTTTGGCATTGGCGCTCGCCTTGCGCGCCCTGACGGGCTGGCCGTGAAACAGGCTGAATTGCCAGGTCTCGCCGGTCTTGACGGTAAGACCAGCCGGCCCGGCGGGCACCGGGCTGGCTGCCAGCAACAGGGCGAGTCCAAGGAGTCGGAAGGCCATCAGCCTACTCTATTCGTTGCTCGGCCTGAATCCAGCCTGACGTCACGACAGCGAATTCGGCAGCAGCGCACGGGTGATCCAGTGGGCCGGCGGACCGACCAGCCGCTCGACGATGTTCGCGCTCGGGAAGAATTGCGGAATGACCAGCAACAATAGGATCAGGAGCAGGAGGCCGAAGCGCTGCAGCTTGGCATAATGCTTCGCCAGGCCGAGCGGCAGCAGTCCCTGGACGACATGCCCGCCGTCGAACGGGGGCAGCGGGATCAGGTTGAAGACGGCAAGGAATACGTTGATCGCCAGGAAGTTCAGCAGATTCTGGCCGATAAACACCCAGAAAAGACCAGCCGGCCCGATCGCGACCAGGGCGGAGAGCAGCAGCGCGGCGACGAGCGCCAGCAGCAGGTTCATTCCCGGGCCGGCCAGCGCGACCAGGACCATGTGGAAGCGCGGATTGCGCAGGCGGCCAGCAACCACCGGCACGGGCTTTGCCCAGCCGAAAATGGGCGCGCCGCTGACGGCCAGGATCATCGGCAGCAGGACCGTGCCGACGGGATCGACATGCTTGAACGGATTGAATGTCAGCCGTCCGCGTTGCCTCGCCGTCGGATCGCCAAGCATATTGGCAACCAGGCCGTGCGAGACCTCGTGAAAGACGATGGCGATGATCAGTGGAATGAGCCACGTGGCCACATTCCACAGCAGATTGTTGGTCAAGCTATTCCGTCCCCCACTCGTCCCTGAGGATCGAGAAGAGCACGGTATTGCGGACATGGCCAGTCCAGGTGATGCGGTCGGCGCGCATTACACCTTCGCGCGCCGCCCCAAGCTTGGTCATCGCCGCCTGGCTGCGCTTGTTACGCTCGTCGACGCGGAACTCGACCCGGCGAATGCCGCAGTCGAACGCGCGGCGGAGCATCATGTCCTTGACCCGCCGGTTGAAGCCGGTGCCGCGAAGATGCGGGCGATAATAGGTGCCGCCGATCTCCAGCACGCCGCGGCCCTCGTCGATGCCGAGGAAGCTCGACATGCCGGCCAACTCATCGCCCTCAAACAGCACGAAGGTGCGGTTGCGTGGGCTGCTGCGGTATAAGGCGATGCTATCGTCGAAGCCGTCGGGGCCGAAGTTATTGGCGTAAATCTGCCAGATTTCCTGATCTTCGGTGCAGGCAGCCTTTAACGCGCCGTGCCAAGATTCGTTGAAAAGTACGGCGCTGCAACCATCACCCGTCATGGGCGCGTCCAATGCGGTCATCCTTCGTCGAGATCCTGCGCCACCTTTGGCGCGCGCAGCAGGGTCGCAATCTTGCTGCCCTCGTCGAAGCTCTCGTCGGCGAGGAATTTGAGCTTGGCGGCATATTTCATCCGTACCCGGCCCGCGACCTCGCGCTGGAGGTAAGCGGTGTGGGTGCGCAGCGCCTTGAGCACTGCCTCTTCATCCTGGCCGAGCAGCGGCTTCACGAACACGGTCGCGTGACGCAGGTCGGGCGACATGCGCACCTCGGTGACCGACACGAAATGGCTGGCGAGCGTGTCGTCATGCACGTCGCCGCGCTGGAGAATTTCACTCAGCACATGGCGCACCTGCTCGCCGACGCGAAGCAGGCGAACCGAACGGCCTTCTGCAGTTTCCTTCGTGCGCATTTACAGCGTCCGTGCGCGTTCCTCGGTCTCGAACACTTCGAGGTTGTCGCCCGGCTTGATGTCGTTGGTGTCAGCGAGCAGCACGCCGCACTCCATGCCCGCGTTGACCTCCTTGACGTCGTCCTTGAAGCGACGAAGCGAGGAGATGGTCGTCTTGCTGACGATGACGTCTTCGCGGGTGAGGCGCGCGTGGAGCCCCTTGCGGATGACGCCTTCGAGCACCAGCAGGCCGGCGGCCTTGTCGCGCTTGCCGGCGGGGAAGACTTCCTTGACCTCGGCTCGGCCGACGACCGTCTCGATGATCTCCGGACCAAGCTCGCCGGCCATCGCACCCTTCACCCAGTCGGTGAGGTGGTAGATGACGTCGTAATAGCGCAGCTCGACCTTGTTGCGGGCGGCGGTCTCGCGTGCCTTGGCATTGGGCCGGACGTTGAAGCCGATGATCGGCGCTCCGGTCGATGCGGCGAGGGTGACGTCGCTCTCGGTGATCGCGCCGACGCCCGAATGGAGCACGCGGACGCGAATCTCGTCGGTCGAAATCTTGTTGACCGCGTTGACGATCGCTTCGACCGAGCCCTGCACGTCGCCCTTGACCACCATCGGGAATTCGATCGTGGTCGAGGCGCGGTTGGCGAACATATTCTCGAGGCTGACCGGCGCCGACGTCGTGCGGCGCTTGTCGAGCACCGACTGGCGATAGGCGGCGACCTCGCGGGCGCGGGCCTCATTCTCGACCACCGTCAGCTGGTCGCCGGCGGAGGGGACGGCACCGAGGCCGAGCACTTCGACCGGGAAGGCGGGCGGGGCCTCCTTCACCTGGCGGCCATGGTCGTCGATCATCGCCCGGACTTTGCCCGAGGCGGCGCCGACGACGATTACGTCGCCGACCTTGAGCGTACCGCGCTGGACCAGCACGGTCGCAAGAGGTCCGCGGCCCTTGTCGAGCTTGGCCTCGACCACGGTCGCCTCGGCGGCGCGGTCGGGATTGGCCTTCAACTCGAGGATTTCAGCCTGCAAGTTGATCGCTTCGAGCAGGCCATCGAGGTTGGTCTTCTTGAGCGCCGAGACCTCGACGTCCTGGACGTCGCCGCCCATCGCTTCGACGATAATCTCGTGCTGCAGCAGTTCCTCGCGGACCTTCTGCGGATTGGCGCCGGGCTTGTCGATCTTGTTGATCGCCACGATCATCGGCACGCCGGCCGCCTTGGTGTGGTTGATCGCCTCGATCGTCTGCGGCTTGAGGCCGTCATCGGCAGCCACCACCAGCACGACGATGTCGGTGACGTTGGCGCCGCGGGCGCGCATCTCGGTAAAGGCTTCGTGGCCCGGGGTGTCGAGGAAGGTGACCTTCGACTTGTCCTTCAGCGTGACCTGATAGGCGCCGATGTGCTGGGTGATGCCGCCAGCCTCTCCGGAAACCACGTCGGCGCCGCGAATGGCGTCGAGCAGGGACGTCTTGCCATGATCGACATGGCCCATGATCGTCACCACCGGCGGGCGCGTCTGCAGCGTCTCATCGGGGTCGACGTCGACCGTCGTGTCGATGTCGACATCGGCCTCGCTGACGCGCTTGATGTTGTGGCCGAACTCGGTGACCAGCAGCTCGGCGGTGTCCTGGTCGATGGTTTGGGTGAGCGTCACCGCCACGCCCATCTTGAACAGCGACTTGACCAGGTCGGCGCCGCGCTCGGCCATGCGGTTGGCGAGTTCCTGAACCGTGATGGATTCGGGGACGACCACGTCGCGCACCTGCTTGACGGCCGGCCCCATCTCCTGGTGGTGGCGCTTTTCCTTTTCGCGGGCGCGGCGGAGCGCGGCCAGGCTGCGGGTGCGGCTGTCGTCTTCGCCGGTGAGCGCACGGGAAACGGTCAGCTTTCCGGCATGGCGGCGCTCGTCGACCCGGCCGCGATTGGCGCCGGGGTGGGCCGGAGCCGCACGCTTCGGCGCATGCGCCGGGGCGGCGGAACGGCGGAATTCGCGATCTTCCTCGACCGGCTCCGCTGCCGGTTCGGCGGCGGCGGGGCGGGCTGCTTCCTCGGCGGCGAGGCGCTCGGCTTCGGCAGCCTGTTCGGCAGCGAGGCGGGCGGCCTCTTCCTCGGCCTTGCGATTTTCCTCGGCGCGGCGCTTCTCTTCTTCGGTCTGCTCCTGCTTGGAGCGGTCCTCGCGGCGGCGCGCCTGCTCGAGCGAGGTCATGCGGGCCTCTTCGGCCTCGCGCAGCAGGCGCTCCTGCATTTCCTTGCGGGCGGTGATGTCGTCGACCGGGCGCTTTGGCGCCGGCTTGACGGCTGGGGCAGCCGGCTTCGGCGCGGGGGCCGGTGCGGCCGCCTCGGGCTTCGGCTCGGGCGCCGGGGCCTCACCGGGCTTACCCAGGATGCGCCGCTTCTTGACCTCTACGACGACGGTGTTCGAGCGGCCGTGGCTGAAGCTCTGCTTCACCTTGCCGGTCTCGACCGTGCGCTTCAGGCCCAGCGGTGGCCGGGTACCCAGCTTGGGCTTTTCCGTCTGGTCGGTCATGCGTTTCCTTCGTCCACAAAGTTACTGGCCGAGCCCGGTCGCGCAGCGTGGCCGCGCTCTAACCCAGCATCGGGATCAATGAAAGCTTGCCACCGGTCGATGGCGAGAGTGACGCGCCTTGCGGCAGCGGCATCGGTCAAGGCGACATGTACCACATTTTCGCGGCCAAGCGCCACCGACAAGATGGTGCGCCCTTCCGGAAAAACCAAGCCTTGGCTACCGCCGCCGCCCACTCGCCAGGCCTGGTCGAGCTTCCTGCGGCCGTCCTCGCCGGCGTCGGCGGCATGGATCAGCAGCGAAACCTTGCCCTGACGAGCGGCGGTCTCGACGCGCTCGGCGCCGTTGATCAGCGTGCCGCCGCGAGCCTCCAGGCCCAGGCGATCCAGCGCCTGGCTGCGCAGGGCAGCCTCGATCCGTTCGCCAAGGTCGGCGGGAACGTCGATCTCGCCGGTCTTGAACGCCCGGGCCAGGGCGCCCTTGAGCTTGCCCTTGGCATTGGCTTCATCCAGCGCCTTGCGGCCAACGCCGATCCAGGCGCCGCGGCCCGGGGCGCGGGCGCGCACGTCGGGCGCGACCTGGCCGTCGGGACCGAGGGCGAGCCGGATCAACTCCTCCCGCGGCGCCGTCCGCCGGGTGAGGATGCAGCTGCGCTCCGGAACGTGCGCCTCTAGCGGATCATTGGTCCTTATCCGCAACCGCGTCCTCCCCGGTTGCAGGTTCGTCGGCGGATCCCGACGCGGAGGCATCATCTTCAAACCAATGAGCGCGGGCGGCCATGATGATCTCATTGCCCTGCTCTTCGGTCAGGCCATAGTCGGCCAGAACGCCGGCCTTGTCCTCGGTGCGCTTGGGAGCGCTTTCGGCCCGGCGGCGCGGCTCGACCCGCTTCTTCTGGATCAGCTCGTCGGTAGCGAGGTCGGCGAGATCGTCGAGGGTGCGGATATTGGCCTTGCCCAGCGTCACCAGCATTTGCTCGGTGAGGTAAGGCAGCTCGGCCAGCGCATCCTCAACGCCCAGCTTGCGGCGCTCTTCGCGGGCCGCGGCTTCGCGGCGCTCAAGCGCTTCGGCGGCGCGGCTCTGCAGCTCACCAGCGATTTCGTCGTCGAGACCCTCGATCGAGGCGATTTCGTCGATCTCGACGTAGGCCACTTCCTCAAGGCTGGTGAAGCCTTCGGCGACCAGCAGCTGGGCCAGCGTCTCGTCGACGTCGAGCTCGCTCTGGAACATTTCCGAGCGCTCGACGAACTCGCGCTGGCGCTTCTCGCTGGCGTCGGCTTCGGTCAGGATGTCGATCTGCGAATTGGTGAGCTGCGAGGCGAGGCGGACGTTCTGGCCGCGGCGGCCGATCGCCAGGCTGAGCTGGTCGTCGGGCACGACGACCTCGATCCGGCTCTCTTCCTCGTCGATCACGACGCGGCTGACGGTTGCCGGCTGCAGCGCGTTGACGACGAAGGTCGCAGTATCCTCGCTCCACGGGATGATGTCGATCTTCTCGCCCTGCAGTTCCTGGACGACCGCCTGGACCCGGCTGCCCTTCATGCCGACGCAGGCGCCGACCGGATCGATCGAGCTGTCGTAGCTGATGACGCCGATCTTGGCGCGGCTGCCAGGGTCGCGGGCGGCGGCCTTGATCTCGATGATGCCGTCGTAAATCTCGGGCACTTCCTGCGCGAACAGCTTCTTCATGAAGTCGGGATGCGCGCGGCTAAGGAAGATCTGCGGGCCGCGGGTTTCGGCTGAAACGCGGAGGATCAGCGACCGGATCCGGTCGCCGACGCGGACCATTTCGCGCGGGATCTGCTGGTCGCGGCGAATGACGCCTTCGGCCCGGCCGAGGTCGACGACGATGTGGCCGAACTCGACCCGCTTGACGACGCCGGTGATGACCTCGTTGGCGCGGTCCTTGAATTCCTCATACTGCCGCTCGCGCTCGGCATCGCGGACTTTCTGGAAGATGACTTGCTTGGCGGCCTGCGCGGCAATGCGGCCGAACTCGATCGGCGGCAGCGGATCGACGATGAAGTCGCCGACCGCGGCGCCGGCCTGGAGCTTCTGCGCGCCCTTCGGGTCGATCTGCTTGAAATGATCTTCGACTTCCTCGACCACTTCGAGAACGCGCCACAGGCGAAGGTCGCCGGTGTTCGGATCGAGCTTGGCGCGGATGTCGTTCTCGGCGCCGTAGCGGGCGCGGGCGGCGCGCTGGATCGCATCTTCCATCGCCTCGATGACGATGGCCTTGTCGATCAGCTTTTCGCGCGCAACTGCGTCGGCGATGGCGAGCAGCTCGGCCTTGTTGGCAGTGGCAGCGGCGGGCGCGGCAGTGGCCATTTTCTTCAACCTTCCGTCTTGATCAAATCGGCGCCTTCGGTGCTGAGCGGCGCGGTGGCGTTAATAAGCTTGTCGGTCAAGAGCAGCTTGGCCGATGCGATGTTGCCGAATTCGACCTGCCGCTCGCCCTTGGGCGTCGCGACATTAATCGAATCACCGGAAATTCCCCCGATAATACCGGACACCTGCTTGGCGCCGTCGACGGGCTGCGCATATTTGATCCGCGCCTCATGACCGGCCCAGTCGGCAAAGTCCTTCCGGCGGGTCAGCGGGCGGTCGATCCCGGGCGAGCTGACCTCCAATCGGTAGCCGCCGTCGATCGGGTCGCGCCCGGCGGCTTCCTCCGCATCGAGCAGCTCGCTGAGCTTGCGCGAAATATCGGCGCAATCGTCGATCGTCAGCTGGCGAGTATCGGGCCGTTCGGCCATCACCTGCAGCGTCGGGTCCGACGTGCCGCCAATCATCGCCACGCGCACGAGGTCGAAGCCCAGTCCCGTGACGGCGGGCTCGATCAGGCGAGCGATGGCAGCGGTATCGGTCAAGCGATCTCCAAATTCCAAACCCTCTCGGCGCCGAGCCCCTCCGGGCTCAGCCTCAACGCCTTTACGATGTCGAGGAGAGTGGCCGCCATATAGGCGCGGCGTGCAAGACTCGCAAGCGGAAGAGTCAGACACCCAAAGCGCGGTTTTCAGCTCTGATCCTGACCGTCAAAACCACCGCATTGAGCAACGAAAAGATGATGGCGATGTCCCAAAGGCCGAAGACCAGCGGCAGCACCGCGATCTCGCCGATCACCACCAGATAGTTTGGGTGGCGGACGAAGCGGTAGGGACCGCTTTCAACGAGCTTTTCGCCGGGAACGACAATGATCCGAGTGGTCCAGCGATTGCCCAGAGTCCTCAAGACCCAGACCCTTCCGGCCTCAATCAAAAGGAAAAGGAGCAAGAAGGGGATGTCGACCGGGCGGCCCGGCGCCAGCCACCAGAGCGTGATTAGCCAGGCGGCGTGAAGCGCGACGATCAGCGGATAATGGCCGGCGCCGACCTCTTGGCCGCCCGCGGCGAGTAAGCGACTGGTGTTGGCACGGGCAAGCGGAAGCTCGACCAGCCGCTGCAAGGTCACGAAGGCGAGCAGGGCAACGGACGGCCAGATCATGAGCGCTCGAGCAACATCCCGGCGCAGGTGAAGCCGGGCCCAAACGCAGTCATCAGCACCTGGCTCGGGAGGCCGCGAGCGATCAGCCGATCAAGCACGAACAGGACAGTGGGGGCGCTCATATTGCCGTAGTCGTTGAGCACGTCGCGCTCCAGGTCGAGCCTGCCGACCGGCAGTTCAAGCGCGCTTTCGATCGCATCGATCACCTTGACTCCGCCGGGATGGCAGCAGAAGCGATCGATGTCCGCACGGCTTTTCCCCATGGAGCCGAGCATGCCGTCAACCGCATTGGCGAGCTCGGCTTCGATGAAGGGCGGGATCGCGCGGTCGAACACCACCGCAAAGCCGGGATCCTCGACCCGCCAGCCCATGATGTTCAGCGTGTCGGGCCACATTCGCTCGGCGGCGCCGGAGATGCTGGCGATGCCTTGCCCGCTCGTCCCAACCACCGCCGCCGCGGCTCCGTCGCCGAAGATTGCGGTGGCGACGATTGCTGCGGGATCGTCGCTGTCGAGACGGATGGCGATCGAGCAAGTCTCGATGGTGACGAACAGCCAGTTGGTCCTCGGTTCGGCCGCCGCCAGCCGGGCGGCAGTGGCGAGGCCATTCACTCCCCCCGCACAGCCCATTCCAAAAATCGGGACCCGGCGAGCATCATCGCGTAGGCCAATCGCGGGCCCGTTGCGCGCCTCGATGCTTGGCGTGGCGATGCCGGTGGTCGACACCATCACCACGCCGTCAATGTCCGACGGCTTCAGTCCCGCCCGACCGATGGCTTTCGTCGCAACTTCGCGGAACAGCGCGTCGCATGCATCCAGATAGACCCGGTTGCGTTCCTTCCAGCCGTGGTGACCTTCATACCATTCAATTGGCGCGACGGTGGAGCGTTGAGCTATTCCTGCGTTGTCGAACACGGACGCCAGCCGATCGAACAGCGCCTTGCGCCCGCCAAACAAATCGCGAGCCTTGGCTTTCGCGACGGGTTGCTCAACGGTGTAGGGCGGAAGCGCAGTGGCGAGCGAGAGCAGGCCGACTTTGTCCATCCAAGCCTCGTCTTTCGCCCTGTTGCTGAGGGAGACATTGGATGAGGCGGAGCCTTTTGCAAGCTGTGTTGGCCGCGATGCTGGTGGCGGGCTGCCAGTCCAAGGGCGCGGCACAAGCGGAATCTCGCCCGGATCGGCCATTTACGGTCAAGGAAATCGCCAAGTTCAGCACGCCGTGGGCGATGGCATTTCTACCGGGTAGCGGGGTTCCGCTGACCAACATGGCACTGCTGACCGAAAAGGAAGGCCGGCTGTGGCTGGTCGATGCCGGTAACGGGAAGCGGACGGCCGTATCGGGCGTACCCAGTGTAGTTGTTGCGGGCCAGGGCGGCCTTGGCGATGTCGTTCCGCATCCCGATTTCGCCGGTAACCGCCGCGTCTACCTCAGCTATGTCGCAGGCGGACCGAACGGGACCAGCGGCGCGGCGCTGGGATATGGCACGCTCGACCTCGGCAATCCCGCCGCACCGGCGCTGAAAGATTTCAAGGTGATTTGGCGTCAGCAGCCCAAGGTAACGGGCAACGGCCATTTTTCGCACCGCATCGCATTCGGGCCGGACGGGCTCCTCTACCTGAGCTCGGGCGAGCGGCAGAAGTTCGATCCCGCGCAGGACTTGACCATGAATTTGGGCAAGATCCTTCGCCTGACGGACGAAGGCGCGCCGGCGCCTGGCAATCCCTGGGCATCGCGCGGAGGGATCGCCGCCCAGTTCTGGACGATCGGCCATCGCAATGTACTTGGGCTGAGCTTCGCTTCGGACGGCCGGCTGTGGGCAAGTGAAATGGGCCCACAGGGCGGTGACGAAGTCAATTTGATCCTGCCCGGCAGAAACTATGGCTGGCCGCGCGTGTCGAACGGCAGCCATTACGACGGCCGCGACATTCCGGACCATAAGCCCGGCGATGGGTTTGAGGCTCCAAAGGTGTGGTGGAACCCGTCGATCTCACCCGGCGCGCTGATGATCTACACCGGCGACAAATTCCCCTCCTGGAAGGGCGACGCGCTGGTCGGCGCCTTGTCCGGCGAGGCGTTTATCCGGGTCGACATCGACGGCGACCAGGCCCGGAAAGCCGATGAGTGGCCGATGGACGCCCGCATCCGAGCCGTCGACCAGGGGCCTGACGGCAGCGTCTACCTGCTCGAGGATGGTCCCAGCGGCGGACGGCTGCTGCGGCTCGACCCTAAATGACGCGGGCCTGAAGCCGATGGTCGCGTACGTCGTCGAGCAGGTCGATGCGGTCTGGCTGATTGCCGGGCAGCCGCTCAAGTCGATGGACTGGATGAGCCCCTATGTGTGGGTTGGGCCGGACAAGAAACTGTGGATGATGATGCGCGGGGTGCCCAACCCGCTCGATTATGAGGATCCGACGGGGGTCATCTGGTGCGGGTCGTCGAATGATGGGCTGACATTCACGATGGATCCCAGGCCGGTGATCGAACCGGGGCCGGAGTCGATCGATTTTGGAGGGGTGGAGGACCCGACGGTCCTGCAGACCGACGATGGCATAATGGTGTTTTATACCGGGGTTCAAGCCAATCGGCAGCAAGGTTCGATGCTGCTGGCGACCGGGCCGGATCCTTACCATCTGACCAAGCGCGAAGTGGTGCTTGAGGCGCCGGAAGGCGAAGGCAATTTCAAGGAAGCCACCCTCTATCAGACCCCCGACAAATGCTGGCGGCTATTCTACGAATATGCTTGCGAGGGAGCGTCCCGCATCGGCATTGCCCATACCCCCGACCTCGGCACCGGCTGGACCGCGCTGGAAGATATTATTCCGTTCCGCGAAGACAGCTGGGACAATTGGCACCTATCCCCAGGTCCGATCGTCCAGGCCGACGGCCGCGACCCGGTGATGTTCTACAATGGCGCGACCGGCGACGCGCGCTGGCGAATTGGCTGGATCACATTCGACAGTTACTGCGAGCGGGTCACGGCGCGAGGCGTCGAGCCGTTACTAATGCCGCCGCCGCCGACGGACCGGGCCGCGACCGACATCGCTTTTGCCGGATCGGCGGTCCTCCAGCCAGACGGATTGATCCATCTATATTATTCGCTGGAGGACCGGCTGATCTCACGCGCCGTGGTCCGCGCCTACGATTAGTCGACCGGCTGCGGTTCGTCGACCGGCTGCGGCACTGTGCGCAGGTAGGGCTTCAAGGTCTTCCAGCCGCCGGGGAATTTCGCCGCGGCGTCCTCATTCGAGAGCGACGGCACGATGATGCAGTCCTCGCCCTGCTTCCAGTTGACCGGGGTCGCGACCGAATGCTTGGCGGTGAGCTGAATGCTGTCGAGAAGGCGCAGCACCTCGTCGAAATTGCGGCCCGAGCTCATCGGATAGATCAGCATCGCCTTGATCAGCTTGTCGGGCCCGACGATGTAGACCGTGCGCACCGTGGCGTTGTTGGCCGCGGTGCGGCCTTCCGAACTCTCTCCGGCATCGGCCGGGAGCATGTTGTAGAGCTTGGCGACCTTGAGGTCGTGGTCGCCGATCATCGGGAAGTTCACCTCGTTGCCGGTGACGTCCTTGATGTCCTGCGCCCAGCCTTCATGGTCACCCACCTTGTCGACCGACAGGCCGATGATCTTGGTGTTGCGCTTGGCGAACTCGTCGGCGAGGCCCGCCATATAGCCGAGCTCGGTGGTGCAGACTGGCGTATAGTCCTTCGGGTGCGAGAAGAGGATCGCATAACCGTTCCCGATCCAGTCGTGGAAACTGATATTGCCCTGCGTGGTTTCGGCGGTGAAATCGGGGGCAACGCTGCCGATTGAAAGCGTCATGTGTCTGTCCTTCGCTGAGTCGGTGGATGGCGCCGCTATACTCCCGCCGGCACCGGTACAAAATCGGGCTCGACCTCAGCCCTGAGGTCGAGCCACTCCGGGGGCTCGAGGCCCTTGGAGCGGAGGAATTGAGGGTTGAACAACCGTGATTGATAGCGGGTCGCCGGGTCGCACAACATGGTGACGATGGTGTGACCGGGGCCAAGTTCGCGGGCCAGCCGGATCGCTCCGGCAACGTTGACGCCCGACGACAGGCCGAGCGCCAGCCCTTCTTCCTTCAATAGGGCGAAGGTGATGGCGAGGCTTTCGGCATCGGGGATGAAGAAGCTGTGGTCGGGCCGGAAGCCTTCGAGGTTGGCGGTGACGCGGCCCTGGCCGATCCCTTCCGTAATCGAGCTGCCTTCGGATTTGAGTTCGCCGGTCGTGTAAAAGCTGTGCATTGCCGCGCCTGGCACGTCGGCGAGTGCGATGGCGATGTCAGACTTCCTCTCGCGAAGCGCGGCGGCGACCCCGGCAAGGGTGCCGCCGGTGCCGATCGCGCTGACGAAGCCGTCGATCTTGCCCTCCGTCTGCTGCCAGATTTCGGGCCCGGTGGTGCGGACGTGGATGTCGCGGTTGGCGACATTGTCGAACTGGTTGGCGAAAATCGCGCCCTCGGCATGCTCACGGGCCAGCCGCGCGGCGGTCCGGCCGGCGACTTTCACGTAATTATTGTCGTTGCGGTACGGCACGGCCGGCACTTCGATCAGGCTGGCACCGAGCGACCGCAGCGTATCCTTCTTCTCCTGGGCCTGCGTCTCGGGGATGACGATCACCGTCTTCAGGCCAAGCGCGTTGCCGACGATGGTGAGGCCGATTCCGGTGTTGCCCGCGGTGCCGTCGACCACCAGCCCGCCCCTGCTGAGCTCACCCCGGCTGATTGCCTCGGTGATGATGCCGAGCGCCGCGCGGTCCTTGACCGAGGCGCCCGGGTTCATGAATTCGGCCTTGCCGAGAATGGTGCAGCCGGTCTGCTCTGACGCGCGGCGGAGCTGGATCAACGGCGTATTGCCGATTGCAGCGAGAACGGAGTCTCTGGTCTCCATCGCGCCTAGTTAGGTAGGCGTAAGCGTTCAGCCAAGACGCCGGTAGCGGAATTGATGCGGCACCCGGCCTTCCCGGCGGGCCTTGGCGGCGTAGCGCGTCTCGAGCCAGCCCGACGGATAACGCAGCCAATCGCCCGGCTCCTTCACCACCCATTCGAACTCGTCGGTGTGACGCTGCATGATCATCAGCGCCCAGTTTAGATAGGTCGGATCGTCGGTCGCCACCCGGAATTCGCCGCCCGGCTTCAACTTGGCTGCGATCAGCGCCAGCGGGCCGTCGTTCATCATCCGCCGCTTGGCGTGCCGCGCCTTGGGCCAGGGATCGGGATGGAGCAGGTAAACCATGGTCAGCGAACGGTCGGGCAGGCGGCGCAGGACGTCGAGCGCGTCGCCCATGTGGATGCGGACATTGGCCAGCCGCTGGTCGCGGATATGGCCGAGCGCCTGCGCGACGCCATTGAGGAAGGGTTCGCAGCCGATGAAACCATGGTCCGGCAGCAGGTCGGCGCGATAGGCGAGATGCTCGCCTGCGCCGAAGCCGATCTCCAGGTGCAGCGGACGGCCGTCCCCGAACAGGCGTTCGGAAGTGATCTCGCCGTCGGCCGGCACCGAAATTGCCGGCAGTAAGGTTTCGACCAGCTCCGACTGCCCTTTCCTCAGCTTGTGGCTGCTCGACCGCCCGTAGAGCCGGTTGATGGTTGTCGGGTCGCCTTGCCTGAATGCGGTCATGGGCGGCCCCCTAATCGCTTCGCGCGCGGCGTTAAACCCTCACATTGGCCTTGGGACTCCGCTCGGTTATGTTCCGCTCGCGCAACGAGCCTGGGGAGGGGAATATGCGTAGCGGTGGAATCAATTGGCTGGCGGTGATCGCCGCGGCGATCGCGATCTATGCGATCGGCTTCGTTATTTACGGGGTGATGATGCCGATGGACGTCAACATTGCGATGTCGGGCATGACCGATGCCGAGCGCGCGACGGCTGATACGCGAATGATATACAGCCCGCTGATGCCGATCCTGACGGCGGTGTTCATGGCGGTGCTGTTCAAATGGGGCCAGGTCGCGGACGCCATGACGGGCGTGAAATGGGCGATAGTCGTTGGCTTGGCGTCAGCCGTTCCGACCATGCTCTACGGCTGGGTTTATGGCGGGCTCAACACCAGTATGACGATGATCGACTGCGCTCACCTGCTGCTCGGCCATATCGCGGCCGGCGCGATCTTGGGCGGCTGGAAGTAAGGACTAGGGCCCCGTTAATTCGAGCGGTGCCCCGTTCCTAGGCGGCGACGGCGGCCACGTCGGACACGGCCGCTTTCAGATCCTCGACCAGGTCGGTCTTTTCCCACGGGAAAAGGTCGCCTTCGGCCTTGCGGCCGAAATGGCCGTAGGCGGCGGTTGCAGAATAGATCGGCTTGTTGAGTCCGAGGTGGGTGCGGATGCCGCGCGGGGTCAGCCGGCCAAGCTTCGCGATGCGGCCGATCGCCGTCTCGATCACGTCATCGCCGACCGTGCCCGTGCCATGGGTGTCGACATAGAGCGACAGCGGCTCCGACACCCCGATCGCGTAGGCCAGCTGGATGGTGCAGCGCTTGGCGAGGCCAGCGGCGACGATGTTCTTGGCGAGATAGCGCGCGGCATAGGCGGCCGAACGGTCGACCTTGGTCGGATCCTTGCCTGAAAACGCACCGCCGCCGTGCGGAGCGGCGCCGCCATAGGTATCGACGATGATCTTGCGGCCGGTGAGGCCCGCGTCACCGTCGGGACCGCCGATCTCGAACGCGCCGGTAGGGTTGATGTGATAGACGGTCTGGTCACTCAGCAGCTCGGCCGGAAGAACGTCGGCAACGACGCCTTTCACATAATCCCGAAGCTGGGCGTAAAGCTCCGGATTGGCGTGTTCGCCCTTCTCGGAATAGCCCCGCTTGTGCTGGGTGGAGACGACGATCGCCGTCGCCGCGACCGGCTTGCCGTTCTCATAGCGGAGCGTAACCTGGCTCTTCGCGTCCGGCTCGAGGAAGCCGGCGGCGCCGGAATGGCGGTCGGCCGCCATCCGTTCCAGGATCTTGTGGCTGTAGTAGAGGGTTGCCGGCATCAGCTCCGGCGTCTCGTCGCAGGCGAAGCCGAACATGATGCCCTGGTCGCCGGCGCCTTCGTCCTTGTTGCCGGCGGCATCCACGCCCTGCGCGATATGGGCCGACTGGCCATGCAGGTGGTTTTCGAAGCTGGCGGTCTGCCAGTCGAAACCTTCCTGCTCATAGCCGATGCGCTTGACGGTCTGGCGAACGACTTGCTCGATTTCATCCCGGGCGCCGGGCGCCCAGCCATGCGTGTCCCTGAACATCTCTTCGTCAAAAACCGGCCGGCAGCGGATTTCCCCGCCGATCACGATCTTTTGGGTCGTGACCAGCGTCTCGCAGGCGACGCGCGCCTCCGGGTCCTTGGAAAGGAACAGGTCGACGATCGCGTCGCTGATCTGGTCGGCGACCTTGTCGGGATGGCCTTCGGAAACCGATTCGGATGTGAAAAGATAGGAGGTGCGCATGGGGAGGCTATCAATCCTTGGCAGAAATCTGCTAAAAATCAGGATATAAAGAAATCCTTATATCGCGCTGTAGCGAGGGCGGCGAGATAGCGCAATTGCGGCGCCAATCAAGAGGAAGCCGAGGCTAAGCGGGATGATATTGCCGAAGCGGGCAAAGAGTCCCGGCGATCCTGGCTGCGGAAGCCATGTGTCGATGACGCCAGCCTGATTCCAGGGGATAGAAGCCCTGACGCTTCCGGTCGCAGTGATGACTGCGCTGATGCCTGTCGGCGTCGATCGAATGACCGGAAGTCGTTCCTCGGCCGCCCGAAGCCGGGCCTGGGCGAGGTGCTGCGGCGGGCCCCAGCGGCCGAACCAGGCATCGTTAGATGGATTGAAAATGAAGTCCGGACGGTTGAGCC
>Ga0207650_10001257_pt1 | contig 18423 bp, 18 predicted proteins | sample KBSS63metaG_FD_184325 | JGI IMG/M metagenome (GOLD analysis project Ga0207650, IMG submission 184325) | Switchgrass rhizosphere microbial communities from Kellogg Biological Station, Michigan, USA - KBS S6-3 metaG (SPAdes) (version 2) | ecosystem: Host-associated > Plants > Roots > Rhizosphere...
CAGGGCAACCTGAACGCTGCGAGGTCATACACATTGGCTCGCTGCCGGCTGCGTCCTTCAGTCGGTGGCTAAATCAAGGGACTCGTGCCGAAGGTAGCGTGCTGCTGCGCGACCCGAGGCATTAAAACCAAATCAGCCAGCTAAGCGTGTAGATCTGCCTGACAAAGGCTTTCGGACGGGGGTTCGATTCCCCCCAGCTCCACCAGACATTGCCCTGCGTGACGCGCAGAGGCTCGCGCGGCCCGCTCGGGCACGGCCATTGCCCCTCGAGTTCTCACTCGCAGGAGCCGACGTGAAAACTCTCGGTACTGGCAACGCCGTCCAGCCCGGCAATGGTCCGGAGCCGGCCGAGACTGAGCCATCGGCCCGCGGCAAGACTGCGTCGACTGTGGCCGGCCAGCCGGCGCCGCGCCTTCCTCATGAACGCGACGAATCGTCCGACAGCGGTGCCGGCGCGCCAGGCGAACTCACGCGACGCGCCCACGACGACGCAGTCAGCGGCAAGACCGCGACCGACAAGGGCGAAGCGACCGATGTGGTCTATCGGCGAAACCTGCGCAGCCGCACGCCGGGCAGTGAGCGCGACGGGGGCGACCCGCCCCGCGCTTCGTCGGCTCTCCCGCCCCCCAAAGCACGGGGTTAGCGCCGAACGGCACCCCAAAACGCAGCGCCACGAGTATCGTTGCGGGCAAAGGGAGCTAGGGCCATGGGCAGAATCGCTGATGCGCGCGCCGCAGTACTGGACTGGAGTCGCACTGTCCTGACGATGCGCGGTCGCGCTATCGAAGGGCCGGACGGTCCCCAGGGTGCGGAGTTCGTCGACACGATCTTCGGCGATACCGGCCTGGTGATGACCCCTGCGCAGGCACCGGCCTTCTTCGCGCGAGCGTCGTCTTGGCGCTGCACCTCGTGCGGCAAGGTCCATGTCTTCGAGCATCTGGTGCCGCTCTCGTTGGCGTCGCCGTGCTCGTGCGCCAGCATCGAGTTCGAGCCGCAGCGCGAACTCGCGTTTTCCTGGGATCAGTCTCCGCGCCTCGTCCACCTGGTGACCTGACGGCCGGCGCCTTCGCCCGCTGAGCGAAGATCCGGGGTTGGGAGTTCGAGGGCGTCGGCTCGGCCGCTGGCGCTGCTTCAGTCGCGACTGGCGTCGAGCGCCTAGCCGAGGGCCATGATCAGCGAGGCGATCGCCCCGATCGTCAACATCGCCGAGATCAGCGCGCCCAGCAGCCCGTAGACGATCGCCCGGCGCTTCGCTTCCTGTTCGTCCAGGTCCTCGCGCGTGTAAACCAAGGGATGCGTTTCGGCGAATCGGCTCATGGCAGACTGTCTCATTCCGTCACATCGACCGGCCAGGCGACAAGTTGTTGTCAGCGCCTCCGACGGCGCGCCCGGGCGCCGCCGATCGTGCAACGCGAGCGGGGGATCGATGCCGTTCGGACGAGTGCCCATGGCCAGAAAAACGCAAGGAACGTACCGGCAGAAGGCGACCAAATTCGCCACTTTTGCCGGGCGTGCAGTCTGGCGGAGACGGTGAGATTCGAACTCACGGAGGAGTTGCCCCCTCGGCAGTTTTCAAGACTGCTGCCTTAGACCACTCGGCCACGTCTCCCGGGCGCGATATTGCCATCGCCGCGGGCCGAGATCTTCGCATGAGCGTCCGGTCGCGAACTCCGCGGCTGACCTCGTGCTCAGTGTCCTGCAGCGCCCGCCCGTCGCTTGGGCGGGTTCTTGGGCGGGTTCCGGGCTGAACCGCATGCGACGTGGAAGATCTCGCGGCCGTTCGTGTCAAGACGTACCGCGGTGAGCCGGCCGCCCCAGACGCAGCCGGTGTCCAGACCCAGCAGGTCGTTGCGCTCGATCAGGCCAAGCGAGGACCAGTGGCCGAACGCGATCGGCACGCCTGCCGTGCGCCGGCCGGGAGCGTCGAACCAGGGCCGGTAGCCCGGCGGAGCGGCGTCGGCGCCGTCCTTGGTCTGGAATTCGAGCGTGCCGTCGTCGGCGACAAAGCGGATCCGGGTGAGCGTATTGAGCGTGAAGCGCAGGCGCGCGTCGCCGTCGAGCGAGTCGCTCCAGCGCGCGGGCTCGTTGCCGAACATCGTGGCCAGGAATTCGCGCGGCAGGCGCTGGCGCAGGTTCTGCTCGAGCTCGGCAGCCAGCTGAAGCGTGGTGGCGAGGTCCCACTGCGGCACGACACCCGCGTGCAGCATCAGCCAGCCTTGCTCGAATATCGCCATGCGTCGCGCTCGCACCCACGCCAGCCACTCCTCGCGATCCGGTGCGTCGAGGACGTCGTCGAGGGTGTCGCTGCGATGGCGCGGACGAACGCCGGCGGCGACGGCAAGGAGGTGCCAGTCGTGGTTGCCGAGCACGCAACTGGCCGACGCGCCGAGGCCGCGCAGCCGACGCAGCGTCGCGAGCGACCCGGGGCCGCGATTGACCAGGTCGCCGAGCACGTAGACGTGATCGCGCGACGGCGAGAACGCGATTTCGTCGAGCAACCGGTCGAGCGCCGAGGCACAGCCCTGGATGTCGCCGACGAGGTAATGCATGGATCGATTCTGCTACGCTGGCCTTCCCCCGACCGCTGCGCCCGCGCATGGACGTTGCCCTCCTGCTGTTTCTCGTCCTTCTCAACGCCCTGTTCGCGATGTCGGAAACGGCGCTGACCGCGAGCCGCAAGGCGCGCCTGCAGGTGATGGTAGAAGCGGGAGATTCGGGCGCCAGCCATGCGCTCGCGCTGCACGACAACCCGACCAAGTGGCTGTCGGTGGTGCAGATCGGCATCACCTCGATCGGCCTGCTCAACGGCATCGTCGGCGAGGCGGCGTTCTCGACCCGGCTCGCCGCTTGGCTGCGATCCCAGATTGCGATCAGCGACCGCGCCGCTGAGCTCACCGCGCTCGGCCTGGTCGTCATCATCATCACCTTCATCAGCATCGTCTTCGGCGAGCTCGTTCCCAAGCGGATCGGCTTGATGTATCCCGAGACCATCGCTCGCCTGGTCGCCCGGCCGATGGAATGGCTGTCGACGCTGACCCGGCCGTTCATCCGCATGCTCACGTGGAGCACCAACGCGACGCTGTCGCTGATCGGCATGCGCCACGGTCCCGACCGCAGCGTCACCGAGGAAGAGATCGCCGCCAGCCTCGAGGAAGGACTCGACGCGGGGGTGATCGAGGCGCAGGAACACCAGATGGTGCGCAACGTGTTCCGCCTCGACGATCGCCAAGTCAACTCGATGATGATCCCGCGCGGCGAGATCGTCTGGCTCGAAGCGACGAGCACCGCCGACGACATGCTGCGCGTCATCGGCGACGCCGAGCACTCGCGCTATCCGGTCTGCCGGGGCGGGCTCGACGACGTGCTGGGCGTCATCACCGCGCAGAAGCTCCTGCGGCGCGCGATCCAGGGCGAGGCGTTCGCTGTCGACCAGGATCTGCAGCCGCCGGTGTTCGTTCCCGAGACGCTCTCCGGCATGGAGCTGCTCGAGCACTTCCGCGGCTCGAGCGCGCAGATCGTCTTCGTCGTCGACGAATACGGCGAGGTACAGGGAATGATCACCGTGCGCGACGTCCTCGAGGCGATCACCGGCGAGTTCAGCACGCCGACCGATGACGACGCCTGGGCGGTGCAGCGCAGCGACGGCAGCTGGCTGTTCGACGGACTCATCCCGACGCCGGAGCTGAAGGACCGGCTCGGCCTGAAGGAGCTGCCGGAGGAAGATCGCGGTCGCTACAACACGCTTGCCGGGATGATCATGCTGCTGCTCGGTCGGCTGCCTGACACCGCCGACTCGGTCGACTGGGAAGGCTGGCGCTTCGAGGTCGTCGACCTCGACGGCAAGCGCATCGACAAGGTCCTCGCCAGCGCGCTCGCGCCCGAAGCGGTGTCGCAAGAAAGCGCCAGCCTGTGACCGAGGCGCGGCGATGACGGCAGCGATCTTCGCGCGAACGCTGGCGAGCGCGGCAATGACCGAGGTCTTCGCCGACCGATCGATCGTCGCCGCCATGCTGTCGTTCGAGGCGGCACTTGCCGAGGCCGAAGCCGCCGAAGGCGTGATCCCGGCGAGCGCGGTCGCACCGATCGCTGCGGCGAGCTGGGCCGGCATCGGCGACATCGATTCGCTCGTCGACGAGGCGCGTCGTGCCGGCAGCCTGGCCATTCCGCTCGTCAAGCGCCTGACGGCCGCGGTCGCCGAGCGCGATGCGTCGGCCGCGGCGTTCGTTCACCACGGCAGCACGAGCCAGGATGTCATCGACACCGCGATGGTGATAGCGACCAGGAAGGCGCTCGCCCTGATCGACGCCGATCTCGCACGCCTTGTCTCGACGCTCGATGCGCTGGCACGCGCCTACCTGGGCACGCCGATGCTGGCGCGCACGCTGATGCAGCCCGCGCAGGTGATCAGCTTCGGCTTCAAGATCGTCGCCTGGGTCGCGCCGCTGGCGCGGTCGCGCGAGCGACTTGCGCGCGCACGGGCGGCGGCGCTGCGGCTGCAATTCGGCGGCGCGGTCGGGACGCTCGCGTCGCTCGGTGACAAGGGCCCGGCGGTGGCACACCGACTCGCCGCGCAGCTCGATCTCGCCCCCGCCGACGGTGCCTGGCACGTCCAGCGCGACGACTGGGCGGCGCTCGGCTGCGAGGTCGCCGTCCTGTGCGGCTCGCTCGGCAAGATCGGCCACGATCTGTCGCTGCTCGCGCAGGCCGAGGTCGGCGAGGTCGCCGAGCCCACCGCGCCGGGCCGGGGCGGCTCGTCGGCGATGCCGCAGAAGAAAAATCCGGTCGCGGCCATGACCGCGATCTCCGCCGCCCTGCGCGGACCGCATCACGCCGCGGCGGTGCTGGCGGCGATGGCGCCGTCGCACGAGCGCGGGCTCGGCGAGTGGCAGGCCGAGCTGGCCGAGTGGCCGTCGTTGTTCCTCGAGGCCCACGGAGCGCTCGCAGCCCTGGCCGACGCCTGCGACGGGCTCGAGGTCGACACCGCGCGCATGCGCGACAACATCGAGCGCCAGCACGGCGCGGTGTTCGCGGAAGCCGCCGCGGCGCTGCTCGTGCCGTCGCTCGGCAAGGCGAAGGCGCACGCGCTGCTGGCGGCCTTGTCGTCGCGTGCGGCAGGCGAAGGGGTGCAGCTGCGGGCGCTGTTGCGCGCCGATCCCGCGATGAGCGCCATCGACGCGGCAGCGCTCGATGCGGCTTTCGATGTTGATGCCGCCGCGTGGCGGGCCGGCGTGCTCGCCAGGGCCCAGCTCGACCGCCTCGCGCCTTCGCCTTCCTGAACGAGCCGCCCATGACCAACGAACACCAGCCCTTCGACCGCCGCGACGACTTCGATCGTGGTGTCGCCAACCGCCGCGCCGTCCTCGGCGACGAGTGGGTCGATCGCTCCCTCGCGGGTGCAAGCGAGTTCAACGCTGACTTCCAGAGCCTGATCACGCGCTACGCGTGGCACGACATCTGGGGCCGCCCTGGCCTCGACCACGAGACGCGGCGCCTGCTCGTGCTCGGCATGACGATGGGGATGGCGCGTTGGGAGGAGTTCGAGCTGCATTGCCGTGCCGCGGTGCGCGGCGGCGTGCCGATCGACAGGATCAAGGAAACGCTGCTGCAGGGCGCGATCTACTGCGGCGTTCCAGCAGCGAACACGGCCTTCAAGATCACCGGCGAGATCCTGCGTGCCGAGGGGCGTGCGCCGGCGCCGCGATCGCTCGCCGTCGATTCGCGCGTGGCGACGCACCACACCTTCAGCGCGCCGCAGCTGCGCGTCACCGTGCAAGGGCAGGGGCCGACCGTCGTCCTCAGCCATGCGCTCGGCCTCGACCTGCAAATGTGGGACGAGCTCGCGGCGCGCCTGGCGACGACCCACACCGTGCTTCGCTACGACCAGCGCGGCCACGGCGAATCGGCGCGGCCGCCCGGACCCTATTCGATCGACGACCTCGTCGACGACGCCGTGCGCCTGATCCGCGAATGGGGCCAGGGGCCGGCCGCCTTCGTCGGCCTGTCGATGGGCGGCATGGTCGGCCAGGGGCTCGCCGTCCGTCATCCGGAGCTGCTGCGCGGTGTCGTCCTCGCCAACACCGTGGCGCGCTACCCGGAAGCGGCGCGGCCGACGTGGGCGGCGCGGATCGCGGCGGTCGAGGCCGGCGGAATGACCGCTGTCGCCGATGCCGTCGTCGAGCGCTACCTCCACGCCGACTACCGCGCTGCGCATCCTCAGGTAGCCGCCGCGCTGCGAGGGCGCCTCCTGCGCGCCGATCCGGCAGGCTACGTCGCCGCGTGCCACGCCGTCGCCAACGTCGACTGGCTCGACCGCCTGGCGACGGTGCGACTGCCGACGCTCGTCCTCGCCGGCGCGCGCGACGCCGGCGCGACGCCGGAGATGGCGAAGGCGATCGCCGACCGGATACCGGGCGCCGAGCTGCGCGTCTTCGGCGACGCCTCGCACCTGAGCGTGGTCGAGGCCGGCGACGAATTCCACGGCGCGGTATCGTCGTTCCTCGCCTCGCTGCCGTCACGTTGACCGCACGAAGCCTTTCACGGACACCGCCATGAGCAAAGCATTCGCCTCCCAGGCCGACCTCGCCGACAAGAAGGTCACTTTCACCAAGCTCTCCGACAATGCCTACGCCTACACGGCCGAGGGCGACCCGAACACCGGCGTCGTCGTCGGCGACGATGCGGTCATGGTGATCGACACCCAGGCGACACCAGTGATGGCGCAGGACGTCATCCGTCACATCCGCGAAGTGACCGACAAGCCGGTCAAGTACGTCGTCATGAGCCACTACCACGCGGTGCGCGTTCTCGGCGCGAGCGCGTACGGGGCGAGCGAGATCATCGCCAGTGAAGACACACGCGACCTGATCGTCGAGCGCGGCGCCGCCGACATGAAGAGCGAGATCGAGCGGTTCCCGCGCCTGTTCCGTGCCGTCGAGACGATCCCCGGGCTGACCTGGCCGACGCTCACCTTCAAGGGCGAGATGACGGTCTGGCTCGGCAAGCTCGAAGTCAAGCTGATGCAGCTCGGCCGCGGCCACACCAAGGGCGACACCGTCGCCTGGCTGCCGCAGCAGAAGATCCTCTTCAGCGGCGACCTGGTCGAGTACGGCGCGACCGCCTACGCCGGCGACGCCTACTTCAACGACTGGCCGCAGACGCTCGACCGGGTCGAGGCTCTGGGCGCGAAAGCGATCGTTCCGGGACGCGGCGCCGCGCTCACCGATCCGGCGATGTGCCGCGACGGCATCGCGACGACGCGCGCCTTCATCCGCGACCTGTTCGCGAGCGTCAAGTCGGGCGTCGCCCAGGGCCACGACCTGAAGCGTGTCTTCGCCGACACCGACGCGATGCTGCGGCCGAAATACGGCAGCCAGTTCATCTACGAGCACTGCATGCCGTTCGACGTCTCGCGTGCCTACGACGAAGCGACCGAGCACCGCGACCCGCGCATCTGGACGGCCGAGCGCGACCAGGCGATGTGGGCGTCGCTCGGATGAGCGGCGCAGCCACCGCCGTCAACGACGCCACCGCGCGCTTCGGCAGCGGCCGCTCGGTCCATCGCGTCGAGGACGGCGCGCTCCTCGCGGGCCGCGGCCGCTTCGTCGACAACGTCGCCGAGCCCGACCAGACGATCGTCGCCTTCCAGCGCTCGCCGTACGCGCACGCGCGCATCGTCGCCGTTGACGCCGAGGCGGCGCGCGCCATGCCGGGCGTTCTCGCGGTCTACACCGGCGCCGAGCTGGCCGCCGCCGGGATCAAGCCGATGCCGACGACGCCGGACTTCCGGCGTGCCGACGGACAAAAGACAGTGTCGCCGCCGCGCCGCGCCCTCGCTCACGAAGTGGCGCGTTACGTCGGCGAGGCGGTTGTCGCCGTGGTCGCCGAATCGCGCGAGGCAGCGCGCGATGCGATCGACAGCGTGGTCGTCGAGTACGAGGAGCTGCCCGCCGTTTCGGACGTTGCCGCCGCGACCGCGCCCGGCGCGCCGGCGCTCTCGCCCGACGCGGCCGACAACATCGCCGCCGAGATGCGCCACGGCAGCGCCGAGAAGGCCGCCGCCGCGTTCTCGCGCGCCGCGGTCCGCATCGAGCTCGATCTGTTCAACCAGCGTGTGTCGCCGGTGGCGATGGAGCCGCGCAGCTCGGTCGCCTCGTTCGACGCGGCGACCGGGCGGCTGACGGTCCGGATCAGCAACCAGATGCCGACCGCGGTCGCGGCCGGCCTCGCGGGCGCGCTGCCGGACATCAAGCAGGAGCAGGTTCACGTCCTCGTCGGCGACGTCGGTGGCGGCTTCGGCATGAAGACCGGCATGTACCCGGAAGACATCGTCGTCGCCCACGCGGCGCGCGCGCTCGGCCGGCCGGTGCACTGGCAAGCCGACCGCAGCGAGGAGTTCCTGTCCGGCTCAGCCGGGCGCGACGTCAGTAGCCACGTCGAGCTCGCGCTCGATGGCGACGGCAAGGCGCTGGCGCTGCGCGTGCGCTCGCTCGCCAACGTCGGCGCCTATGCGACACCGGCGGGCGTCGCGATCCAGCTGCTCATCGGCCCGTGGGTCTCGACCAGCATCTACGACATCGCCGTCGTCGACCTGCACTATAAGGCGGTGCTGACCAACACGACGCCGACCGGCGCGTACCGCGGCGCCGGCCGGCCGGAGGCGATCTACATCATCGAGCGCCTGTTCGACGCGGCTGCGCGCGAGATGAAGCTCGATCCCGCCGAGCTGCGCCGCCGCAACATGATCCGGCCCGAGCAGATGCCGTACAAGAACCAGCTCGGCCAGACCTACGACAGCGGCGCGTTCGAGAAGATCCTCGACCTGGGCCTCGCGCTCGCCGACTGGAACGGCTTCGCCGCGCGTCGCGCCGAGTCGAAGGCGCGCGGCCTGCTGCGCGGCCGCGGCATCGCCTCGTTCCTCGAATGGACCGGCGGCAACGCGCTCGAGGAGAAGGTCAGCGTCGACATCACGCCCGACGGCATCATCGAGATCTTCTCGGCGACGCAGGCGATGGGCCAGGGCATCGCGACCAGCTATGCGCAACTCGCGGTCGACGTCTTCGGCGTGCCGATCGACAGGATCCGCATCGTCCAGGGCGACACCATGCGCGGCAACGGCTTCGGCAGCGCCGGGTCGCGCTCGCTCTTCACCGGCGGATCGGCGGTTCGGATTGCCTCGGAGCGAACCATCGACCATGCGAAGACGCTCGCCGGCGAGGCGCTCGAAGCCGCCGCGCAGGACATCGAGTACCGCGCCGGCCGCTTCGCCGTCGTCGGCACCGACCTCGGCATCGACCTGTTCGCGCTCGCCGGCAGGCAGCCGGGCCAGCGTATCCACCTCGAAGCATCGGCGATCGCCGGCGGGCCGACCTGGCCGAACGCGTGCCATGTCTGCGAGGTCGAGGTCGACCCGGAGAGCGGCGACGTTCGCGTCGTCGCGTACTCGTCGGTCAACGACATCGGCCGCGTGGTCAGCCCGACCATCGCGCGCGGCCAGGTCGACGGCGGTGCCATGCAGGGCCTCGGGCAGGCGCTGTGCGAGCAGGTCGTCTACGACGAAGGCAGCGGCCAGCTCGTCACCGGCAGCTTCATGGATTACGCCGTGCCGCGCGCCGATCTCGGCACGGCGTTCCGCACCGAGTTCGACACCTCGATCCCATGCCTGCTCAATGCGCTCGGCGTCAAGGGCGTCGGCGAGCTCGGCACGATCGGAGCGACCCCGGCGGCGATGAACGCCGTCATCGACGCGCTCGACCACGCCGGCCTCGGCCGCACCGCCGAGGCGCTGCAGATGCCGGCGACGTCCGAGCGGGTGTGGCAGATGCTGCGCTCGCGAGCGCCCTGAGCGAACCGAGCGATTTCGCCCTCGACCCGGGGCGCTGATCTCAGCCTGGATCGGGAACGAACGACGGGAACGCATCGGGCTGGCGCGTCGCCGGCCGCGTGCGCTGGATCACGCCGCTCGCAAGCAGGTTGGCATAGCTGTCGTAGCGCACCTGCACGATTTCGGCCGGCGCCGACGAGGCGCGCTCGAACGCGGTCTGGGTGGTCGGCGAGTATTCGCGCTCACCGTGGCCGGTGCCGAGCTTCTTTTCCTCGCGCACTGTCGGATCCAAGCGCGATCGGCGCGCCGCGTCCTGGGCAACGCGGGCGCCGTCGGCTGCTGTCGCGGCCGGCGCCTGGCGCTCGGCCTCCATCCGGTTGCTCGCGCCGCTTTCCTTGGCGGCGAGCGGCGGCGCCGGCTGGAACCAGCCGCCCACGGCCTCCGGCACGCGCTCGCGAAACACCGCCGCGCCGATCACGCCGACGTTGTCGGGGCGCCCGGTTCGCGCGGCGTACGAGTCGGGCAGGGCGGTGAAGTAGAACGCTGCCGCCTCGGAGTAGCTCTTGCGCCAGCCGGTGATCTCGGCCGACTGATAGGGCGTAAGCACGTAGCCGGTCTGCGCCACCGCGGCGGTCTCGCCGCTGACCGCGTTGACGCCGTCGACCGAGAGGACGACGAGGACGCGCCCCGGCGACCGGTTTGTCAAGCGCACCGCGTAGCGATCGCCGGGTCGGCCGGCGACGTAGCTGGCGCCGCGATGGCGCCAGGTCGAGAGCGTCTCGCCGCGGCTGCGGTCGACGATCTGCAGGTCGACCAGCGAGCCGACGGCAGCGGCCGGCGGCGAGCTGCAGGCGCTGGCCGCGGCGGCGGCAATGAGAGTGAGCAAGGCGCGGCGCGTGGGCATGGCGGTCTCCGTGGACGGGGTTGACCCCCGTTGAACGGGCGGCTCGTGCGAACGGGGTGAACCGCTCAGGCCGGCGATCGCGGCATGGGCGAGCCCCCTTCGCGCGACCCCGGCGTGGGCGGCGCGAAGCAGCAGGCAGTCCAGGCGAGGCTGATCGCCTCGCCCAGCACCGCCTTGACGCCTTCACTCGTCGTCCACCAGCGGTCGAGCGCGTAGCGTCCCGGCGCGGCGGAGAAGATGCCGACGTCGACCTCCGGCCCGAAGGCCATTTGGAAGACGAGCCGCGAGCGGCGCGCGTGGACGCTTCCGGAGAACAGATCGATGGCGTCGATCGTGCCGCCCTGCCGGCGCAGCCACTCGCGGACGACGACCGCGCTGACATAGGTGCGGTCCTGCGCTACTTCGGGCGCCGCGACGGCGACCACCGGGATCGAGTCGACGCCGTGTCGACGCAGATAGTCGGCAGCACGCTCGGCGTAGGTCGGCCACGATCGTCCCTCACGCCAGCCGTCGACGATCGGGCCGCCCGAGGCGATGACGCGCTGATAGCGCGCACTGGCGATCACCGCGATCGCGGCGTCGAGGCCGTCTTCCTCGAGCCAGCCTTCGACGATCAGCGTGCTCGCGCTACGTCCGTCGCGAGCGGCGACGGGGTCGTTCGTCGCAAGGTAGCTGCCGAGGTGGCGAAGCGCGATCAGGGACGCCGCTGCGACGACGACGACAAGCAGCAGCGCGCCTTGCCATGTCGGCAGCCAGATCTGTCGGCGACGAAACCACGCGGGCACGGCAGCAACTCCTTGCGCTTCGGTCGGCGCAAGGACGCGTCGACTTTGTCACGACCGCACTCGGAACCCGACGCGCGTTGTCGTTTCCGCGGATTGTCACCGTGAAGCGAGGCACGTCATCAATGCGACTCGGCGAACGGTCGCGCTCTCTCGCGAAGCGCTCGGGACAATCTCGCCATCAGGGATCGGACCTCGCACGACGCGTCGGCCGAACCGGCAAGGAAAACGAAATGTCCAGCATCAGAACCATCATCCGACACACCGCGAGCGCTTCCCTGCTCGCTACGGCAGCCTTCGCCGGCCCGGCGCAGGCCGTGTAGATCGACGTCGGCTCGTACACGAAGAGCGGCCTCGGCGCCGAGTTCGCGACCAGCTACGACGTCGAGCTGGTGCTGGGAGCCGGTAGCGCCGCATATGAGCAGGGCTGTGCGCAGTTCATCTCGACCCTCGCGGCAATGGGCCATGCAAGCCGCCAGTCATCGCAAGGCGTGTCGGACGGGCACCGCTGAGCCGAGCATGGGCCAGACAAGCTAGACCTCTGCGTACTGAGGGCAGAAGTTGCCTACAGGGTAGACGCGCTCGACCTCGCGATCCGAGGCAGCATAGATGCAGACCCAGACCGTCGAACCGCTCGTCGTGGTTCGGACCTCTTGCCGTACAAGTTTCGCCAGGGCGGCCCAGCTCGAAGCGGCGAAGGACATGAACACGATAAACGCGACGAGTGGAGTCTTGTTCACAGACCGAGCACCGGCCGAGCTCCGTCGCTGATCGTTTATTGTTTACCTCAGGGAGGGTTCGCAAGATCGGCAAGTTCGTGATCTGCCAGCGAGTACGTGTTGCCTTGGGAGTCGGGGTCGTTGAGCACTACCGCCAAGAGTAGCCCACCGCTAACGACGAGCGACAACAAGCCGATGAAAAGAAGCAATTCCATGCGACCTCCCCTGGAGACGCGTGCACAACAGAGGGCGCAGAGTTGCTCTCTGCCACGGACTGATTCGCTAGCGTCAGTATCTGACTTGGGACGTAGCCGAAGTCCAATGACACTAAGGACGTAGTGGCCTACCGCCGATTTCAAGGTCCTGCCCCAACCACAGCCGAGTGGCGCGCCCGGCAAGATGCAGAGTTGCCCTCCGCATGCGGGCGCCACCGAGAATGCCGATGCGAATGGCAGGCACGGAATCGGTCAAACGGGCTTGCGCTGGCTCCTGGGCAAATGATTGAAGGAATGTCGACGAGGAACGCGGGCGTCGGCCATTTGCGCTTTCGCTGTGCAGCGATGCTAACGACCACGCATGTCCGATTCAGACTGGCTTCCGACGATTGAGTCAGCGGGACCACCGCGGAGCGAGAATTGTGGAGCGCAGTCGCCATCTTGCGATGAAGGCGCCGCACCTCATAGCTGGCAGTGTGGGCCAGCGCACAGACTGTTTGCTCGCATTCGCCGAGGCTCAGGCGCTCCCTAGATCAAAACTCATCTCCAGGAGACTCAGCCATGGCCCCAGACCGCGAGAAAGACACCCCAACCCTGGACCTCAACCCGTTTCGCGATCTGACCCAGATGCTGGAACAGTTCAAGGCACCCGGCGTCGACATGACGGCATTCGTTGCCGCCCGCCGCAAGGACGTCGATGCCCTGACGGCCGCGAACAAGGCGGCCTATGAGGCGCTCCAGGACCTGGGGCGCACGCAGACCGAGATGCTGACCCACGCAATGAAGGGCATGCAGGAGTCAGCCGAGGGCTTGATGCGAGAAGGCGTCAAGGGAACTGCCCCGACCCCGCAGGCGGAAGCGGCTCGCGTGGCATGGGAAAGGATGCTCTCCGACATCAAGGAGCTTGCAGAGCTTGCGCGCAAGTCGCAGGCGCAAGCCGTGGCCGGCCTGACGGCGACAGCGACGCAGAGTACGAAAGTCATCAAGAACCTGGCGCACATCAAGTAAGCGTCTCGCCGCTGACCAAGGCTCGCGCCGAGCGGGCGCCGACGATGTGCTGGCTCGGCTCGCGCGCGTCGGCGCCATGTCTCAACCCTGCGCTCCAAGGCGGCTCGGCCCTGCCCGACACAAGCCGATTGAGCCGGCCCCTGGGCGTTACGTGAAGGTACGGGTCAGCTGATCGGCGCCACGCCGCGGCGTCGCCGGATTACGGTCGAGCCGTGGCGGCCTTCAGTGCCATCTCCTGCAGGTGCGCGCGCGCCTCCTCGGCGCTCTCGTAAATGTGCGGGGCGACGTGGCGACGCTGCAATGCCTCGCCGAGCTTGAGCCGCAGGAAGCTGCTCGTCGTGTAACGGGTGACACCGTAGTAGAAGTGATCGACCAGTTGTTGCACCATTTCGCCGAAGGCGTCGGTGAGCTCCGGCGTGATCGTGAAGCTCTCGTAGTTGACGATCCCGAAGACCTTCTTCCCGAGTGGCGCGAGGCGCGCTTCGATGGCGTGTCGAATCCGCTCGATGTCTTCGACCGACCGAACTGCGAGCCGCTCGAAATTGATGAAGAACACGTTCTGATCGGCGTCGTAGCTGAAGCGCTGCTCGAGCGGCAGCGACAGCATGCTGTCGCGTAAACCCATCGGCTCTGCAAGAAATATCCGCCGGTCCATCAGTCGCGGCGGGCGGTGAATGATGGGTGCGAAGTCCATTTTCGCGAGGATGTCCCTGTCCAGGTCGACGCCGGGCGCGATCTCGATCAGCTCGAGACCCTCGTCGCAGAGTGAAAACACGCAGCGCTCGGTGATGTAGAGCACCGTCTGCTTGCGAGATGCGGCGTACCTGCCGCTGAACGTGCGGTGTTCGACCTCGCGGACGAACTTGCGCGACGAGCCGTCACGGTGGATATGGAGCCCGCTACCATCCGTCACCATGTCGCAAGTGCCGGCGTTGAAGGTGCCCATGAACACCACCTTCTTGGCGCTTTGGCTGATGTTGATGAAGCCGCCGGCGCCCGCGAGTTTCGGGCCGAACTTGCTGACGTTGAGGTTTCCCTCGCGGTCGGCCTGCGCGAGGCCGAGGAACGCGACGTCGAGCCCGCCGCCGTCGTAGAAATCGAACTGGCTCGGCTGGTCGATGATCGCCTGCGTGTTGACCGCCGCGCCGAAGTTCAGCCCGCCCGCTGGCAGGCCGCCGATGACACCGGGCTCCGCGGTCATCGTCATCAGGTCGATGATCTTCTCTTCGTTGGCGACGCTCGCCAGGCCCTCGGGCATGCCGATGCCGAGGTTGACGACGCTGTTCGGCATCAGCTCGAGCGCCGCTCGGCGCGCGATGACCTTGCGCGTGCTCATCGCCATCGGCGCGATCGCGCTCATCTGCACCCTGATCTCGCCGGCGAACGACGCGCTGTAGGGTTCGGCGAACGTCTGCCAATGGTTCTCGGGACGGGCGACAACGACACAGTCGACCAGGATCCCTGGGATCTTGACCTGGCGTGGGTTGAGGCTGCCCCGCTCCGCGATGCGCTCGACTTGGACGATGACGATGCCGCCGGAGTTGTGCGCGGCGGTGGCGATGGCGAGCACCTCCAGCGTGAGGGCCTCCTTTTCCATCGTGACGTTGCCATCGGGATCGGCGGTCGTGCCGCGGACGATCCCCACATGGATCGGGAACGACTTGTAGAACAGGTAGTCGGCGCCGCCGATCGGCATCAGCTCGACGATCTCCTCGGTGGTGCGCGCGTTGAGCTTGCCGCCGCCGAAGCGGGGGTCGACGAAGGTGCCCAGCCCGATGCTGGAGACCTGGCCCGGCTTGTGCGCGGCGATGTCGCGGTAGAGCTGCGTGATCACTCCCTGCGGCAGGTTGTACGCCTCAATCAGGTTGGCGATGGCCAACCTCTGCAGCTTCGGCACCAGACCCCAGTGACCGCCGATGACGCGCCGGACAAGCCCTTCGTGACCGAAGTGGTTCAGGCCCTTGTCCTTGCCGTCGCCTTGGCCTGCGGCATAGACGAGGGTGAGATCGCGAGGGCTGCCGGCAGCCGATTCGTCCTCCGGGTTGCCAGACAGGAACCGCTGCTCGAGTGCGATGGCGATCTCCTCGGCGAATCCGATGCCGACGAACCCGCCGGTAGCGACCGTGTCGCCGTCGCGGATCAGCCTTACGGCGTCCGCTGCCGACACGACCTTGCCGTGCTCGGCGTCCTGGAATGCGCTCAGCAAAGGATGGGTCGAATTCGTCACGGGGCGCCTCTTTGCTGATGCCTCAGTACAGCCCAGTCAGGTAGTAGACCCCGATCACGACGAACACTGCCGCGGTCTTGATGAGGGTTACCGCGAAGATGTCCCTGTACGAGGTCCGGTGGGTGAGGCCGGTGACCGCCAGCAGCGTGATGACCGCGCCGTTGTGCGGCAGCGTGTCCATGCCGCCGCTGGCCATCGACGCCACCCGGTGCAGCACCTCGAGCGGGATGTGGGCGGCATTGGCGGCCTGGATAAACGTCTCCGACATGGCCGCGAGCGCGATGCTCATGCCGCCCGATGCCGACCCGGTGATGCCGGCGAGCGCGGTGACGGTGACCGCCTCGTTGACCAGGGGGTTCGGGATCGCTCTCAGCGCATCGGCGATGACCGTGAAGCCGGGGAGGGCGGCGATGACGCCGCCGAAGCCGTATTCCGATGCCGTGTTCATCGCCGCCAGAAGCGCCCCCGCGACTGCAGCCTTGGTTCCGTCCGCGAACTTCGCCATCACCGGCTTGAACGCGAACGCAAGGACGCAGAGGATGCCGACGAGGAGCGCCCCTTCGACGGCCCAGATCGCCGCCACGCTCCCCACCTGAATGGTCACGGGGTGACTGGTCAGTGGCACCGTGACCGACGTTCCGTAAAACTGCGGAATGGCGACCGTGAACACCTTGTTGAACACACCGACCAAGACCAGCGGCAGCAGCGCGATCCACGGGTTGACGAGCTTCTCGTCCTCGAAAGGCTCGGGCTCGTTGACGAGGTTGGTGCCGTATCCCTCCTTGTCCGCGGCGGCACTGCGCCGGCGCCAGTCCAGATAGACGAGACCGAGGATGAGGATGAAGATCGAGCCGATGATCCCCAGCCACGGGGCCGCATAGGTGGTGGTCTTGAAGAACGTCGTCGGGATGATGTTCTGGATCTGCGGCGTGCCGGGCAGTGAATCCATCGTGAAGGTGAAGGCGCCTAGCGCGATCGTGCCGGGAATGAGGCGCTTGGGGATGTCGCTCTGCCTGAACATCTCGGCGGCGAACGGGTAGACCGCGAAGACGACGACGAAGAGCGATACGCCGCCGTAGGTCAGGATCGCGCACACCAGGACGATCGAGAGCATCGCGCGCTTCTGCCCAACGAACTTGATGACCGAGGAGACGATCGACTTGGAGAAGCCGGAGAGCTCGATCACTTTGCCGAAGATGGCGCCCAGCATGAACACCGGGAAGTACAGCTTGATGAAGCCGACCATCTTGTCCAGGAACACCCCGCTGAACATCGGCAGGACCTGAGACGGGTCGGTCAGCAGCACGGCGAGCAACGCCGCCACGGGCGCGAACATGATCACGCTGTAGCCGCGGTACGCGACGAACATCAGGAAGACAAGCGCGGCGAGGACGATCAGGAAGCTCATTCAGAAGTCCTTTTTCCGCGCAGCGGCGGCCGCGCCGACGCTTTCAATAGTGGGAGCCGCGCTGGTTCAACAACGTCAACTTTTCCAGATCGAGATTGCGGATCACCTGCTCGTGGTGTTCGACGGTCTCTCTCAGGACGTCGCGGACGGAGAGCACGCCGATCACGGCTCCGCTATCGATTACCGGGAGGTGGCGAACGCCGTGCTGGCTCATCAACGCCATGCATTCCGGGATCGTGTGGGCCAGGCCGACGCTCACGACGTCTCTGGTCATGATGTCCTGGACAGGCGTTTCGCTCGACGCCTTGCCCTGAAGGACGACCTTGCGGGCGTAGTCGCGCTCCGAGACGATGCCGACCAGGTTCGTGCCGTCGAGGACGACGAGACAGCCGATCTCTTTGCTCGCCATCAATCGCAGAGCTTCGAGAATCGACGTGTTCGGCGAGACCGCTTGCGCACCGGCGGCCTTGGCGGCGAGTACGCGCTTGAGCGGCTTGTACGCAAGCAGTTGCTCCGGGGTCTTGAGGGCCATGCTTGTCAGGTTCCGTTTCGCCAGGGCGTCAGCGCGAAGTCGTTCGCACATCGAGCGATATTGAGAGGGCAGATCGCGATCACTCCGGTTGCGATCAGGACTACGCCGATGTAGCCCACGATCTCTCGCGTGAAGGGAATGCCTTGACGATAGGGCGGTGCGTCGAAGCGCAGTTGACCCATCGCAAGTGCGCACTACCTATATCCGCACGATCACCCATCCCGGGAACACCATCAGCGCTGCTGCAAGACATGCGGCTCGCCCCGAGGGCGACGAGACGAGCCTTGCCAGGACGAATCGTCCGCTATGTGCGGTAGCAGACGGTCAGGACGGGCGTCACGCATCCAGACTCCGAGCTGAGACCCAGGACCGGCACGCCCGGCGCAGCATCCGTGTCCCACACCCACGACGACGTGATCGACTTGCCGACGCGCATCGTCCAGTTGCGCCTCGTTCGGGACGGGCCGGGTCAGCGCCGGTACGCCGACGCGCTGCCCGGCACCCGATCGGGAGCTCGGGCTCCCGCCGTGCTTGCGACCAGACTCGCGGAGGTTGCTTCAAGCGGGCGCAAGGTGCGGTGCTCCACATGCAGCCTGCGCGAAAGCTGCTTGCCCGTCGGTCTCACCGACGAGGAGCTGGACCACATCGATGATCGTCTCGTGACGGTCTTGCGCAAAGTGGCCCACGGGGAGACCTTGTTTCGTGCCGGTGACCGCTTTGACGCCGTGTTTGAGATCTGGACCGGCTTCTTCAAGACAGTCATCGCCACGAGCCAGGGACGCGCGCAGGTCTCCGGATTCCCGATGGG
>Ga0207650_10001258_pt1 | contig 18419 bp, 18 predicted proteins | sample KBSS63metaG_FD_184325 | JGI IMG/M metagenome (GOLD analysis project Ga0207650, IMG submission 184325) | Switchgrass rhizosphere microbial communities from Kellogg Biological Station, Michigan, USA - KBS S6-3 metaG (SPAdes) (version 2) | ecosystem: Host-associated > Plants > Roots > Rhizosphere...
TGACGCATAGAAAAATCGGGCAATGCCATGCCTAAGTTACTCCTTATCCGGTTGAACCTCCGCAAGGCGAACAGCATCTTCGAAGAAGATACCACCGGGTGGAACGATCCGGATTTCTCCCGGACAATCCCTTGCCTCACGTGTGGAATGAGGGTGCCCATACCCTTAACGAACGGAAAAAGCAAGCGTGACGCCGTGAGAAATGCACAGCAGCCTGCGAAGTCTGGACCGGCCCACGCGACCGAACGTCGTCATCACCGGGCTTGCACCCGGGGATCTGCGGATCGCTCCCATTCGATTGAAGTGGGTTAGATCCTTGGGACAAGCCCAAGGAGGACGATACCGTGGGTGTGACGCCCTACTTGCAGGCCTTGGCGTCCAGCATCTCAAGCTTCGCCAGCTTGCCTGTCAGGACGAAGTCGCCGTAGTCCATCGTCAGGTCTCGGGTGATGCCGTTTTCATAGAGCTTGAACGACATGCGATAGACTGGCGTGGCATCGCCGTGGGACTTCTCGTTGAAGTAGGCAACCGTCACCGGCCAGAAGGATGTCTTGGAAAAGGCCCCCGCCTTGTCGGCATCGGCATCGTCGAGCTTCGGCGTTTCGGCCTTGCCGACCACCGTCGTTGCGACCAGCGCCCGATCGCCGTCGTCCGAGCCATCGAACACGTGCGCCTCGAAGAAGGTCTTGCCGAGCTTGGCGTTCTGGATGATGTCGAGCATGTGCTCGGTCGGAAAACGGCTTTCGGCCAGATCGATCTCTTTGGCCGACGGCTGCGTCAGGTTGACCTTGACGCCCTTGGCACCATCGGCAGCAGCGCCGCGGACATCCTTGTCGAGCGCATCGTCGGTAAACGACTTGGTCTCGAACTTGAAGGTCCGCTTGGCGATGTCCTCGAAGGTCGTCGTCTGCTGGTCGCTCATGCGCGTCGCGTCGCCCGTATCGATCTGCGTCACGAAGCGGAAATTGGTGGTGAAGCCGGTGCAGTCCGAGCCGGTGAACTCATAGACCATGCGGCCGTACATGCCGGCAATGCCGGAGCGATCAGTGGCGTCCTTGAGCTCGAGATCGTAGATGGCGCGATGGGCGACAAGCCCGCTTGGCCCGGCTGCCTCGGCCGCCAGCGGCAGGCAAAAAGCGCTCGCGCCGCCAAGGAGAACCGCGGCAAGGTTCGAACGGAACATGCATTATCTCCTGTTGGACTCGCCCATGATGTTATAAGAACGCTTTCGGTTAAACAAAGGCAGCGTCGCATGCGGCTGCGCCTTGATGACGGATTTTTGAAGAACATACAACAAAACGGGAGACGAAAATGTCCGACGAGATTAACGGTCGCCTGACCGCGCTGGGCATCACCCTGCCCCAGGCCGCGGCCCCCGCCGCCAACTACGTCCCTTATGTCATCAGCGGAAATCTGCTCACCATCTCCGGCCAATTGCCGATGGAGAACGGCAAGGTCGCAGTGACGGGCCATCTCGGCCGCAACGTCGACGTGGCCACCGGCCAGCGGGCGGCCGAACTCTGCGCCATCAACATCCTGTCGCAGGCGAGCGCAGCACTTGGCGGCGATCTCGGCCGGATCAAGCGGCTGATCAAGCTCAACGGCTTCGTGGCCTCGGTGCCTGAGTTCGGCGAGCAGCATCTGGTCATCAACGGTGCGTCGAACCTGCTCGCCACCGTGCTCGGCGAGGCCGGCAAGCATGCCCGCGCCGCCGTCGGCATGGCGGCCTTGCCGTTCAACGCCGCCGTCGAGATCGATGCCGTCATGGAAATCGCCGAATGAACGACTTCGCCTGGCTGACTGCCCAACCGATTGCCCATCGCGGCTATCACGACATGAACAAGACGATCTGGGAGAATACGCTGTCGGCCTTCTCCCGTGCGATCGAGGCGGGCTTCGCCATCGAGTGCGACCTACACTATGCGGCGGATGGCGTGCCGGTGGTTTTTCACGATGACGACCTGCAGCGCCTCTGCAACCTGCCGGGCGCCGTCAGGGACCGCAGCTCTCAGGAGCTCGGGCTGTTGTCGGTCGGCGGCACGAAGGACAGGATCCCGACGCTGAAGAAGCTGCTGCAGCTTACCGACGGCAAGGTGCCGCTGGTGCTCGAACTCAAGGGCAAGATCGGCGAGGATGCGGGTTTTGCCGAGACGGTGCTGGAGGTGCTCGAAGGCTACAAGGGTCCTGTGGCGCTGATGAGCTTCGATCACTGGCTCTTGAAGGACCTGAAGGCGCTGAACCCGCCCTACCCGGTTGGCCTGACAGCGGACGGTTTCAAGCCCGAGACGTTTTTTGCCCATGACGAAGCCATGCAATTGGGGCTAGACTTCATTTCCTACTTCCATGGCGACCTGCCGAACGCCTTTATCACGGCGCAGCGGCAGCGCGGCATTCCGGTGATCACATGGACCATCCGCGACAAGGCCGGCGTCAAGCGGACCTTCGACAATGCCGACCAGATGACGTTCGAAGGTTTTGACCCCAGGGAGAGCCCCACCTTTATTCATGGCAGATGAACTGATCTTACGCGCCGAACGTTCTTTCAAATCAATCCCTTCGACGAGCTGGTCGCGGCTTGCCGGAGCCTCCCGATCCGGCAGCGTGCTGCCCTATAACCCCTTCGTCTCGCACGCCTATCTTTCCTCGCTTGAGGAATCCGGCTCGGCGACGGAGCGGACCGGCTGGCTCGGTCATCACCTGCTGCTGGAGACGGCGGACGGCACCCTGCTCGGCGCCGTCGCCGGCTACCTCAAAAACCACAGCCAGGGGGAATATGTCTTCGACCAGGGCTGGGCCGACGCTTTCGAGCGGGCCGGCGGCGACTATTATCCGAAGCTGCAATGCGCCGTGCCGTTCACGCCGGCGACCGGACCGCGCCTTCTGGTCGCCGAGGGCAACGACCGTGAGATGATCCAGCCGGCGCTCGCCGAAGGGCTGAAGGAGCTGACCCGCCAGACAGGGATATCGTCGGCCCATATCACCTTCCTGCCGAAGAACGAGATCGCGGTGTTCGAGACAGACGGCTATCTCCACCGCACCGACCAGCAGTTCCACTTCATCAACGAAGGCTATGCCGACCACGACGCCTTTCTCGAGACCCTCGCATCGCGCAAGCGCAAGGGCCTGAAGAAGGAGCGGCGGGCGGCGCTCGAGGGCGGCATCACCATCGACTGGCTGACCGGCAAGGACCTGACCGAGGAGATCTGGGATCAGTTCTTCGCCTTCTACATGGACACCGGCAGCCGCAAATGGGGACGGCCCTACCTGACGCGAAAATTCTACTCGCTGATCGGCGAGCGGATGGCCGACGACATCCTGCTGATCATGGCCAAGCGCGACGGCCGCTATGTCGCCGGCGCCATTAATTTCATCGGCGGCGACGCCCTCTACGGCCGCCACTGGGGCTGTATCGAGGATCATCCTTTCCTGCATTTCGAGGTCTGCTATCATCAGGCCATCGATTTTGCCCTTGCCAAGGGGCTGAACCGCGTCGAGGCCGGCGCCCAGGGAGAGCACAAGCTGGCGCGCGGCTACCTGCCGGTGACCACCCATTCGGCCCACTTCATCGCCCATCCCGGCCTCAGCCGCGCCGTCGGCGACTATCTCGAGCGCGAGCGGCAGGAGGTGGAGCAGATGGGCGAGATTCTGTCCGAGCACAGCCCGTTCCGCAAGGGCGAGCGCCAGGACAACTAGACGGCACCGATGACCCCCCGGTGGCCAGACGTTCAAGTGAGGAGCAAATCGATGACCAGTTCTGACTATGACAGCAGCAATATATTTGCCAAGATCCTGCGCGGCGAAATCCCCTCCTGCAAGGTCTACGAGGACGATCACAGCATCGCCTTCATGGATGTCATGCCGCAGGCGCCGGGCCATACACTTGTGCTGCCTAAGCAGCCATCGCGCAACCTTCTCGACGCCTCGCCGGAAGCGCTGTCGCATGTGATCCAGACGGTGCAGAAGGTCGCCAATGCGGTCAAGGACGCCTTCGATGCCGACGGCGTCTATATCGCCCAGTTCAACGAACCATCGGCCGGCCAGACGGTGTTCCACCTACATTTCCACGTCATCCCGCGCCACGAGGGTACTGCATTGAAGCCCCATTCCGGCAAGATGGAAGACGGCGACGTGCTGGCGGAGAATGCGCGCAAGATCATCGAAGCGATGTCCTGAAAGACCGAACACGGAGTGCGGCCGGTCTGTCACTGCGTGACATCTCCCCCACGAGGGGGAGATCGGCTGGGGCGCCTGTCTTGCCCCATGGCCGCAAGATCGTAGCACCCTTTTGTGAGGAGACCTGGCGCTCTCGGCTAATCTCCCCCCTTTGGGGGGAGATGTCGGCGTCGCCGACAGAGGGGGGCGGCGCCACGATCTCTGCGCCATCGGCCCCAAGCTCTACGGCAGCCGATGAAATTGGCTCCGGAGCAAGTCCGCCCCCCTCTGTCACTGCGTGACATCTCCCCCACAAGGTGGGAGATCGGCTGGGGCGCCTGTTTTGCCCCACGCAGCCGCGAGATCGCAGCACTGTTTTGTGAGAAGGCCCGGCGCGCTCGGCTAATCTCCCCCCTTGTGGGGGAGATGTCGGCGTCGCCGACAGAGGGGGGTGGCGCCCCGATCTCTGCGCCATCGGCCCCAAGCTCTACGGCAGTCCATGAAACGACCTCCGGAGCAAGCCCGCCCCCCTCTGTCACTGCGTGACATCTCCCCCACAAGGGGGGAGATCGGCTGGGGCGCCTGTCTTGCCCCACGCAGCCGCGAAATCGCAGCACCCTTTTGTTAGGAGACCAGGCGCTCTCGGCTGATCTCCCCCCTTGTGGGGGAGATGTCGGCGTCGCCGACAGAGGGGGGCGGCGCCACGACCAGAGTGCCATCGGTCACAAGCTCTACGGCAGCCCATGAAACGCCCTCCGGAGCAAGTCCGCCCCCTCTGTCACTGCGTGACATCTCCCCCACAAGGGGGGAGATCGGCTGGGGCGACTGTCTTGTCCCATGCGGCCGCAAGATCGCAGCACCCTTTTGTGAGGAGGCCCGGCGCTCTCGACTAATCTCCCCCCTTGTGGGGGAGATGTCGGCGTCGCCGACAGAGGGGGGTGGCGCCGCAACCAGAGTGCCAGCGGCCCCCAGCCGCAAACCATCCCCAAAACGCAAAAAGGCCCCGCCGTCACCGGCAGGGCCTCCAAACTTCGCAAAGAGCGCCGAAATTACTCGGCAGCGTCCTCGGCAGCCTTCTTCTTCGAAGCGGCCTTCTTCTTCGGAGCGGCTTCCTCGCCTTCGGCTTCTGCAGCCTCGGCCTTGGCAGCCTTCTTCTTCGGCGCGGCCTTCTTCTTGCCTTCGTCAGCGCTGTCGTCGTCTTCGGCGAGCAGGGCTTCCTTGGTGACCGTCTTGTCCGTCACGTCGACTTCAGAGAGCAGGTGGTCGATGACCTTCTCTTCGAAGATCGGCGCGCGCAGGTTGGCGGAGGCGCCCGGCGTGTTGCGGAAGAATTCCAGGATTTCCTTTTCCTGGCCCGGGAACTGGCGGAGCTGTTCGTAGAGGGCGCGCTGCAGCTCGTCTTCGCTCACTTCGATGCCGGCCTTTTCGCCGATTTCGGAGAGAACGAGGCCGAGGCGGACGCGGCGTTCGGCAAGCTTCAGGTATTCGGCACGGGCGGCTTCTTCCGTCGTGTCTTCGTCCTCGAAGGTCTTGCCGCTCTCACCGAGATCGGTCTGGATCTGGCGCCAGATGCTTTCGAATTCGGCTTCTACCAGCTTCTGCGGGGTGTCGAACTGGTACATCTCGTCGAGCTGGTCGAGGATCTGACGCTTGACCTTCTGGCGGGTGACCGAGCCGTACTGGCTTTCGATCTGGCCACGGACGATTTCCTTCAGGCGGTCGGCCGATTCGAGGCCGAGCTTGGTGGCCAGTTCGTCGTTGATCTCGGTCGCAGCCGCAGAAGCGACGTCCTTGATGACGAGGTCGAAAGTGGCTTCCTTGCCGGCCAGGTTCTTGGCGGGATATTCAGTCGGGAAGGTAACGGTGATGACCTTCTCGTCGCCGGCCGAAACACCGACCAGCTGCTCTTCGAAGCCGGGGATGAAGCGGTTCGAGCCGATGATCAGCTCGGCATTCTCGTCCTTGCCGCCGTCGAAGGCTTCGCCGTCGACCTTGCCGAGATAGTCGAGGGTAACGCGGTCGCCATCGGCAGCCGGGCCTTCCTTGGTCTCGTAGCTGCGGGCGCTTTCGGCGATCTTCATGATCTGCTCGGTCACTTCGTCTTCGCCGATCTCGGCGACTTCGCGGGTGACCTTGATGCCGCCGACCGGCTTCAGTTCGATGGCCGGGATAACTTCGTAGGAGAGCGTGAACTCGAAGTCGGCTTCGGCAGCGAGGATCTTCTCGGCTTCGTCCTTGTCTTCGGTCATGGCGATTTCAGGCTGGGTGGCGGACTTTTCGCCGCGGCCGGTGAGGATCTGCGCCGGCTGGTCGCGGACGATCTCGTTGACGAGTTCGGCCATGATCGACTTGCCGTACATCTTCTTCAGATGCGCAGGGGGCACCTTGCCCGGACGGAAGCCGTTGATCTTGACCTTGTCCTTGACCTCGGCAAGGCGCTCGTTCATGCGGCCTTCCATGTCCTTGGCCGGAATGACGACCTTGATTTCGCGCTTCAGACCTTCGGCCAGCGTTTCGATAACCTGCATCTTCTTACCTTCAATTCGTAGCGGCCGTGCCCAGACAGCCGTTCGTTTCAATGAGCACGACGCCGGACCGACGACCGGGCGTGGCTTTTCATGCAATTCTCTGACATTTTGCAAACGGCAAAATGGCGCGTCTTCTCTCTCAGCTTTTGGGTCAGACTGTATCAGCCTCCCCCGGCAGCAAAGCAGCCTTGGTGCGGGTAGAGAGACTTGAACTCCCACGCCTTGCGGCACCAGAACCTAAATCTGGCGTGTCTACCAATTTCACCATACCCGCGTCCCTAAAACCGCATAGCAATGCCTACGCATGAGGCCTTCCGGAGCGCGGCGTCTCTATATCACCCGATTCAAACCGCGCAAAGGAAAAATGACACTTGTGCGTCTGGGAGCGGGGAATGGCCGATTTTTGCGAAAACGGTCAGTAGAAGGGCTCGTCATAGACGGGCTTGCCGTCGAGAAGCAGGCTTTTGATCTGTGCCGTGCCAGCGGCAGAGACGCTGGCGGCTATAGCCAGCCGGCCCTCCGCCGGCGCCTGCTCGAGATGCCGCCCCTCGCCTTCGGGCACATAGTAGCTCTCTATGCCGTAATCGACCCGTATGGCGGTCGTGTAATCCGACGGGCGATAGTCGAAGGGCAGGCTCATAAGCACCACCGTGCCCTCCTCGGCCGGCAGCGACCCGAAGGATGATTCGGCGATGCCCCAATAGCCGTCGGCCTGCTTCTTCAGCCGCACCGACAGGCGCTGCTCGCCCTTGCCTTGCGGTCGCGCACCGGTCAGCGTCTCCACCGGCACGCCTGATATGTCGTAGTTGAGGATGACATATTCGCCGCGCAGGAGATCCCGCGGATCGACCGGCGCCGCCTTCAACAGGACTTCCGCGCCATTGCGCAGGATGACCGCGTGACTTGTCACCATAGTGGCGAGGATGCCGGTCTGCAGCAGCGCCAGCGCGATGGCGGCGATAAAGGCGCGCCGGCCGAGCGCGCGGCGGGGATGAACGGTGTCGCTGAGGTAACTCATGCTGCCATCTCCGGCTTCCGGCTTCCGGCAAAGCGACGCTCCAGGCGGATGACCAGCCAGGCGACGACGGCGACCAGCAGGCCCGAGACGAGGAAGAAGCCCGAGGTGCCGATGATCGAGCCGAGGGTTTCGGAGGCCAGGAACAGCATTTCGGCGGCAAACACCAGATAGGCGAGATAGCGCACCGCGCCATTGTCGCGGCCACGGATGCCGATGGCGCCGACGGAGATGGCCAGCGTGACCACACCCAGCGCCACCAGCCTCGGGCCGCTGATGATCTCGACGTGCAGCATCAGGAGCCCGATGGCGACGACGAGGAATGTATAGAAGGCCGGCGCCGCGCCAGCGGTCCGCAACAGCCCCGCCAGGGGTGGCAGCGGCAGGCTGACGGTGAGAAAGGCGGCAAGCCCGATGGCGGTATAGAGCACAGCCATCCCCAGCCCCTGGTTCAGCGAATAGATCCAGGTGAGCCAGCCGATGACGAGCAGATAGACCAGATGCCGGGCCCGGCCGGCGCCGGTGTAATAGATCAGCGCCAGCACGAGGGCGGCCATGATCGGCGGCGCATAGGGCGCCCAGCCGATCCAGTCGGAGACATGTGCCTCGAGGTAGAGCCCGAAATAGAGCCAGGCCAGAAAGCCGGCCACCACGACCTGGCTGCCGGAGCGAAACAGCGCCGCCGACAGGCAGGCCAGCCCGAACCACAGCAGCACCATGGTCATCTCGTCACCCGACAGGTGATACATCTGCGCCACCAGCGAAACGGCGGCACCAAAACTCAGCGTCGCCAGCAGCAGCATGGCAGTCGCCAGTTGCGGCTGGTCGCGGTTGGCGAAGGCGGCGCCCGACAGATAGAAGGCCCAGATCAGCACGAGGCAGCCGATCGCTCGAACGAGACGCGGGATCGCCTCCCAGTTGGAAGCCACCAGCAGCAGGATTGCGGCAGCCACCAGAAGCGCCGCCAGCACCGCAAGCACCCGCCCGAGACTGAAGCTTGCCGGCCGGCTGTCATAGTCGGCTAGCATGGCGCTTGCCTGCCCCTTTTCCAGCAGGCCTTTACCCACCCAAATCTCGATATCCCGCTGAAGTCTGCCGCGATACATCTCTTCCCCTTGCCCTGCCGGACGCACCCGCCCCTCACCTATATATCGGGCAAACCGAACCGGAGGCAAACGCCATTCACGCCGTTCTTCCGATCACGCGCCGAACAGCAGAATTGGCCGCCCATCGCGCTTTAACGGAGTTTTAAATCCCGTACATTAAGATCGCCTAATGGAAAAACGCGCGCATCGCCGGCATGCACTATAGACATGGCTGACTGCGCTTTTCCGCACAGCACGCGATTCGCAGGATTCGTGCTCCGCAGCAGCGCCGCCCTCCGCTCTCAGCGCGGATGAAGCGGCAGGGTGAATTCGGGGCGGCACAGGCAATCGGCCCCGACGGATTGGCGCCTCCTCCCCAGCCAATCCCAGCAAACGACGTCCGCCGCTCTCCTCCATCGGCGGACGTCGTTCCCGCCGACTAAGCGCCTTCGACTGCAACCAAGGCCACGCGGCGCCCCTGACAGCACCTGCGCGTCGTCCAGCACGGTAAACCTTAACGAGCCGGCGAACGAAGCTGTTAGTCGCAACAGAATCTTCACAAATGCGCTCATTTTATAACCACTGAGGATGAAATATGATGCGAGAGATGCATGCAGCGCATGGGTGTCATGATGCATCAGCGCTTTTTAAATCATCTCAATCGATTATATTCCAATTCATCAAACGGAAGCCAGCGCAGCAAAGAGCGGCTGGCAAGCAACCCTCGGAAAGGGGATTACGATGAACATCACTCGCTCGTACAACAACTGGCGCAAGTATCGTCAGACCGTCAACGAACTCGGCCGCATGACCACCCGCGAACTGCACGACCTCGGCATCGACCGCTCCGACATCCATCGCGTTGCCCGCGAAGCCACCGGTCGCTAACAAGACCCTGGCATCGCCCATCGCGATCGCCTTACAACGCCCGTTGCGGACCTCCGCGGCGGGCGTTCTTTTTTGCCCACTAGTTCGATTTCTCGTGGGACCAGAGGCCAAAAGCAGATATCTGCAAGCCGCCTAAATTTTAGCTCACGGCTGTTATTTATGCGGCACATTGCACAAACGCATGGCAGAAGCCTTTTAATTGCACTGCACATTTCCCGGTCGATCGCCTATATGAGGGTCAATCGCTGACACGGCAATCACGCCGTTCGCCACCCGATCGACCTGAGGACAAGACCATGAACCCGATCCGTATTGCAAAGAGCTGGATTTCCTATCGCCGCACCCTGAGCGAACTCGGCAGCCTGTCGAACCAGACGCTCTCCGACATCGGCATCAGCCGCTACGAAATCCGCAACATCGCAAACCGTTCGTTCCGTTAATCTTCGACGGAACATTCCTTTAAAAACGGCGCCCTGGTGGCGCCGTTTTTGATTCCGGGAGATTGGAACAGGCACCTCCCCGTGCTATGGACCCGCCCATGAAAACAACCTCTTCCCCCATTCACGTCATCGGCGGCGGCCTTGCCGGCTCTGAAGCCGCCTGGCAGATCGCAGCCTCCGGCATTCCCGTCATCCTGCACGAGATGCGCGGCGTTCGCGGCACCGACGCCCACAAGGGCGACGACCTTGCCGAACTCGTCTGCTCCAACTCCTTCCGCTCCGACGACGCCACCAGCAATGCCGTCGGCGTCATCCATGCCGAAATGCGGCTGGCCGGTTCGCTGATCATGGCCTGCGCCGATCGCAACCAGGTGCCGGCCGGTGGCGCGCTTGCGGTCGACCGCGACGGCTTTGCCGCCGACGTGACCCGCGAGGTCGAAGGCAATCCGCTGATCACCGTGGTGCGCGAGGAAATAACCGGCCTGCCGCCAAAGGAGTGGGACCAAGCGATCATCGCCACCGGCCCGCTGACGGCGCCCGGCCTTGCCGCAGCCATCCAGCAGGAAACCGGCGCCGATGCGCTCGCCTTCTTCGACGCCATCGCGCCGATCGTCTATCGCGACAGCATCGACATGGACATCTGCTGGTTTCAGTCGCGCTACGACAAGGTCGGACCCGGCGGCGACGGCAAGGATTATATCAACTGCCCGATGGACGAGGCGCAGTATAACGCCTTCATCGATGCCCTGATTGCAGGCGACGCCGTCGGCTTCAAGGAATGGGAAGGCACGCCCTATTTCGACGGCTGCCTGCCGATCGAGGTCATGGCCGAACGCGGCCGCGAGACGCTGCGCCACGGGCCGATGAAGCCGATGGGGCTGACCAATGCCCATAACCCTGGCGTAAAGGCCTATGCCGTCGTCCAGCTCCGCCAGGACAATGCGCTGGGTTCGCTCTACAACATGGTCGGTTTCCAGACCAAGCTGAAATACGGCGCTCAAGCCGAGATCTTCCGGCTGATCCCGGGCCTGCAGAATGCGGAGTTCGCCCGCCTCGGCGGCCTGCACCGCAACACCTATATCCACTCGCCTGTCCTGCTGGACCACTCGCTGGCGCTGAAGTCGCGACCGGGCCTGCGCTTTGCCGGCCAGATCACCGGCTGCGAGGGCTATGTCGAGAGCGCCAGCATCGGCCTGCTCGCCGGCCGCTTTGCCGCCGCCGAACGAAAGGGCGAGACGCCGAACCTGCCGCCGGCAACGACAGCGCTGGGCGCCCTGCTCAACCACATCACCGGCGGCCATATCGTCAGCGACGAGGAGCCCGGCAAGCGCTCCTTCCAGCCGATGAACATCAATTTCGGATTGTTTCCGGAACTCGAGCCTGGTTCGATCGTCAAGCCCGACGGCATCAAGCGCTTTCGCGGCAAGGACAAGACGATCATGAAGCGGCAGCTGGTGGCAAAACGGGCGTTGGCCGATTGCAGGGCCTGGCTTGGCCTACCCCCTGCTGCGGAGCCTGTCGCGGAACCGGCACTCGAAATCGCCGGACAAGAGGCCGCTCAGGCCTGATTGGCAGCTGTCGTGTCCGGCAGCGCCAGGTCTTCTGTGGCGACGTAGTTGCCGAGCAGCCAGAGCGAGACCTCGGCAGCCTCCTTGGCTGAGGGAAACGCGTAGGTGCCGTTATGATGCGGCGCGTCAAGGAAATCGATGGTGATGCGGCGGTTGTCCGCCGCGTCGCGCACACGGGCACGGCCCGGTTCAATCAGGTGACAGGCAAAATGCCTGCCGCTGTCCTTCATGAAGCCGGCTTTGTTGTCGTGCAGGCGCACAAACAGGGCCTTGCCATCGCTGGTCTTCTGCAACTGCCGGATCGCTTCCAGCGGGAAGGCGCGGCCGAATTCGAGAATGGCAAGGCCTACGTCGTTGAGGCTGTCTTCCCTGTCGCGTGCCACCATGCCGGTCGCGAAGAAACCAAAGCCGATGATCGCGGCGAAGATCACCAACCAGATAACAATAGCCATGGCGATTCTCCCTTCGGAACGTGAGGCGCTGCATCGCCGATAACGCGCGAGACTTGCGCGAGTTTGACCAGCGTCAAAATTTTCCGCGCACGGCGGCGATTGCCATGCTGAGCTGCCGGCGCCATTGCGGCGGTTGGAACGGCTGGTCGAGCACGCTGGCGCCGAGTGCGCGCGCCCTTCGCAACGTTGGACCGACGAGCGCCACCGGGAGAAAAGCAGGCACCAAGTCCTTCGGAAGGGATCCAGACGCCCGGGCCTTGGCCAGATGCTCATGGCCGAGCCCAACGAAGGCATCGATCGCAGCACCGATCCGCGCGACGTCCTTGCCGTCGAGGAAGGCCTGTCGGTCAAGCCCAACGGCCGTCAGGATATCGAGCGGAAGATAGAGCTGGCCGCGATGGCGGTGCAGCGGCATCAGCAGCAGGCAACCGGCAATCGCCTGTGCTACGCCTGAATGACCGGCGGCATGGCTCGACTGCATCGCATCCTCCGGCGACAGAACGAGCGCGGCCAGTTGGATCAGCGCGGAAGCGGTCTCACCCGCATAGCCTTCCAGCGCATTGCGGTTTTCCATCGGGTCGTCGTAGAGATCGAAAATCCGGGCATCGATCATGTTGATCAATGTCGCGCGCGGCAGCCGATGAGCCTCGATCGCCCGCAGCAGTTCGGAGGCAAGCGGATTGGCCTCCGTCGAGCCATGCGACTGGCCCTCAAGCAGGTCGCGCCAATATTGCAGCCGCACCTCTCCGGGGAGCGGCTCGTGCACGAGGTCGCGGATACGGGCGAGTTCTGCATGGAAGCCATAGAGTGCTGCCAGCGACCGGCGCTTGTCTTCTGGCGCCAGCAGGCAAGCCAGATAGCGGTCGCGATCGGTTTCCCGGAGCGTGGCGAGACAGATGTCGGGGTTGCTGCGCTGTCCTTCGGTCGCCGCCATACTCAATCCTAATCGACAGCGATCAACGCGCAGGCCACTGCCCGCGATTCGGACAGCATGATGTTGAAGGTCCGAACGGCCGCACCGGTGTTCATTGGATCAGACGAGATCCCGGCTGCGCGAAGGGCTGTCTTAAGCTCCTGCGGCAGCGGCAGCATGTCCGTGCCGGTTCCGACCAGCAGGAACTCGATCTCCGCCGCCTCGTCGAGCACCTTCTGGAAGAGCGCCGGCGTCAGCGCGTCGCCTGCGACAGCGTCCCAGCCATAGATGCCCGAAGGCAGGCAGAGCAGCGAGCCGCGATGGGACATGTCGGCGAAGCGGAAGCCGCCATTGCCATAGACGTCGATCGGCGCGCGTCCCGGAAAATGCGCCGAGCGTATTTCGATGCCACGCGCCATCAGGCCACCGCCTTGCCGGCCGGCGGCAGATCGGGTGCGGGGTCCGACGACACGCCCTTCGGCCGAAGCTTGAAGGCGATCAGCACCGGTGCGGCGATATAGATCGACGAGAAGGTGCCGACGGCAACGCCGAAGAACATGACAAAGGTGAAGGAGCGGATGACCTCGCCGCCGAAGATGGACAGGGCCAGCAAGGCCAGCAGCGTGGTGGCCGCCGTCAGCACCGTGCGCGATAGCGTCTGGTTGATCGATGCATCGATCAGGATCGGTAGCGGCATCTGCTTGTAGTGCCTGAGATTCTCGCGGGTTCGGTCGTAGACGACGACGGTATCGTTCAGCGAATAACCGATGATCGTCAGCACCGCCGCGATACTCGTCAGATTGAACTCGATGCCTGTCACGACGAACAGGCCGAATGTCAGGATGATGTCGTGCAGCGTGGCGATGATGGCGCCGAGCGCATACTGCCAGGCGAATCGCACCCAGATATAGATGAAGATCGCCGCAAGCGAGGCGAGCACACCGAAGGTCCCTGCCCGCGTCAGCTGGCCGGAGATCGCCGGTCCGACGACTTCGACGCGGCGAAACTCATAGGCGTCCTGCAATTCACCGCGCACCAGCGTCACCGCCGATTGCTCGGCATTCTCGCCGCCATCCTGCGACTGAAGCCGGATCAGCGCGCCGGTGGCATTGTTGATCGGACGCGCCTGGACGTCGCCGATATTGAGCTGGCTAAACCGCGTCTTGATGTCCGGAATATCCACCTTGCCCTGCTTCGCCCGGACTTCGATCAGCGAACCACCGGTGAAGTCGACGCCGAGATGCATGCCGACGGAGAAGAATCCAACCATCGCGATCAGCGACAGCACCGCCGAGACGGTGAAGGTGTAGCGGCGGATGCCCATGAAGCGGATGTGGGCGCCGTCGAACATCGCCGTCCGCACGCCCTTCGGCAGATGTTTCGGACGCCGGCGCTTGATCCAGGTGGCGATCAGCCAGCGGGTCAGCGTGAAGGCGGTGAACAGCGATGCAATGATGCCAATGCCGAGCGTCACGGCGAAACCGCGCACCGGCCCGCTGCCCATCGAGAACAGGATGGCGGCGGCGATCAGCGTCGTCACGTTGGCATCGATGATCGTGGTATAGGCGCGCGCAAATCCGCTTTCGCAGGCCTGCACGAAGGGTGTGCCGGCTTTCAGCTTCTCGCGGATGCGCTCGTAGATCAGCACGTTGCTGTCGACCGCTAGTCCCATGGTGAAGATGATTCCGGCGATGCCAGGCAAGGTCAGCGTCGCCTGGAAGAAGCTCAGCACCGCCATGATCAGGATGATGTTGAACACCAGCGCGGCCGTCGCAAAGCCTCCGAGCGAGCCGTAGAAGAAGACCATGAAGCCAACCACGGCGAGCGCCCCGACGATGCCGGCAATGACGCTGGCCTTCACCGAATCCGCACCGAGGCCAGGCTCGATCGTGCGCTCCTCGACGACGGTCAGCGTTGCCGGCAGCGAGCCGGAGCGCAGCAGGATCAAAAGGTCGGCCGCACCCTCGGGCGAAAAGTTGCCGGCCAGCATGCCCTTGCCGTCGGTAATCGGCTGCTTGATGAGCGGCGCCGAGATGACCTGATCGTCGAGCACGGCGACATAGGGCTTGCCGACATTCTTGGCGGTCGCCTGGGCGAAGGCCTGGGTCGCCTTGTCGTCGAGCTGGAAGGTGACGACATTCTGCTTGGTGGCCGGATCGAGTATTGCCTCGGCACCGACGATGCTCTGGTCGCTGGCAACAGGCCGCTTGACCACCAGATAACTCTCAGGCGGGTCGTCCTGCGAATAGAGGACTTCAGAATTGGCGGGCGGCTGCGTATCGATCGCCGTCTGCACCGGCATGCTGGTATCCAGCATGTTGAAGGTAAGCTTGGCGGGCTGGTTCAGCAGCGTCTTCAGGCGCTGCGGGTCGGTGAGCCCTGGGACCTCGACGATCAACCGGTCGATGCCCTGCTTCTCGATCAGCGGCTCACGGCGACCAACCTGCTTGACTCGGTTTTCTACCACGTCGATCGACTGATCGACGGCAGCCGACACGCGGAAATTGATGCCGTCATTGGTCAATGCCACGGTGATCAGGCCGTCATTGCCCGATGTCACCGCTGCCTCGCGGATGGCGCCGCCGGTCGAGGAGGTCCCGATGCTGTCGGTGAGCGGCTTCAGCACATCCGTCGCCGCCTGCATCTGGCCGGCGTCGGCAAGATGCAGGGTGATGGTCTGGACGGTGCCGCTGAGATCTGTGGTGGCAATCTTGGCGTCGCGCAGGCGGCGGGCGACATCGTTGATGGTCGCCTGCAGTCTTGCTGCAACGATCTCGTCACGCTCGATCTTCAGCGAGATCCGCGATCCGCCCTGCAGATCGAGCCCGAGAATGGCCTTGTGATGCGGCAGCCATCGCGGAAACTGCGCAAGCTGCCGCTCGCTGAACAGATTGGGCAAGGCGACGACGACGCTGATGAAAACGGCAAGCCAGACCAGGATTGTCTTCCAGCGGGAGAATTGCAGCATGGCGTTCTCGACTTTGGCGCTTCATCGCGACGCGGCCGCTCGGCCGTCGTCGGTCTCTGATGCTAGGCTGCGTCTGCCTTGACCGGCTCACCCTTGACGCGCACTTCCGAGATCGCCGTGCGGACGACGCGGACCTTGACGCCTTCGGCGATTTCGACTTCCAGTTCCTTGTCGTCGACGACCTTGACGACCTTGCCGACGATGCCGCCGCCGGTGACGATCTGGTCGCCGCGACGGATATTCTTCAGCACGTCGTCACGCTTGCGGGCCTGGGCGCGCTGCGGCCGGATCAGCAGGAAATACCAGACGACCATCAGCGGGACGAAGAGGAAAATCATTTCCATGCCGGAACCGCCAAACGCGCCCATGGCGGAATCGGTGGCGCTCTGGGCGTATGCGTTGGTGATAAACATCGGAAGCTCCTCAAGACCCGGGCGGGAAACAACCCGTCATACCGCGCGGGATATCATTGTGATCGGTGTATATGCAACAAAAACAGCCGCTCAGCGTACCATTTTCCAAGGGTCTTAACCTTTCGGCTGCGGAAAGGCCATGCTACCCGGCAGCGAAATGAATTTTTGCGGCTCAGCCCCATCTGCCATTCCGGAGGAACCACGGTGACCGAAGATCAAAACCTGCTGATCCTGCGCGAACTCAGCCGCCTTGCGGCAGCCGTCGAGCGGCTGGCCGGCCCTCCGCCCGCCATCAATGATTGGGACGCCGCGGACTGCTTTGTCTGGGCTCCTGCGCGCCAGCATCTCCAGCCGGTATCGAGGCCCAATCGCATGGCGATCGGCCTCATCCGGGGTGTCGATCATGTGCGCGATATCCTGCATGAGAACACGCTGCGTTTTGCCGAGGGCTATGCCGCCAACAACGTGCTGCTCTGGGGCGCGCGGGGAATGGGCAAATCGTCGCTGGTCAAGGCGGTGCATGCCGATGTTGGCCGGGCAACCGGCGTGCCGTTGAAGCTGGTGGAGGTGCACCGGGAGGATATCTCGACACTGCCGCTGCTGCTCGACCTGGTGAAGGGGGCGCCGCTGCGCGTCATCATCTTCTGCGACGACCTGTCCTTCGACCATGACGACACGGCCTACAAGTCGCTCAAGGCAGCCCTCGACGGTGGCGTCGAGGGGCGGCCTGACAATGTGCTGTTCTATGCCACCTCTAACCGCCGTCATCTCCTGCCGCGCAACATGATGGAGAACGAACAGTCGACGGCCATCAACCCTTCTGAGGCAGTCGAGGAAAAAGTCTCGTTGTCGGACCGTTTCGGCCTTTGGCTCGGTTTCCACAAATGCAGCCAGGAAGACTATCTGCTGATGATCGACGGCTACGCCGATCACTTCAAGCTTGCGCTCGATCGTGCCGAAATGCACCACGAGGCGCTCGCCTGGGCGACGACGCGAGGCGCACGCTCGGGGCGCGTGGCCTGGCAATATATCCAGGATCTCGCCGGTCGGCAGCGAATTGCGCTCGAGCGCGATTGAATTCGCTGAGGCAATTCGAAACATCCACAAACACGGACCGAATGGCCACCCCATCGATTCCAAGTTTTCGCATATGCTTGAATATCGAATATCATAAATTTTAATGTGCTAATTAGGAAATACTTCAGCCTGCCGCGCTACGGTCCGATTGGGGAAAATGACTGACCTCATGAAAGGCTATGACCAGCCAGCGCATGGAGGCACTATGTCGTTTTTTCGTAGCAAAGCCGGCCACGAGGCAGTCGCACTCATAGGCGTAGGCGGGGCCATATGGGGGCTGGGGGCAAATTTCGATGTCTTCGAAAAGCTATCCAGGCTTGTGGCGCAATACGACAGCTACCAATTGGACGATGTACTGCTCGCCGCATCGGTCACCGGGCTCGTCAGCCTTATCTATTCCGCCCGCCGCGTGCACGAACTTCGCCGTGAGATAGATCGCCGCAAGCACGCGGAGCAGGACGCGGAATGGATGAGCGGCCACGACGAGACGACGAGGCTCCTCAACCGTCGCTCGTTGCAGCAGCGCATCGGTTGCGCCGGCGAGAGCGGTTCTGTCGGCATTATCTCCTTCGAACTCCACGGCTTCAACAAGATCAAGGACCTCTTCGACCATCAGGCAGCCGATGACGTACTCCGGGAAATGGCAGAGCGCCTGAAGCAGATCTTTGCCTATCAAAATGTCTTCAGGACCGGTGGGCGCGAATTCGTTGCGCTGATCGACCGGAATGGCGAACCGGATATGGCGGCTGTCACCGAAAAGCTGGTGGCGGCCGTGGCAAGGCCGGTCATCGTCAACGGGCAGGCCATGGATATCTCCATCTCGGCCGGCCGCCAGGCGTCCATCTGTTGCGACAGCCGGTTGAGGTGGCGCTCGAGGCCGGACAGATCGGCGGCGGGGGCGGAGGGCGCAACCGGCGGCG
>Ga0207650_10001259_pt1 | contig 18419 bp, 17 predicted proteins | sample KBSS63metaG_FD_184325 | JGI IMG/M metagenome (GOLD analysis project Ga0207650, IMG submission 184325) | Switchgrass rhizosphere microbial communities from Kellogg Biological Station, Michigan, USA - KBS S6-3 metaG (SPAdes) (version 2) | ecosystem: Host-associated > Plants > Roots > Rhizosphere...
TCGATCAGGATCACGTGATGCATGAGGTCGCCGACGAGGAACAGCGACTTGCCGCCCGAATTGATCACGAAGCTGGTGTGTCCGACCGTATGCCCCGGGGTGTGCATCGCCTGTACGCCGGGGAGGATGTCCTGGCCGTCCTTGTAGAACACGATGCGGTCCCGGTTCGGCAGCAGGTTCTTCTTGGCGGCGAGTGCGGAGCCTTCCGCCGGGGTGCCGAGCCGCTTGTCGTCGGTCCAGAAGTCGAAGTCGGACTGGGCGATGTGGATCTGCGCGTTGGGGAAGTTGCGGCTGCCGTCCGCGGCCATGATCCCGCCGACGTGGTCGATATGCGCGTGGGTGGGAATGACCGCGTCGATGTCGCTGGGATCGATTCCGGATTTCTTGAGATTGGCCGCCAACTGGCCCATCGCGTCATTGCGTTTCACCGAGCTCATTCCGGTCTCGAACAGGGCGAGCTTGTCGCCGGTGTTGATCACCAGAACGTTCTGGTCCAGCACCACGTTGTTGGTCGGCAGGAAATGATCGCTCATCATCTTGCCGATCTCCTCGGCGGTCGGGCCGCGGAAGGTATTCTTCGGATCGCCAATCGACAGCGGCCCATCCGAAACGACCGTCGCTTCGATGCTGCCGAGCTTGAACCGATAGAACGCCGGCGCCGGCGTGTTGAGCATCGGCGCCTTGGCCTGCGCCACCGGCGCGCCGCCGAGAAAACCCAATGCGGTGGTCGCGGATGCACCGGCCAGCAGCCGACGCCGCGATAACGACATGTCTCCCATGACGTCCACTCCCTGTGTCATTATGGCTTTTGGGGGCGGACCGTCGTCCGCCCGAGGCAAGATTAGTCCAAAGCGCACGAGAGTTCACGCCGCGCCCGACGCCGCGGGCGCAGGTCAGGGTCTCATTCCCAGAATGTCGGTTGTGCCGCTTCCAGCCGGCCGCCCAGACGCACGGCCGCGACACGCCGCGCGAGCCCGGTGGCGTCATCGGTCTCGACCGCAAGCCCGCACAATGTCGCCGGGCCCATCGCGGGCTCGAAGCGCGCGCCGGAGATCTTGCGCAGGAACCGCGTCAGCGGCTCCTCCTTGTCCATCCCGATCACCGAATCGTAGTCGCCGGTCATACCGACGTCCGACACGAAGGCCGTGCCATGCGGCAGGATCTGATGATCGGCGGTCGGCGCATGCGTGTGGGTGCCGACCACGAGGCTGGCGCGGCCGTCGCAGAAATGACCCATCGCCTGCTTCTCGCTGGTCGCCTCGGCATGGATGTCGACGATGATCGCGTCGGCGGATTGCTTGAGCGGACATGCCGCGAGCTCGCGTTCGACCGCGGCGAAAGGATCATCGAGCGGGTCCATGAAGATGCGGCCCATGGCGTTGACGACCAGCACGCGCGCGCCGTTCTTGGCTTCGATCAACGCGACACCGCGGCCGGGTGTACCGGCGGGAAAATTGATCGGCCGAAGCAGCTTGGGCGCGCGCTCGATGAAAACCAGCGCCTCCTTCTGATCCCAGGAATGATTGCCGCCGGTAACCACGTCCGCGCCGGCATCGACGAATTCCTGGTAGATCATCTCGGTGATGCCGAAGCCGCCGGCGGCGTTTTCGCCATTCACGGCGACGAAATCGAGCTGCCAGTCCCGCACCAGCCGAGGCAGGCGCTCGAGCAGGACGGCACGACCGCTGCGGCCCACGATGTCGCCGATGAAGAGGATACGCATGCGTTACGTTGCCCGGCAGTCGATGACCTCATGCTCGGTTAGCACGAGATCGAGCGCAGCGTCGCGGGCGGTTGTCGGCACGCGCGGGATTTCCTGCGCGGCAAAGGCGATACCGACGGCAATGACGGGCTTGCGCGCCCGCAAGCCGGTAATGGTCATGTCGTAGTAGCCCGCACCATAACCGAGGCGACGGCCGGCGCGGTCAAAGGCCAGGAGCGGCACGATCACGATATCGGGGAAAACCTCGCGCGCATCGGGCCCCGGCTCGCGGATGCCCCAGACTCCCGCCACCAACGCCTCGCCGAAAGCGAAGGCGCGCATGGTCAGCGGCTTGCCTCGTCCGGCAACGGCGGGCAGCGCGAGCTGGGCGCCGGCGTCGGCAAGCCTTCGCATCAACGGCATAGGATTGATTTCGCTCTTCAAGGGCATGAAGCCGGACACGATTGCACCTGCCGCCACGGCGCACGGGAACGGCCGTTCCGCGATCGTCTGGGCCGCGGCGGCGCGCATGTCGGGCGGCAGGCCGTCGCGGCGCGCGAGCGCCTCGCGGCGGAGCGCGGCCTTGGCATCTGCAATGGAAGTGGAGTGGTGATCCATCAACCGGCGGGACAGCATTCGAAGTGCGGAGCCGCGATGGCCGTTAGAGCGTCGATCCCGGGTTCCCTACGAAAGTAGGTGGGCGCCATGTGACCGAGCCCACGAGCCCGGCCAGGGACAGCTCCCTTGAGGATCGATAAGGCCCCAGGAATATGGCTCCTTACGCACCTCGCAGCCCCGCTCGACCAATGTAATGCGTAAGCCCCCGTACCGCCACCCATCATACGCGATCGTCATCCCATCGGGACGCCGTTCTCGGGAACCGTCTCGTTCAGGCGTTTGGTGATGTTCTCGATGCGCTCGGCCGCCGCATTGAGCGCGGCCACGACCGCGGTCTGCGTCGCCTGGGTGCGATCGGCCGAGGCAACGCTCGCGTTTCGCAGAGTCGCCAGCTCCGGCTCGAGACGCTGCAGCTTTTCCTTCGTCTCCGCCAACTCGTCGGCGAGCGTGAGCGCGGCCATGACCGTGAGCCGGGTGTCGCCGATCTCACCGAAACGCGTTCGCAGCTGGGCGATGCTCGCGTCCAGATCTTGCGCCAGGCGCTGCAAGCGCGCCTCTTCACCGTCTTCGCAGGCCATACGAAACTGGCGACCGTTGATGGTGACGCTGACCTGCGACATGGTCTTCTCCGCCTGACGTTGACGTCTCTCAGTGCTCGTCCGCGGCGAGCACGGAGCGGATGGTGTCGATGGCGGCATCGAGCCGCTGCGCGACCTCGCGGTTGGTGGTCTCCAGCGTCCGCGCGCGAGCCGCCGCCGCGTCCAGCTCCGAGGCGAGACGCGAACGGTCGGTGCCGAGCGCGTGCAGCTGGGCATCGAGAGTCTGCTCGCCGCGATCGGCGTCATGTCGACGCTCGACCGCGGCCGCCAGCGCGTCGAGCGCAAGCGCAAGACGTTTGCTGGCCGCGTCGATGGCGCTCGGCTCGCTCATTCTCGCCCCCTGATCGGCCAATACCCCCCGGATTCGTCAGCCTTGTGGCCGCGAAAATCTTTCGGCTCGGCAAGCGGTTAGAGTGAGAACCCTACGTTGCGTCACAGCGTCCCGTCAACGCTCGACCGGAACTTGTCCCCCCTCCTGTGAATGGCGAGCGAGACCAGGGCCAGCATTCTTTGACTCCCCTCGTCCGCGTGCTAGAGCCTCGAAACAGCAACCGCTTGGCCCCGTCATGACCAGCTCGAAATCTTCCCTCGCCGTCGCCGCGACCTCCGCGCAAAGGGCCGCCGCCCGCGAAGCTCCCGCGCCGCTGACGCGCGCCCAGCACGATCGCATGGCGAACGCCATCCGCGCGCTCGCCATGGACGCGGTCGAGCAGGCGAAATCGGGCCATCCCGGCCTGCCCATGGGCGCGGCCGACATTGCAACCGTGCTGTTCACGCGGTTCCTGAAATTCGACCCCGCCGATCCGGCCTGGCCCGACCGTGACCGCTTCGTGCTTTCGGCCGGCCACGGCTCGATGCTGATCTATTCGTTGCTGCATCTCCTCGGCTACCCGGGCATGACCATCGAGGAGATCAAACGCTTTCGCCAGCTCGGCTCGCTCACGCCCGGCCATCCCGAACACTTCATCACCGCGGGCGTGGAGACGACCACCGGTCCGCTCGGCCAGGGCGTGGGCAACGCCGTCGGCATGGCGATCGCGGAGCGGCACTTGGCCGCCGAGTTCGGCGTCGCGATCGTTGATCATCGCACCTACGTGCTCGCCTCCGACGGCGATCTCATGGAGGGCATCAGTCAGGAGGCGATCGCACTCGCCGGGCATCTGAAGCTCGACAAGCTGATCGTGCTGTTCGACGACAACGGCATCTCCATCGACGGTCCGCTGTCGCTTTCCGATTCGGTCGACCAGGTGAAGCGTTTCGAGGCGGCGGGCTGGGCCGCCACGCGCGTCGACGGCCACGATCCCGAGGCGATCGCACAAGCCATTGCCGAGGCGCAAACCGCGGGGCGGCCCTCGCTGATCGCCTGCCGTACCACCATCGGCTTTGGCGCCCCGAGCAAGGCCGGCACCGAGAAGAGCCACGGCTCGCCGCTCGGCCCCGACGAGATCAAAGGCGCGCGGGAACGGCTGGGATGGCACGAGCCTCCCTTTGTCATTCCCGCCGACGTACTCGACCTGTGGCGCACCGCCGGCCGCGCCGGCAAGAGCGCCCATCAAAGCTGGAACGAGCGGCTCGCAGCCACCCCGGCCGCTCGCCGCGCGGAATTCGGGCGCCGCCTTCACGGCGAACTGCCGAAAGACGAGCTCGCGGCGGCGGTGCGTTCGGCGAAGGAGAAGCTCGCCGCAGCCCCGAAAGAGATCGCGACCCGCGCCGCATCCGAGAGCGCGCTTGAGAGCCTGACCGCGGCGGTACCGGAGATGGTCGGCGGGTCCGCCGACCTCACCGGCTCCAACAATACCCGGCCCAAGGGCATGGCGGTTCTCTCCGCCGCCGACTATTCCGGCCGCTTCATCCATTACGGCGTGCGCGAGCACGGCATGGCGGCGGCCATGAACGGCATGTCGTTGCACGGGGGGATCATCCCCTATTCCGGTACGTTCCTTGTCTTCTCCGATTACTGCCGGCCGGCCATCCGGCTGGCCGCGCTCACCGGCGTGCGCGTCATTCACGTGATGACGCATGATTCGATCGGGCTCGGCGAGGACGGCCCGACGCACCAGCCGGTGGAGCATCTCGCCGCATTGCGCGCGATCCCCAATCTCTTCGTCTTCCGGCCCTGCGACGCGGTCGAGACCGTGGAATGCTGGCAACTGGCGCTGCAGAATGCGGACGCGCCCAGCGTGCTCGCCCTCACCCGCCAGAACCTGCAGCAGTTGCGGCTTGGATACGACGACAACAACCGGTGCGCTGCCGGCGCCTATGAGATCGCAGCCGCCGAGAAAAAAGCAGCCGAGGTCTCGCTGTTCGCGACCGGATCGGAAGTCGCCATCGCAGTCGAGGCGCGCAAGCTGCTGAACGAGCGCGGCGTTGCCGCGCGCGTGGTTTCGGTGCCCTGCTTCGAGCTGTTCCGCGCCCTTCCTGCCGCCGAGCGAGAGAAGGTGCTCGGCGCGGCCAAGGTCAAGGTCGCGGTCGAGGCGGCGGTGCGCCAAGGCTGGGACGAGATCATTGGCTCGGACGGCGTTTTTGTCGGCATGACCTCGTTCGGCGCGAGCGCACCCGCCAAGGACCTGTACAAGCATTTCGGCATCACGCCGGAAAAGGTCGCCGACGCGGCGCTGGCGAAACTGGGGGGGACTTAAAGCCGGCGCGAACGCGATTATCTAAGGTGCATTCCGCCAGGGGAGACCGGCGGTCAAGGGGAGCGAAGGAGTCGGGAATGTCAGTTCGTGTCGCCATCAACGGGTTCGGTCGCATCGGTCGTAACGTGCTGCGCGCCATCGCCGAAGCGGACCGCGACGACATCGAGGTCGTTGCCATCAACGATCTCGCGCCGGTCGAAACCAATGCGCATCTGTTGCGGTTCGATTCTGTTCACGGACGCTTTCCCCGCGAGGTCAAGGTTGTCGGCGACTCGATCAGCGTCGGCAACGGCATGATCAAGGTGACCGCCATCAAGGATCCGGCGACGCTGCCGTGGAAGCAGCTCGGCATCGATATCGCGCTCGAATGCACGGGCATCTTCACCTCGAAGGAAAAGGCCGCCGCGCACCTCGCCGCCGGGGCTAAGCGCGTCATCGTATCGGCGCCCGCCGACGGCGCCGACCTCACGGTGGTCTATGGCGTCAATCACGACAAACTCACCAAGGAGCACAAGGTCGTCTCCAACGCCTCGTGCACGACCAACTGCCTGGCGCCGGTCGCCAAGGTGCTCAACGACGCCGTCGGCATCGACAAGGGCTTCATGACCACGGTGCATTCCTACACCAACGACCAGCCTTCGCTCGATCAGGTGCACAAGGACCTCTACCGGGCGCGGGCCGCTGCCCTAAACATGATCCCGACCTCCACCGGGGCCGCCAAAGCCGTCGGCTTGGTGCTGCCCGAACTCGCCGGCAAGCTCGACGGCGTCGCCATCCGCGTCCCCACTCCGAACGTGTCGGTCGTCGACTTCAAATTCGTGGCCAAGCGCGCGACTTCGAAAGATGAGATCAACAATGCCGTCAAGCGCGCCTGCGAGCAGCAGCTCAAAGGTGTCCTGGGCTACACCGAGGCGCCCAACGTCTCCAGCGACTTCAACCACGATGCGCACTCGTCCGTCTTCGCCATCGATCAGACCAGGGTGATGGACGGCACGCTGGTGCGCGTGATGTCGTGGTACGATAATGAATGGGGCTTCTCCAACCGCATGGTCGATACCGCGGTCGCGATGGGCAAGCTGATCTGATCGACCAGCCGGCTCCCCGCGGGAGCCCATTACCGGGCTCAGCGGCGCGTCCCAGGGCCACCGCGCAACATCGACGGCAACGAATTGGTGCTGACCTCGCCTCAGGCCGATAATCATGTTCCGCACGCTCGATCAGGCCGACCTCCGGGGCAAACGCGTGCTCGTGCGCGTCGATCTCAACGTTCCGGTCGAGAACGGCAAAGTCGCGGACGCAACCCGCATCGAACGCGTCGCTCCGACCATCGGCGAGATCGCCGACAAGGGCGGCAAGGTGATCCTGCTGTCGCATTTTGGGCGTCCGAAAGGGCGCGATCCGACGCAGTCGCTGAAGCCGCTCGCGTCGGCGCTTGCGCAGGTTCTCAAGCGGCCGGTGGCGTTCGCCGAGGATTGCGTGGGCGAGAAGGCCGCGGCGGCGATCGACGCGATGAAGCCGGGCGACATCCTCTGCTTGGAGAACACCCGGTTCCACGCCGGAGAGGAACGCAACGACCCCGCCTTCATCGCCCAGCTCGCCGCCCTCGGTGACATCTTCGTCAGCGACGCCTTCTCGGCCGCGCATCGCGCCCATGCTTCGGTCGAAGGGCTCGGACGCAAGCTGCCGGCCTATGCCGGCCGCGCCATGCAGGAAGAGCTCGACGCGCTCACGAAAGTGTTGGAGACGCCGGCCCGTCCGCTGGCCGCGATCGTGGGGGGAGCCAAGGTATCGACCAAGCTCGACCTGCTCGGCAACCTGCTCGCCAAAGTCGATATTCTCGTCATCGGCGGCGGGATGGCCAATACCTTTCTCGCCGCGCAAGGGCATGCGGTCGGCAAGTCGCTGTGCGAACACGAGCTCTTGCCCACCGCGCGCGCGATCCTGGCCGAGGCAAAAGCCAAAGGCCGTGAAGTCGTCCTGCCGGTCGATGCCGTAGTGGCCAAGGCATTTGCGGCCAAGGCGCCGTCGCGCGTGGTCGCGGTCAACAACGTCGCCCCCGACGAGATGATCCTGGATATCGGCCCGCGCAGCATCGAGCATGTCTGCTCCGTGCTGGCCCGGGTGAAGACGTTGGTGTGGAACGGGCCGTTCGGAGCCTTTGAGCTCGAGCCGTTCGACACCGGCACGGTGGAGGTCGCCGAGGCCGCCGCGGAACTCACCGCCGCCGGAAAGCTTGTCACGGTCGCAGGCGGTGGGGATACGGTCGCGGCGCTCAACCGCGCCGGCGTGACCAACCGGTTCACCTACGTCTCGACCGCCGGCGGCGCCTTCCTCGAATGGCTGGAAGGTAAAGCCTTGCCGGGGGTCGAGGTGCTGCGGGCGAAGTGATGGCCGTTATGGCCATCAACCCTTTGCCAACGCCGCGAAGAGGCGGCAAAATCGACATGAATTCCAAACCCGACGGAGAAGGCGATGAACCTCGCTGAGCTTAACAAGGTGGCCGAGGCCATGGTCGCGCCCGGCCGCGGTATTCTTGCCGCCGACGAATCGTCCGGCACCATCAAGAAGCGCTTCGACGCGATCGGAGCGGAATCCACCGCGGACAATCGCCGCGATTACCGCGAACTGCTGTTCCGTTCTTCCGAAGCGATGTCGAAGTACATTTCCGGCGTCATCCTCTACGACGAGACCATCCGCCAGAACGCCAAGGACGGCACCCCCTTGGTCAAGGTGATCGAGGCGGCGGGGGCGATCCCCGGCATCAAGGTCGACAAGGGCACGACGCCGCTGCCGTTCTGTCCCGGTGAGCTGATTACCGAAGGCTTGGATGGGCTGGGGCAGCGCCTTGCGGAATATCGCGGGCTCGGGGCCCGCTTTGCCAAATGGCGTGCGGTGATCGACATCGGCCCCGGCATTCCGAGCTACACCGCGATCATCACCAACGCGAACGCGCTCGCGCGCTATGCCGCGCTCTGCCAGGAAGAGGACATCGTTCCGATCGTCGAGCCCGAGGTCTTGATGGATGGGGACCATGACGCCGAGCGCTGCTACGTGGTCACCGAATGGCTCCTCAAGACCGTGTTCGAGCAGCTGTATTACCAGAAGGTTGCGCTCGAAGGCATGGTGCTCAAGCCCAACATGGTGATCGCGGGCAAGAAGGCGAAGAATCGCGCCGGCGTCGAGGAAGTGGCGGAGAAGACCGTGAAGGTGCTCAAGGCCTGCGTGCCTGCCGCAGTCCCCGGCATCGCTTTCCTTTCGGGCGGTCAGTCCGACGAAGAGGCGACCGCCCATCTCGACGCCATGAATCGGATCGGCGACCTGCCCTGGCGGCTGACCTTCAGCTACGGCCGCGCGCTGCAAGCCGCCCCGCAGAAGGCGTGGTCGGGCAAAAGCGAGAATGTTGCCGCCGCCCAGCGCGCCTTCGTTCACCGCGCCATGATGAACAGCCTGGCGGCTCGCGGCCAGTGGAAGCAGGACTTGGAGAAGAAGGCAGCATAACAGCGGCCCGCGCCTCCCTGAATTTCAAGCGCGCCGCCGTGGCCCCGGTCGATGAGACCTGAGCAGCGGCGGCATCCCACCTGCGCTTTGCCCCCGCGCCTGCCGCAGAGATGCGGCGCACCGCGCCTGCACGGCGGCGCGCGCCCATGCGTTGATTGATCGCAGGGGATGGAGGCAAGATGGCGCATGCGCGTCTTAAAGCCTGCCGTCGGCCGGGCGCGCACAATGAAAACGCCTGCGCAGGCGAACAAGATCAAGGGAGGGACGCCATGTCACGCTCGTTCGCGTGCGGCCTTGCCGCTGCTTTCGCCCTGGTGCTTGCGGCGCAATCTCTTGGGCGAGCGCACGCCGAAGACTATCCGGCCCGCCCCATCACCATCATCGTGTCGCTCGCTCCCGGCACCGGGATGGATACCGCCGTGCGCCTTTACGGCGAGAAACTCGCGCAACGCCTCGGCCAGCCCGTCGTCATCGAGAACCGCCCGGGCGGCGCCGGCGTCGTCGCCGGGGAGACCATCGCGAAAGGCCCTCCGGATGGCTATACGCTCGCGGTCGCAACCAGCGCGGTGATGGCAATCCGACCGACATTGTTCAAGCAGCGGCCATTCGATCCGCTCACCGACTTCGTGCCGATCTCGCATTACGTGAAATCGCCGTTCGTTTTCATCGTCAATCCATCGCTGCCCGTCCGCTCGGTTGCCGAGTTCATCAAGTACGCCAAGGATCGTCCGGGCCAGATCAGCTACAGCTCCTCCGGCATCGGCGGAGCACCCCATTTGACCGCGGAACTGCTGAAACAGAAATTCGGTTTCGATATGGCCCATGTGCCGTACCGAAACAGTCCGCAATCGATCGCCGATGTCGCCGCCGGTCATGTCGCCGCATCGGTTGCCGAGGCGGGCGCTTCATTGCCGCTGATCAGGGACGGAAAGTTGCGCGCGCTTGCCGTCACCTCCGCCACGCGCTTTCCCACCTTGCCGGACGTTCCGCCGCTCGCAGAAGCGGTCGGTATGCCCGACCTCGAGGCAGTGTCGTGGCACGTCATCTTCGCCCGCCACGACACGCCGCGCGACATCGTGACCAAGCTCCATGATGAGATGAAAAGCATCATGGCCGCACCCGAGATGCAGCAGAAGATCATGCAGATCGGCCTGATTCCGCACGACACCCCCTCGGTCGAAGGGATCCAGCGCTACATCAAGGCGGAGACGGAGAAGTGGGGAACGCTGGTGCGGCAGTTGGGGTTGGAAGGCTCGCAGTAAAACCGCCCGGGACGGCCGCCCCTGCCCCCGACGCGAGCACCAGGCCTTTACCCTCTCGTAGGGTTGAGAGTGTATAAACGCCCCCAAACCGCCCGATTGCAGAGGCAATCGATTCCCATGGCCCCCTCACAGAATCCGGCCGAACCGAGGCGCCCCGCCCCGCGTCTCTATCTCGTGGCCCCATGCGATGCGGCGGACCTCGCGCATCAGCTCGCGGAGGCACTCGGCGCCACCGACGTCGCCGCGGTCTTGCTGCGCCTGCCGGAGACCGACGAGCGCGGGCGGGTGAACCACGTCAAGGCGGTCGCCCCGACGGTGCAGGGCAAGGGCGCTGCCCTGCTGCTCGACGGGCATCCCGATCTCGCCGCCCGCGCCGGCGCCGATGGCGCGCATCTCAGCGGGCTCGAAGCGCTCCAGGCCGCGCTCCCGACGCTCAAACCGGAGCGGATCGCCGGCTGCGGCGGTCTCGAGACCCGGCACGAGGCCATGGTGGCCGCCGAGGCCGGAGCCGACTACGTGATGTTCGGCGAGCCGGACGCGAGCGGCAGGCGCCCGTCCTTCGATGCCATCGCGCAGCGAGTGGCCTGGTGGGCGGAAGTATTCGAAATTCCCTGCGTCGGATTTGCCGCTTCGCTTGACGAGGTCGAGCCGCTCGCCGCGGCCGGCGCCGATTTCATTGCGGTGGGCGATTGCGTGTTCGGGGCCGGGGACGGCGCCGCGGCGGCGATCGCGGACGCGGCGCGACGGCTCGCCTTTGCTGAGACGGTGGCATGAATACTGCGGGACGCGCTGCGGCTCACCTTGTGACCCTCGCCGTGTGCGCGGGGTGGATCTCGTTCGCCACGGCACAAACGCCGACCCAGCTCACTCCGCCTGCCGCGCCGGCCGCACCCGCGACCAAGCCGGCGGCGAAGCCCGCTCCGAGCAAGCCCGCGGCGACCCAACCGAACAAGGCGGCGCCGGCACCAGCGGCGCCGGCGGCGGCGCAAGCCAATGCCGGGCGCGACCTCGACCTGGCTTACGGCGCATTCCAGCGCGGCCACTACGTCACCGCGTTTTCGATCGCGACCCAGCGGGCGGACGAGCAGAAAGACGTCAAAGCGATGACGTTGCTCGGCGAACTTTACGCCAACGGTCTCGGCGTCGAGCGCGACGACAAGAAAGCAGCCGAATGGTATGGGCTGGCGGTCGAGCGCGGCGATCGCGAGGCAATGTTCGCCCTCGCGATGCTGCAGCTCGCAGGTCGCACCGGCAGCGGCAATCGCGAGCAAGGGGCGAAGCTGCTCGCCGCGGCCGCGAAGCTCGGGCATGCCGTCGCTGCCTACGATCTCGCCCTGCTCTACATCGAGGGCCAGATGTTTCCGCAGGATTTCAGCCGCGCGGCCGAACTGTTCCGCAGCGCCGCGCAGGTCGGGCTCCCTGAGGCCCAATACGCGCTCGCGACCCTCTATAAAGAAGGCCGCGGCGTCGAGAAGGATTTGGCCGAGGCCGTTCACCTCCTCGCCGCCGCCTCTTCCGCGGACAACACCGATGCGCAAGTCGAGTATGCGATTGCGCTGTTCAATGGAACCGGAGGCATTGCCAGAAACGAGCGGCTGGCGGCGACCCTGTTGGCAAAAGCGGCCCGCAAGGGCAACCCTGTCGCACAAAACCGCCTCGCCAATATTCTTGCGGTCGGACGCGGCGTGCAAGCCAATGCGGTTGAGGCGGTCAAGTGGCACATCATCGCCAAAGCCGGCGGCGTCGGCGACATTCCGCTCGACACATTCATGCAGCAACAGACGCCGGAGACCCGCTCCGCCGCCGAGAAGGCGGCGAAGCCCTGGCTCGACGCGATCAAGGAGCAGCGCGAGTCACGCTCTTGACGTGACCGCGCTCTGCGGGCAGACCCCTCGCCTCACCTCGCGCCCACCGCGCGAGCAGCAAGGAAACATCGCCAGGCCAGCGCGCCTGCGCCGCGCACCCCATGCTCCGTTCCGCCCTCCTCAACGTGATGATCAAGGCCGCGCGCAAGGCCAGCCGCACGCTCAAGCGCGATTTCGGTGAGGTCGAGCACCTGCAGGTATCGCTCAAGGGGCCGGCCAATTTCGTCACCGCCGCCGACCACCGCGCCGAGGAGATCGTGCGCGAGGAACTCGAACAGGCGCGTCCCGGCTACAGCTTCGTCGGCGAGGAAGGGGGGGTGCGGGAAGGCACCGACCGGACGCACCGCTGGATCGTCGATCCGATCGACGGCACGTTGAATTTTCTGCACGGCATCCCCTACTTCGCGATTTCGATCGCGCTCGAGCGCGAGGGCACGATCATCGCCGGGCTGGTCTACAATCCCGCCACCGACGAGCTGTTCACGGCCGAGCGCGGCAAGGGCGCGTTCCTGAACGATCAACGCCTGCGCGTAGCTGCGCGCAGGCGGCTGGCGGACGCCGTCGTGGCCTGCGGTCTCCCGCATCCCAGTCGCGGCGACGCGGAGCTCTCGCGCAACGAGCACATCGCGGTGCAGAACAAAATTGCGGGCCTGCGCCGCTTCGGAGCCGCCGCACTCGATCTTGCTTGGGTCGCCGCCGGGCGGATCGACGCCTATTGGGAACGCGGCCTCTCGCCCTGGGATATGGCGGGAGGGATTGCGTTGGTGCGCGAGGCCGGCGGTTTCGTCACCGATCTCGACGGACGCGACGACATGATCAAATCCGGCGGCATCCTCGTGGGCAATGAGGACATCCACCGCGAGCTGCTGCGAACGCTGAAAGACGCCCGCAAGACGGCCTCGATCGGTTCGGCCGCTCCGGCGTGAGGCCGCGCCGTCCGCGGCGAGTTTGAGGAACGTCTCGTCGCCCCTGCGATGCGGGGGCCTGGTAGGCGGTGCGGCGTTAAGCCAACCCCCTGCTCCCGCGAAGCATGGATTCACGGGATTACCGGTCCGACGGCGGCCGTGGTTCTTCCTTCCGCCGCGTCCGTGCCTTATTGTCAGGCGACTTAAGGGGCGCTGATCCCATCACCATGGCGCAAGACATCGACCCATTCAAACTTTCGTCGCCCCGGATCTTTCTCATCCGGATGGTGGTGTTTCTGACGTTGTGCGCGCTCGTCATGGTCGTGCTGTACCGGCAGATCTGGGCCGCGTTTCTCGCCAATCCCGGCCTCAATGCTTTGATCATCGCGGTGCTCGCCATCGGCATCGCGCTTGCCTTCCGGCAGGTCATCCGCCTGTTCCCCGAGATCGATTGGGTGAATGGCTTCCGGCTCGCCGACCCCGGCCTCGCGGTCGAACGTCCGCCGGTATTGCTCGCGCCCATGGCCGTTTTGCTGCGGGACCGCATCGGCCGCATGGCGATCTCCTCGCAGATGATGCGCGGCATCCTCGACTCGATTGCGGCCCGGCTGGACGAGGCGCGCGACGTGTCCCGGTACATGACCGGCCTGCTGGTGTTCCTCGGACTGCTGGGCACGTTCTGGGGCCTCATCGAGACTGTCGGCTCGGTCGGCAGCGTGATCAACACCCTCAAGCCCGGCGGCGACGCGGGCGCGATCTTCGAGTCGCTTAAAGAGGGCCTCGCCGCACCGCTCAGCGGCATGGGCATCTCGTTCTCGTCCTCGCTGTTCGGTTTGGCCGGCTCGCTCGTGCTCGGTTTCCTCGATCTGCAGACCAGCCAGGCGCAGAACCGCTTCTATACCGAGCTCGAGGATTGGCTCTCCACCACCGTGCGCGATCTCGGCGTCGGGGGCGAACCGACGGCGATGGGGATGCCGGCGCCGGCGGCGTTCTCGGGCGATTTGAGAGTGGCCATCGAGCGTCTGCGGGAGGCGATCTCCGACAGCGGGTCGACCCGGGCAACGACCACCGCCATGGCCAATCTTGCCGAAGCGATACAGGGGCTGGTCCACCACATGCGCACCGAGCAGCAGATGATCCGCGACTGGGTCGATTCCCAAGCCCAGCAGCATCGGGACGTCCGCCGTTTGCTCGAAATTCTCGTGCGCGAAGACGTGAACAAGTAGGACCCACCAGGCCTGCAGTAGGACCCAATGGCTCTCGCACGCGCGCGCCGCGACAGCGGCATGAATTATTGGCCGGGCTTCGTCGACGCGCTGTCGACGCTGGTGCTCGGGATCATCTTCCTGCTGACGATATTCGTGGTGGTGCAGTTCTATCTGACCCAGGAAGTCACCGGCAAGGACACAGCGCTGAGCCGGCTCACGGCGCAGATCGCCCAGCTCACGGAACTCCTTTCGCTCGAGAAGACCGGCAAGATGAGCCTCGAAGAACAATTGGCTTCTTTGCGGTCGAGCCTGTCCGGCGCTGAAAACGAGCGCGACCGCTACAAGGGCCTTTACGAAGGCGTTGGCAGCGGCGCCGCCGACGCGCAAGGCAAAGTGAATGAGCTCAGCAACCAGGTCGACGCGGAGAAGCGGCTCACCGCCCGCGCGCTGGCACAGGTCGAGGTGCTCAACCAGCAGATCGCCGCCCTGCGGCGGCAGCTCTCGGCGCTCGAGGAGGCGCTCGACGCGACCGAGAAAAAGGACAAGGAGTCGCAAGCCCGCATCGCCGACCTGGGGCAGCGTCTCAACATCGCGCTCGCTCAGCGCGTGCAGGAACTATCACGATACCGTTCCGATTTCTTCGGACGGCTGCGGGCAATTCTCGGCAACCGACCCGACATCCGTATCGTCGGCGACCGCTTCGTGTTCCAGTCGGAAGTATTCTTCGACACCGGCAAGTCCACGCTCGACAAGCCCGAGGGCCGCGCCGAACTCGACGCGCTCGCCGCCGCGCTGCTCGAGCTGGAGAAAAAGATCCCGGGCGAGATCGCCTGGGTGCTGCGAGTCGACGGCCACACCGACGTTCGACCGATCAACAGCCCGCAATTCAAGAACAACTGGGAGCTCTCGTCGGCGCGCGCGATCTCGGTCGTGCAGTATCTCATCGGCAAGGGCGTATCGCCGCAACGGCTGGTCGCCGCGGGCTTCGGCGAATTTCAACCGATCGATTCCGACAAGACCGAGGAAGCCTTCAACCGCAACCGCCGTATCGAGCTGAAGCTGACGGAGCGGTGAGCGGCCCTGCCTTCACCCTGCGCCGGTATGCGGCCGCGGACGAGGACGCGGCGGTCGCGTTGTGGCAGCGCACCTGGCAGCTCGCCTATCCCAGGATCGATTTTGCGGCGCGGGTCGACTGGTGGCGCGAGCGCTGGCGGCTCGAACTGGTACCAGCGGCAACGATCACGGTGGCCGAGGCCGACGGAAAGATGGTGGGCTTCGTCACCGTCGATCCGCGGAGCTTCGATCTCGATCAGATCGTCGTGGCGCCGGAGGTCCAGGGCATGGGCGTGGCCGCAGCCCTGATGACGGAAGCCAAACGGATATCTCCCGGCGGCCTCGATCTCTACGTCAACACGGACAATCTCCGCGCCATCCAATTCTACCAGAAGCACGGCTTCGTCATTTCCGGGGAGGCGCTCAATTGGCGCTCGGGCGCGCCGGTGCACAAGATGAGCTGGCGGCCGCCGGCGGCCTGAGCGCGGCGAACCTGGCTTCGCCCGAGAACGCGAGACCGCCCGCCCACCGAGGCGCCGCACGGCCGTCAGCCTTGGAACTGCAGGCGCGCAAGGCGCGCGTAAAGTCCTCCGGCGGCGGCGAGCTTCTCGTGCGTTCCCTGCTCGACGATGCGACCCGCTTCCATCACCAGAATGCGGTCGCAGGACAGCACGGTCGCGAGCCGGTGTGCGATCACCAGGGTGGTACGGTCTTGCATCAGCCGCTCGAGCGCGGCCTTCACCAGGGTCTCGCTCTCGGCATCGAGCGATGACGTCGCCTCGTCGAGCAGCAGGAGCGGCGCCTCCCGCAGGATGGCGCGGGCAATGGCGATGCGCTGGCGCTGACCGCCCGAGAGCGTCACTCCGTGCTCGCCGACCAGGGTGTCGAATTTTTGCGGAAGCCGCGCGATGAATTCGAGTGCATGCGCAAGCTCGGCCGCCTGCTGGACCGCGGCCTCGCTCGCCTCCGGGCGCCCGAAGCGGATGTTTTCGCCGATCGAGGCGGCAAAGATCGCGGTGTCCTGCGGCACCAGCGCGATGCGGCGACGCAATGCGATCGGATCGACGTCGGCGAGCGGTGTCCCGTCGAACGTGATCAGGCCCGACGTGGGATCGTAGAAGCGCAAGATGAGATGAAAGACCGTACTCTTTCCGGCGCCGGAAGGACCCACGATCGCGACTTTTTCGCCCGGCCGTACGCGAAACGAGACACGGTCGAGCACAGGACTCTCGGCTCGGCCGGGATAGGCAAAGCCCACCTCCCCGAAGGCGATCTCGCCGCGCGGCGGCTCGGGCAGCAGGGCCGGCCGCGCCGGCGCGACGATCACCGGCTGCACGTGCAAGATCTCGAACAGCCGCTCGGCCGCGCCCGACGCCTGCGAGATCTCGCCCCATACCTCCGAAAGCTGACCGAGCCCGGCGGCGGCGAACACGGCGTAAAGCACGAACTGCGACAACCGTCCGGCGCTCATGCGGCCGGCGAGCACATCCTGCGCCCCGACCCACAGCACCACGACCACGCTCGCAAACACGAGAAAGATGGCAATCGCGGTAAGGATCGCCCGTGCCCGGATCGAGTCGCGCGCGGCAATGAAGGCGCGCTCGACGGCAGCGCCGAAACGGGTTTTCGCCAGCGCCTCGTTGGTGAAGGCTTGCAGCACACGCACGGCGCCGAGCAGTTCGGATGCGTAGGCGGTGGCGTCGGCCAGCGTGTCCTGCGCCGCGCGTGAGCGCCGGCGTACCGCGCGGCCGAAGCCGTAGAGCGGCAGCACGATCACGGGAATGGCCGCGAGCACGAAGGCGGAGAGCCGCGGGCTCGTCACGACCATCATCGCGGTCGCGCCCACGAACAGGACGACGTTGCGCAACGCAACGGAAATCGAGGCGCCCACGGCGGCCTTGATCTGCGTGGTGTCGGCCGAGAGCCGTGAAATCAGCTCGCCGGTCTTGGCCGCATCGAAGTAGGCGGGCGAGAGCGAGACCAGATGGCCGAACACGGCTTCGCGCAGGTCGGCCACGATGCGCTCGCCCAGCGTGGTGACGAGATAAAAACGCGCCGCGCTCGACAGAGCGAGCACGGCCACGATGCCGATGAGGACGGTGAAATAGCTGTCGATCAGGCTCGCACCCTCGCGCGCGAAGCCGAAATCGATCATCCGCCGGACCGCGATCGGCACGACCAGGGTCGTGATCGCCGCAATCACGAGGACCACCAGCGCCGCCATCGCGCGCCAGCGATAGCGGGCGAGATACGGCATGAGCGACAACAGCGGGCGGAGCTTGCGACGCGGCGCCGGCTCGGGCGCGGCAGGCTTGTCCGGCTGCTCGGTCGCAGGCCCGGCCGCCGGCGCGGCCTCTCGCTCGATGACGTTCATCTTATCCGGCCTTTACAACTTCGGCCGAAACCTGACCAAAGCGGCGCGACATTGCCCCGCCGGGCAGCAGGTGGCAATCGGCCGCTGGTCAAATCTGCGGCGGCGCTCCCTGCGCCCGAAGCAGTTCTCATGCGGGCACGCCGCCACAGGGTCGCGCGATGGAGGTCCCGCGGCAGCCGGGCCGTTGCCCGGGGTCCGCCGGGTGGCATCAGGCGCGCCGGGGCTTACGCCTTGTTTCGCCCGGCGGCCCGCGTTATAGAGCCGCGACTTTTGATCGACCGGGAACACGCGCGTGCGAGACGCGCAGGATGAGCGCCATGAAACCTGACCTGCATCCGGACTATCACACCATCAAGGTGGTGATGACCGACGGTACTGAATTCACCACCCGCACCACCTGGGGCAAGGAAGGCGACACGCTGCGCCTCGACATCGATCCCAAGTCGCACCCGGCCTGGACCGGCGGCCAGCAGCAACTGCTCGATCGCGGCGGCCGGCTCTCGCGCTTCCAGAAGAAATTCGCCGGCATCGGCGCCAAGAAATAGGCGCGGGCGCGGGGCGATCGCGCACCCAGCGGCTTAGCCGCATCGCCTTCTTAGAAACTGGATTCGGTGCTTCATGCGGCAGCTCTGATTTCAACATGATAACCGAGATTTCGGATGCGGTTGGCGAGTCTGGCCGCGGCTTGGGCCGGAT
>Ga0207650_10001260_pt1 | contig 18405 bp, 16 predicted proteins | sample KBSS63metaG_FD_184325 | JGI IMG/M metagenome (GOLD analysis project Ga0207650, IMG submission 184325) | Switchgrass rhizosphere microbial communities from Kellogg Biological Station, Michigan, USA - KBS S6-3 metaG (SPAdes) (version 2) | ecosystem: Host-associated > Plants > Roots > Rhizosphere...
GGAGATCAAAGGTCTTACCCAGGTGCGGTAACGGCCAGCCTTAGTAGGTCTTTTCTTAAATATACACACGTATTCGATTGATAAGTTCGGTCACGTATGGCATCTTCGCAAGATCCTTCGAGGAGGGTCTTCATATGCCGAGGAAGAGTCCGTTCCATATCGAACTATCGACCAAGGAGGCAACCGAGCTGAATCGGCGGGCGGCTCGATATACGTTGCCGTATTTCGAAGTCGTTCGCGCCAAGATGATCTTGATGGCGGCCGAAGGCATGGACAACGACGAGATTGCGGCTCGGCTCGATACGCGCCGCGAGGTGGTCAGCCAATGGCGCAAGCGCTTCTTCAAGGATCGATTGGCGGGCCTCGACGAACGAGCCCGCCCGGGACGTCCCCGGGCTTTTCCCCCCAGAGCTAACCGTTGAGATCAAGGCGCTCGCCTGCGAGTTACCGGCGACGCTGGGCTTGCCGCTGTCTCGGCTGAGCGTCTCTGACGTGGCGCGGTACGCGCAACAGTCGGGTCTGGTCGCGCGTATCAGCGACAGCACGGTTTGGCGATGGCTGCATGAAGATGCGATTCGCCCATGGCAGCATCGCTGCTGGATCTTCCCGCGTGACCCTCACTTCCAGGTCAAGGCCGGGCGGATCCTGGACCTGTACGCGCGATGCTGGCAGAGCAAGCCGCTGCGCGAAGACGAGTTCGTCGTGTCAACGGACGAGAAGACCAGCATTCAAGCTCGCGTACGCGTTCATCCGAGTCTGCCGACCAGACCCGGCAAAATGATGCGTGTCGAACACGAGTACGCACGCGGCGGAGCCTGGGCCTATCTCGCCGCTCTTGACGTGCACCGAGCGAAGATCTTCGGCCGCTGCGAAGCGACCACCGGCATCGCGCCATTCGAGCGACTCGTCGAACAAGTCATGCGTCAGTCGCCCTACAAGGATGCGCGCCGGGTGTTCTGGGTCATGGACAACGGCTCGTCACACCGTGGCGACGCGTCGGTCCAGCGGCTAACCCAAGCTCATCCGCGATTGGTGCCGGTTCACGGCCCGGTGCACGCGAGTTGGCTCAACCAGATCGAGATCTACTTCTCGATCGTTCAGCGCAAGGCTCTCACACCGAACGACTTCACTTGTCGGGCGGCCGTGGCCGAGCGACTCGAAAACTTCGAGCGCTACTTCGAAACGATCGCGCAGCCCTTCGAGTGGAAATTTACCCGCGCCGACCTGAACGCTCTGATCGCGCGCATGCGCTCGCGCTACGCCGAAACCCAGCACCTGAAAGTGGCCGCCTGAAAATACGTGCGCGAACTTCCGAAACGGACTACTAAGCTTCCGCTCGTTGCCGCCCGACAAGCGGAGCCAGATCGCGCACGACACGGTGCGCGTGGCAGCGTACATAGGGGATCCCGGCGGGCTGGTTTCACGCGAGTTCCGCGCCCCCGTGCTAAGGGCAAAAGCCCGTCAGTCCTCCGGCGTGCTGACGGTCAAGCTCGGCCAAACCCTTCAGGGCGGCACCCACGGCACTGGACGCACTGGTGAACGATGTCGACTTCCCGGCCTTTGTCGCGACACTGATCCACGGCGTCTTCAACGCCATCGTCAATGCGTCGCTCCAGCAGATGGGAGGACTACGCCGCGCTGATCTCCGCCGTAGTGACCGGACCGCTCGCGACACGCTGGCCGACGAGTTTCGGAGCTCTTCTGCAGGACCAGGGCAAGCCTGGCTTGGCGTTCAGGCACCGAGCCGGGCGCCCGGTTGCGCCTGCAAGCCGCACTCGGTGTGCGAAAGCTCGAACCGGACGTTCGCAACCTGGTCGCCGCGACGGCGCCGGCTGGCGCGCAATCGCCCAGCAAACTCTCGCGACAAGCGTCTTGATGGGCATCAACCGCATCGTCGTCACCGACGGCAAGATCACTCCAAAAAATCAAGTTCGACCTGGCGCGACGCCGAGGAACTCCGCGGCAAGGTCAGGTCGTCATGAGCGCCGTGTTCAACAGCCATAGCAGTCGCGACGACTCGGTTGCCAACGAACTGCGGCAGTGGCTGGGGCGTTCGGGACACCGGTCGATCTTTCTGGACTTCGACCCGGAGGGCCCCCTGCACCGCGCTACGGCTTCGAGTCCTGTGCCCGGAGCCCGTCGAGCACGGCGGCCGAGTCGGCGACGAAGCCGAAGCACTTGCGCACGTTCCACAGCGTGGCCTCGGTGCAGAAGCCGGGCGAGTTGGTCGCGCAGCAGTCTTCGAGCAGGACGCAGCCGTATCCGAGGAAGTTCGCGTCGGTCAGGCTGTGCAGCACGCACTGGTCGGTATTGACGCCGGCGAACAGGATCGTGCGGATGCCGAGGTTGCGCAGGATCGAGTCGAGCGGCGTGTCCCAGAAGCCGCTGATGCGGTGCTTGTCGACGCGGATGTCGTCGGGCACGATCGCCAACTCGTCGACCACCGCGGCGGCCCAGCTGTCCTTCTCCAGCACCCGCGCGCCATGGCCCGGCAGCGGCTCGCCCAGGCCGATGCCCCGTCCTGACGGCTTGTACAGGTGGTGCTGGTTCGGCGGCATGTTGGCCAGGTCCGGGCGGTTGCCCCAGTTGACCCAGACGACCCGGCCGCCCGCCCCGCGCCACGCCGGCAGCAGACGCTGCAGCGGCGCGATCGGGGCACGGCCGGGGCGGTGGTCGGCGCCGATGTGGTCGACCCAGCCGCCCGCGGCGCAGAAGTCGTTCTGCATGTCGATGACCATGACCACCGTGCGGTCCAGGTCGAGCGTCACCTGCTGCGGCGTGCTGGCGAGCGTGACGGGACGCGGCGGCGGCGGTGCGGCCGACATGTCGACGCGTGCGGCGTCGACCATCCATTGCGTCTGCACCGACGTGCCGAGCGGGACGAGGCCGCCGGGTTCGCGCGGCGGATTCATGCGGCCGCCCGCTCGAAGCGGACGTCGACCGCCCCGTGCCACAGCACTTGCCGCCCGATCTTGCGCAGGCGCTCGCGCGAATCGGGCAGGGTCAGGAAGTGATTGCCGGCGAGCGGGCCCATCTTGCTGGCGAAGCTGCAGGAGCCGTAGGCGATGAGCAGCTCGGTCTCGCTGAAGCCGCCGGGATAGAACAGCACGTCGCCGGCCGAGGGATGGCTGGTGTGGTTCTCGAAGCCGACGCCCATCTCGAAATCTCCCATCGGGATCCAGCATGCCTCGCCGCTCCAGCGCACATGGATCAGCTTCTGTTCGTACGGCAGACACCGCAGGAAGGCCTCGACGGTGCGCGGCGCCTCCGGGTTCAGCTCGCCGCGAAACACCTCGCCGGCGATGGTCACGCGCAGGTGCCTCGTCGGCAACGGCGTCGCGCTCATCGCACGTAAGCCCGCGTCAGGTACGGAGGCGCGGTCTGCCGCCCCACAAGGCCGCCCACCGCCACCAGCGCCATCAGGTACGGCAGCATGATCAGCAGCGCGGTTGGCACCTGCACGCCCATGGCCGGCAGCTGGAACTGCAGCGCGGTGGCCGCGCCGAAGAAGAGGCAAGCGAGCAGCGTGCGGCCGACCTTCCAGTTGCCGAAGATCACCGCCGCGAGTGCCAGGTAGCCGGCGCCGTTGGTCATGCCTTCGGTGAAGGTGTGGATGTCGCCGATCGAGAGGAAGCAGCCGCCGAGCGCCGACATGAAGCCCGTGAAGAGCACGGCACCGTAGCGCACCTTCGTCACCGAGAGGCCCGACTTGTCGACGGCGCGCGGCTCCGCGCCGACCGCGCGCACGGCCAGGCCGACGGCGGTGTCGCGCAACACCCAGGCCGCGAGGGCGATCGCGACGAGGCCGGCGTAGAGCAGCCACGTCTGCCGGAAGACGGCGTCGCCGAAGACCGCGATGTCGCCCAGGCCCGGGGGCGCCCACTTCGCGAGCCCGGGAATCTCGGTGCGCGAATGGCGGCCGAGGATCTCGCGGTAGGCGATGGTCGTGCCGCCCAGCACCAGAATGTTGATGCCGATGCCGGTGACGATCTGGTTGGCGCGCAGCGTGATGCTGAGCCACGCCTGCAGAAGCGCGACCGGCAGTGCGGCCGCGACGCCGATGGCCAGGCCGAGCATCGGGCTGCCGGTGGCCCAGGCGCCGAGCGCGCCGCCGAACGCGCCGATCAGCATCATTCCCTCGACGCTCATGTTGAGCACGCCGGCACGCTCGCTCACCAGCTCGCCGGTGGCCGCGAGCGCGAGCGGCATGGCCAGGCGAATGCTCGAGCCGATGAAGACGGCTGTCATCTCGTCGGTCACCGCTCGGCCTCCTTGTGCCGGTCGATCCAGAACGCCGCGCCGGCCAGCAGCAGGATGATCACGCCCTGGATCACCAGCACCAGCGCGCTCGGCACGCCCGCCTGCATCTCCATGCTGATGCCGCCCGAACGCAGGAAGCCGAACAGCAGCGCGGCGGCGACGACGCCGGCGATCGAGCCGCGCGCCAGCAGGCCGACCACCAGGCCGTCGAACCCGTAGCCGGAGGAGAAGCGCGCCTTCAGGCTGCCCTGGTCGCCCTGCAGCATGAAGGCGCCGGCGAGCCCGCCCAGCGCGCCGGCCAGGAACAGCACCAGCACGATCGTCGGCGCGATGCGCAGCCCGGCCCGCCGCGCCGCCACCGGGTTCAGGCCGATGGCGCGCAGGCGCAGGCCCCACACCGTGCGGTCGAGCGCGACGGCTACGACGGCCGCGAGCAGCAGCGCGATCGGCAGCCCGGCGTTCAGGGGCGTGTCGGCATCGGCCGACAGCAGCGGCAGCTTCGTCGCATCGGGGATCTCCTGCGACTCCGGCAACGTGGCGGTGTTCGTCATCGGCTGGCGCAGCAGCGACTCGCTCTGCACCGCGCCGTACACCATCCACACTGCCACGAACGAGAGCAGCAGCGTGCTGATGACCTCGTTGGTGCCGACGCGGGCCTTGAGCACGCCGGCGATCGCGCCCCACAACCCGCCGGCGAGGACCGCGGCGAGCATCGGCCACAGGAACGACAGCGGCAGCGGCAGCGAGGCCGCGCCGCCGTAAAGGCTCACGGCCGTGGCAGCGATGCCTCCCACGGCGATCTGCCCCTCGCCGCCCACGTTGGTGAGGTTGGCGCGCTGCGCGATGACGAAGCCGATGCCCACCAGGGCGAGCGCCAGCGTGCGGTTGATCGACGCGGCCACCGCATAGGGCGACCCCCACGCGCCGTCGGCGAAGGCGGCCAGCGCCTTCGGCACCGAGGCGCCCGTGGCCACGACGAGCACCATGCCGAAAAGGACGGCGACAAACACCGCCGCCACCGACACCCACACCGCCGGCCGTTGCAGGAACCGCAGGTCGAGCGCGGCCACGGCATTCATGCGGCCTGCCCTGCCATCATGGCGCCGATGCGCTCGCGCTGACCCGGCTCGGCGGGGCAATGGCCCATCACGCGGCCGCGGTAAAGCACGATGATGCGGTCGGCCACGTCGATGAGCTCGTCGAGCTCCGACGAGATGAGCAGCACGCCGGCACCATCACGGCAGGCGGCGCGGATCTGGCCGTAGACCGCTTCCACGGCGCCCACGTCCAGCCCCCGCGTGGGCTGTGCGGCCAGCAGGAACACCAACCCCTCGGTGCTGATCTCGCGGCCCAGCACCGCCTTCTGCTGGTTGCCGCCGCTCAGGCTGCCGAAGGCGACGTCGGGGCCGGCGGCGCGCACGTCAAAGCGCTCCATCAAGGCGAGTGCAGCGCGGCGCAGCGCGGCGCGGTCGAGCAGCCCGAAGCGCTTGAATCGGTCGAGCCGGTTCAGCGAGAGGTTCTCGGCGAGGCTCATGCCGGTGATGCAGCCGACCGCATGGCGGTCTTCAGGCACGACGCCGACGCCTGCGGCGGAGAGCGCCTTCGGCGTGGCGCCGCTCATGTCGCGACCGCGCACGAAGAATCGCCCTTCGCGCGCCGACACCATGCCCGAGAGCGCGGCCGCCAGCTCTGCCTGGCCGTTGCCCTCGACGCCGGCCACGCCGACGATCTCGCCGCGGTTGACGATGAGCGTGAAGTTCTCGAGCCGGCGCGTGCCCTCGGCATCGACGACGCTGAGGCCGTCGACCTGCAGGGCCTCGTCCGACGCAGGGCTCGGCGTCTCGGGCGTGTCCGGCCGGTGCGCCACCCCCACGGGCGAGGCGACCGCCGCGGCGCCCAGCATCGCGCCGGCCCCTGCCGCCAGGCCGTCGAGGTCGCGCTGGATCATGGCGCGCACGAGCTGCACCATCTCGCGCGCCGGCGCCGTCGAGTGCGCCACGACCCGGCCGCCGCGCAGCACCGTGGCGCGGTGCGCCACCTTCCGGATCTCGGCCAGCTTGTGCGTCACCAGCACCACGCTGCAGCCCTTGGCCGCGACGCGCTCGCACACCGCGAGCAGGCCCTCGATCTCGGCCGGCAGGAGCACCGCGGTGGGCTCGTCGAGCACCACCAGGCGCGGGTTGCGCATGAGGCACTTGACGATCTCGACGCGTTGCCGCTCGCCGACCGAAAGGTCGGCGATCCGCGCGCGCGGATCGAGCGCCAGGCCGTATTCCTCCGAGAGTGCATCGACGCTGCGCGCGTAGTCGTTCCGCCGGAGCACGCCGCTCACCTGGCCGAGCATCAGGTTCTCGACCACCGTCATGTCGCCCACCAGGCTGAAGTGCTGGTGGACCATCGCGATGCCCTGGGCGAGCGCCTGCGCCGGACCGGCGGGCCCATACGGCGCGCCGTCGAACGACATCGTGCCGGCGTCGGGCTGGTAGACGCCGAACACCAGGTTGCACAGCGTCGACTTACCCGCGCCATTTTCGCCGAGCAGCGCGTGGATCTCGGCCGGAGCGATATCGAGCGAGACGTCGTCGAGCGCCTGCAGGGTGCCGAAGCGCTTGCTCAGGCCGCGCAGCGAGAGCAGGGCCGGCATGGCGGCCAGTGATGCGCTCGCCGCGACCGGCTCGGCCAGCATCGACATCGGCGACCCCGCGGCTCCGACTCAGCCTTCGAGGACCTTGATCTTCCCGTCGAGGATGTCCTTCGAGATGCCGTCGAGCTTCTTCTTCATGTCGGCCGATGCGCCGCACATGGCGATGCCCGAGGCCTTCGGTCCCATCGCCAGGCCGAACGGCTTGTAGCCGGGCTTCCAGGTGCCGGCGACCGCCTGCTCGATCGCGTACTCGGTGAGGTAGCCGACGCCGGTGATGCTGTAGCCGATGTAGAGCGGGTCGGTGCCGCAGCGGTCGGTGTAGCTGCCGATGATGTGCGTGCCCTTCTCCTTGGCCGCCTGCTCCATGCCGCGCAGGCCCAGGTTGAGGATGTGATAGTGGATGTCGGCGCCCTGCGCGATGGCCGCGAGCGTGGCTTCCTTCGACTTGGCGACGTCGTCGAAGTCGCCGGTGTAGTTGACGATCACCTTGATCTTCGGGTTGACCGACTTCGCGCCGTTGCCGTATTCCGTGCCGGTGTTGACGATGGGCGGGATCTCGAGCCCGCCGACGTAGCTGATGACGCCCGTCTTCGACACCATCGCCGCCGCGGCGCCGACCACGTACGCGATCTGCGCCTGCTTGACGTCGTAGCCGCTCATATTGGGCACGGTCTCGTCGCGGTTGCCGCCGATCACCGCGAACTTGATCTTCGGGAACTTCTTCGCCACCTTCGTGAGCGCGGCCTGCGTCTGGCCGCCGATGCCGATCACGAGCTGGTTCTTCTGCGCCAAGGTGGTGAGCGCCTGCTCCATGTCGGCGTTGCTGATGTTCTCGATCATCTGCACCTTGATCTTGTCGCCGAGCGACTTCTGCACGGCCGTCAGGCCGTCGTAGCCGGATTCCATCCAGCCCTTGTCGGAACGCGAGCCGGGCAGCAGCACGCCGACGGCGAGTGTGTCGGCGGCCCGGGCCACGCCGAGGGTCAGGGCGCTCGCTGCCAGCACCAGGGCGACGTTGCGCCGCATCGATGAGAAGTGGGACATCGGATTACCTTTCGATCGTGTGGGGCGGTTGAAGACCGTTCGGCAGGTGCCGCTCCATGCAAAGCAGAAACGGTGCCAAGCTTCGCGCACCAAATGTGAACGTCAGTCAAGTCACTTGAACAGCATGCGTGTGCGACTGAGTGGCGCGCGCCTTGCTATCCAGTGCCGCCCAGGAGTTCCCCATGCACGAAACGCCGGCCGCAGACGACGCATCACCGCTCGCACTCGATGCTGGCGCCCTGGCGCAGGCGGTGCGCGAGCGGCGCTGGCGCTGCACCGAGGTCGTCGCCGCGGCGCTGCAGCGCATCGGCGCCGTCGACGGCAGCCTGCACGCTTTCTGCACTCTGGACGCCGATGCGGCGATGGCGCAGGCCGAGGCGCTCGACGCGCGGCTCGCGGCAGGCGAGCGCATTGGCGCCCTCGGCGGCGTGCCGGTGGCGATCAAGGACCTGATCTGCACCAAGGGGCTGCGCAGCACCTTCGGCTCGCGCCTCTATGCCGACTTCGTGCCCGAGGAAGACGACGTCGTCGTCGAACGCCTGCGCGATGCGGGCGCGGTGGTGCTCGGCAAGACCAACACCTCCGAGTTCGGCTACGGCGCCGTCGGCCACAACCCGCTGTTCTCGACGACGCGCAATCCGTGGAACCCGGCGCTGACGCCCGGCGGCTCGAGCGCGGGCTCGGCGGCGGCGGTGGCCGCCCGCATGGTGCCGCTGGCCCTCGGCAGCGACGGCGGCGGCTCGGTGCGCATCCCGGCCTCGCTCTCCGGCGTGTTCGGCATCAAGCCCTCGTGGGGCCGCGTGCCGGTGTATCCGGGCTGCCGCGACGAACGGTACCCGGGCATCTCGAGCTGGGAATCCCTCGAGCACATCGGCCCGCTCACGCGCCACGCCGCCGATGCCGCGCTCGCCCTCTCGGTGCTGTGCGGCCCGACCCCGCGCGACCGCTTTTCGCTGCCCGCCGAGTCGCCCGACTGGCGGACCGGGCCCGAGTCCCTGCCCGATGCTCCACGCGTCGCCTTCAGCGTCGACATGGGCCACGCCGTGGTCGACGCCGAGGTGTGCACCGCCGTCGAGGCCGCCGCGCGGCGCCTCGGCGATGCGCTCGGGGCGGCCGTGCAGCAACGCCATCCCGAGATCGGCGACACGCAGGCGATGTTCGAGACCCTGGTAGCGATGGACACCGACCGCGTAGGCCTGAAAGAGCTGGCGCTTCGCAAGCGCGTGACGCTCACCGGCTGGCTGGCCGAGCTTGTCGCGCGCACTTGGAGCGGCGACGAGTTCAGCGCGGCGCTGATGGCGCGCAAGCGCATCGTCAACCTCGCGTGGCGCTTCTTCGAGGGCTTCGACTTCCTGCTCACGCCCACCACCGCCACGCCGGCGTTCGCCATCGACGTGTTCGGGCCGTCGCACATCGACGGCCGGCCGGTGCCGCCCACGGCGTGGATCGCCTTCTCGGCCCTCGCCAACCTCACCGGCCTGCCTGCCGCTTCGGTGCCGATCGGTTTCACTGCCGACGGCCGGCCGATCGGCCTGCAGATCCTGGGACGCCACCTCGACGACCGCGGCGTGCTCGCGCTGGCCTCCGTGGTGGAGCGGCTCTACCCGCGGGAACGCTGGCCCGGGCCGGCGCTGTGAGCGGCGCCAAACGCCCCGCCAAGAGGGCCGCGCCGATCGTCAAGTCGCGCGCCGGGCCGGTCGGCAAGCCGCGCGCGAAACGGGCGAGTCCGCCGGCGGCCCAAGCTGTCGCATCGCGCGCCGCGCCAACGCCGGTCGACCTGCAGATCGGCGCACGGCTCAAGCACGCGCGCCTGCTGGCCGGCATCCGCATGCGCGAGCTGGCCGCGAAGGTGGGCTGCACCGAGGGCATGGTCTCGAAGATCGAGAACGCCCGCGTGGTGCCTTCGCTGCCCATGCTGCAGCGCCTCGTGGAGGCGCTGGGCCGCGACCTGCCGTCGTTCTTCGGCTCCAACCCCGATACGCCCGGCCTGGTGCTGCGCGCCGGGCAGCGCCCGATCGTCACCACCGACCCGATCCGCAAGGGCCACGGCGTGCACTACGAGCGGCTGATTCCGTTCGGCGCCGGCAACCTGCTCGAGGGCAACATCCACGTCGTCGCCCCCGACGGCGCCAAGCACGATCCCATCACGCACCAGGGCGAGACCATGGGCTACATGATCCAGGGCCAGCTCGAGCTGAGCATCGAAGGCACGACCTTTGCGCTCAATGCCGGCGACTCCTTCTTCTTCAAGAACCACCTCACCAACAGCTACCGCAACGCGGGCCGGCACGAGGCCCGCGTGCTGTGGGTGAACACGCCGCAGGTGCACTGACGCGCCTCCCGACACGAGGGCCGCGCCCTCGTTCGGCTGGTTCCCGCCGCCGGGGCGACAACTCGTCTCAAGTGACTTCGCAACTCGGCGGCCGGTTTCGGCAACGGCGCGTCACCGCCGATTCGGACCACCTCATGACCTGCATCCGCACACGCGTCCTTGCGCTCCTTCTCGTCGCTGCACAGGTGCACGCGTATCGACGCGTGCTCGGCTAGGCGCAGCAGGTCGGCCGCGAACTCGCGCAACGTTCCTTGCAGAGCGACGATGTCCATGGGGCGACGGTTGTACCACCGCTTCGGCGCCCGGCCAGGCCGCCGCGGCCAGTAGCGGCCTGCCGCGAAGGGCTGCTTTCTGGATAGAGTTCTCAGATGAGCATTACCTTCCGCATGCCCGGTGCGGTCCTCACCGAGCGCGAGCACACCGTTCCCCTGGTCCATGCCGATCCCTCGCGCGGCATGATCCGCGTATTCACGCGAGAGCTCGCTGCGCCCGATGAAGTCGTGCGCCCGTATCTCGTTTTCCTTCAGGGCGGCCCAGGCTTCGAGGCAACGCGGCCCGCGACGCCTCCGTCGGGCTGGATGGCGCGCGCTCTGGCCGACTTTCGCGTCCTCCTGCTGGACCAGCGGGGCACCGGCCGGTCAACGCCGGTCGGTCCCGTGCTTCCGGGCGAGTCGGCGAGCGACCAGGCCGAGTACCTCACGCACTTTCGTGCCGACTCGATCGTGCGCGATCTGGAGCTGATCCGCGCCGAGCTCGGCGTGGACCGCTGGAGCCTGCTCGGTCAGAGCTTCGGCGGCTTCACGTCGCTGACCTATCTCTCGTTGGCACCCGAGGGACTGCGCGAGGTGCTGATCACCGGTGGCCTCGCACCAATCTCGAACCGACCCGTCGATGAAATCTACGCGGCAACGTGGCAACGCGTGAGCGAGGCGAACGCGCGTTTCCACGACCGCTACCCAGGCGACCGCGACCGACTGCGCACGATCCTCAATCGCCTCGACGCTGAGGACGTGCGCCTGCCGAGCGGCGACCGCCTCACGTCGCGTCGCTTCCGCCAAGTTGGGATGTGGCTCGGCAGCAGCTCCGGGTTCGAGCGATTGCATCAACTCCTCGAGCTGCCCTTTGGCTCGCCAGCCTTCCTGCACGATGCGCAGGCGGCCTCGGGTTGGGAGCGAAATCCGATCTACGCCACGCTTCACGAGTCCTCGTATGCCGACGGGCAGGCCACGCGCTGGTCCGCGCGCCGCCTTGCGCCTGAGGATGCCGTGCGCGGCGATCTTCTGGGCGCCGAACACGTGTTCCCCTGGATGTGGGACGACTACGCCGGGCTGCGGGCGCATCGTCAGGCGGCCGAGCTACTCGCCGAGCACCGCTGGGCGTCGCTGTACGACATCGAGCGCCTCGCCAGGAACGACGTCCCGGTGGCGGCCACGGTGTACGTCGACGACGTCTACGTAGAGCGCGCATTTGCGGAAGAGACGGCGCGGCGCGTCCGTGGACTGCGGGCATGGGTCACCAACGAATACGCCCACGACGGCCTGCGCGCCGACGGCGAGCGCATCCTGGGTCGCCTGCTCGACTTGGTCCGTGGCCGGGCTTAGACCGCTCGGGGAAACCTCAATCAGTTGATCGACGCACGGCCGCGTCGCCGGCCACTTAGCGTCCGTCCACTGCTCTACACGAGAGCTGAGTGGCGAGGTCGGGAGGACATCGACCTTGCGACCTCGAAAACGGATGCAAAGACGGCTTAGGGCCTCTCGCTGCTAAGGTCTTATCGGCCACAAGCATCGGTGATCGGGCGGGTACGTTGCCCGCCGAGCTCTCCATAGACTGGAACACCCGTCTAGAAGGAGATAGAAATGGCCTACTACACCGGAATCGACGTATCGCTGCGGTCAGTCTCGATCTGCGTCGTCGACGACAAGGGCGAGGTCTGTCTTGAGGCGAAGGTCGCGGCCGAGATCGATGCCATCGTCGAGCGCCTGCGCCGCTTCAGCAGCGACGTGAAGTCGGTCGGCTTCGAGGCTGGCACGCTGACCCAATACCTGACTTACGGGCTGCAGGCAGCAGGGTTCGAAGTCATTTGCCTGGAGGCAAGGCGGCTGCCGGTCGACAAGGAAATGACGCCAAGTTGCGTTGGCAATTCGCGTGCTTGCAAAGGTCATGAGTTGCCCCAATGACGCCCGCGTAGCGCAGTCCTAATCTCGTCCGAGTCAGCCTGCGCTTTGCTCGCACGCGCGATCAGGCGACCGCATCGTGGACACCGCCCCGGAGGTCCCCGGCGCCTACGCAACCGTGGCCTGCATATTCAGGATAGGAGGACATGATGAATTGGACGCGAGGTCGAGTCGCAGCATGGTCTGCCGTCACCATTTTCGCAGCAATGACAGCGCCTTCGCATGCGGACGTCATCAACGGGGGGTTCGAAACGGGCACGTTTGCTGGCTGGACGCAAACAGGCGACACGGGCTTCTCGGGTGTCGACGCGTTTGCAGCACGCACCGGCTCCTTCGGGGCCTTCTTCGGTCCATTGGCGGTGGGCGGGATATCCCAATCGTTTGCGACCCTCGCCGGCACTCCGTACCGGGTCGACTTCTCGCTCTCGCTGGCGAGCAGCGACCAACCGAACAGCTTCTCATGGACCTGGAACGGCGTCGCCCAGACTCCGAGCCTCAGCAACGCCACTGCCTTCGGCTATACGAACTTCTCGACCGTGGTGACTGCCACCGGTGTGTCGTCATCGATCGCATTCAACTTTCTCGATCCCCAGTCGTTTTGGCTTCTCGACAACGTCGCCGTCACAGCGGTTCCTGAGCCACCGTTGACGGCGCTGCTGGGGGCCGGCATTTTGCTCTTGGCTAGAAGACTCCAGAGACGTGCGAAGTCACGAAGGGTCGAAGAGGTATCGCCCAAGTGATGCCGACATCGACTGCTGCTGAGCAACCCTGGACCGCGCGCGTCGTCGCTTTGATGGACGCAGAAGCGGCGACGGCTGCGTGAATTGAAGGAGACACTATGACATTCGCTCTGAGAGGCGGACCGACGGCTGCCGCCATGGCGCTTGCCGCATACACGTCTGTTGCGCCCGCAACCGTGCTTGACATCGCGACGCTGTCCAATCGTCCCAACCTCGTCAGCGGCGGCGATGTACTCGTGCAGATCACCACCGATGGAGGCGGGGCCGAAGCTGTGACGCTGAACGGCGCAGATGTGTCGGCAGCGTTTCGTCCAGGCACAAGTCCCAATACGCTCCTCGGCCTAGTGACGGGCCTCAATCTCGGCGCGAACACGCTGGCCGCGGGCGGGAAGAGCCTCGTGGTCACCAACTACCCGATCAAAGGGCCGATCATTTCCGGCCCATACGTGCAACCTTTCATTTGCACCACGCAGACGTTCCGGCTTCCTGACGGCACGACGCTCGGTGAACCGACGGACGCCGATTGCTCGGCGCCGACCAAGATCTCCTACGTCTACATGCCGCTTGGAGGCACGGCGTTGCTGCCGTTGCCAAGCACATCGAGCCTACCGAACAACGTCGCGATGACGACGACGCTGAACAACGAGTTCGTGCCTTTTGTGGTCCGCGTGGAAACCGGCACGATGGATCGCGGCATCTATCAAAACGCCGTGCTTCACGATCCAACGGCCGAGCCTGTGCCGACTCCCTTCTCCCCACCGAGGGGCTGGAATCGACGCCTGCTCGCTCAGCACGGGTCCGGCTGTCCGGGAGGGTGGTACGTCCAAGGCGCCGCGCAAGGCGTGAACATCCTCACCGGGAACAATCTCCAACGTCTTGGCGAAGGCTGGGGGGTGTTCATCAATACCCTGCAGCACCCGGCGAACAGCTGCAACGCGACGGTTGCCGGTGAGGCGACGATGATGGGCAAGGAGCGCTTCATCGAGACCTTCGGCGTACCGACATATACGCTCTCCACGGGTGGTTCGGGAGGGGCGATCACGAGCGAAGGCGTCGGCGATGCCTTTCCGGGCTTGTTTGACGGCATCCTGATCTCTGCCGCGTTCCCGGACACGCTGTCGATTCCGATGAGCGGCGCAGATGGCCATCTGTTGGCACATTACTTCACCGTCACCAATCCGACGGGCTTCACCATCGGTCAGCAAGTCGCGGTCTCCGGCTACCAGGGGCAGCAGGCGTGGTACGACGCCGCGAACCAATCGGGACGCATCGATCCCGTACCGGGCCGCGTCGATATTCCAGGTTACAGCTCGGCCGTGTGGAACGCCCTCGTGCCGGCAGCGTTGCGCTACGACCCCGTGACCAATCCCACAGGTGCGCGGCCGACGATGTTCGACTGGGCGAGAAACATCTATGGGCGCGATCCTGTCACGGGATTCGGTCTGCGCCCGTACGACAACGTCGGCGTGCAGTACGGTCTTGGAGCGTTGAACGCCGGCGCCATCACCACCACGCAGTTTCTGGACCTCAACCAGGGAATCGGCGGGGTCGACCAGGATTTCAACTACATCGCAAGCCGCGCAGTGGGCGACCCTGGAGCGATCAGGCGCGCGTACCAGGCCGGTCTGAGCATGAGCGGGAACGGCGGGCTCAAGAATATCCCGGTGATCGACATGGGCAGCTACAACGACACGAGCGGCTACCACTATCAGTGGTACCGCTTCGCGGTCCGCGAGAGGCTCCGCGAAGCCAATGGCGAGGTGGGGAACCATGTCATGTGGCGTGGCTCGAGCGTTCCCTTTGCCAAAGCTTGGTTCTTGCTGAACATGTGGGTCAACGGCGTCAAGGCGGACCGCTCCGACATTTCCGAGCACCAGAAAGTGCTCAACCATAGACCGCCCTCCCTCGTCGACGGCTGCTGGCCCAGCAACACGCAGTTCGTCGCCGAGCCCCAGACGTTGAGCAGCCAGCCCAACACAACCTGCAATGCGGCGTACCCGTCTTGGACCAACCCGCGATTCGTCGCCGGAGGACCGATCCAGGCGAATATCTACAAGTGCCAGTTGAAGCCGATCAACCCCGCCGACTACAAGGTTGCGTTCTCGCAGTCGGAGATCACACGGCTCAACGTGATTTTCCCGAATGGCGTTTGCGACTGGTCCAAGCCGGGCGTGAACCAGACCGGTGTCGTGACCTGGCCGTCCTTCGGTCCGTCCCAGGACAATCTCGTCTCCGATAAACCAGCGCTCAGCTTCTTTGTCTCGAGCGCCACGAGCGCGACCGGCAATCTCGGCGGACTGACCGGCGCCGATGCCACGTGTCAGCGGCTTGGCGCGGCCGCCGGCGAGGGCGCACGGATCTGGCGCGCCTACCTAAGCGTTGAGCGTGGTCCCAACGGCCAACCCGTCAACGCGCGCGACCGAATCGGGTCCGGCCCTTGGTACAACGCCAACCTCCAACTGATCGCGAACAATCTATCCGAGCTGCATGCCCGCAGCGGCGATGCCGCCGTGTTCGTCGATGAACGCGGGCAGCGCATCAACGGCCAGTGGACCGGGTCACCGACCCCGGTGCAACACGACATCCTCACCGGCTCGAACGCGGATGGCACTGTGCTTGCGGGAGCCACCTGCTCCGACTGGACGTCGGTCGGCACCGACGTGACAGCTCAGGTCGGACACTCCGACGGCATGGGGCCGAACCAGAGCACGATCCCTCCCCTGAACTCGTGGAACTCTGCGCACACTGCCATGAACTGCTCGAATACCGCCCCGCGTGGGGGTGCTGGACGGATCTACTGCTTCGCGCCGTGACCAGCACTTCCAAGTGCATTGCCTGAAACGTTCGTTCGCATTGACAGGCCCAATAACTGACGCTCGTGTAGGTCCGCGCCCGGCCCAGAAGCGGACGCCCGTGAGGGTCCGCTTTGGGACTCCTTCTTGACTGGGATCCCTAAGTTCAGACCCACCGCCAGTCGGAAGTGCGGCTGCCCGCTGCAAGCGGTCGAACCAAAATTCGACGGTCGCCCACCTCTAGAGCGGCCCGAAGAACATTTTCCGCGCGGCCTGCGGCCCGACCGCACGAACCACCTCGCGTGCGGTGTAGTACATCAGGATCGAATCGCTGCAGGCCTCAGCCAAGGCGTATGCGGGCACCGATTGGGCAGGCACCTACCTGCGCCTGTGCATACCAGGGGTGACAGGCAGCCAGGTCGTCGCGACGATCAACCCGGCGCTCTATCCAAAGCGGCGATCTGCCGACGCCGCCAGGCGGCACGCCGCCGCGCGAGAACTGGTATTCACCGCCGGCGCAGGTCGGCGACACTTCTACTACCGCGGGGAGCGGGCTCACAACGCCTGGGCGCCCGTCGCCCGCAATGGCGACATCATCATCCTTGACGGCGGCTTCGAATACTCGACGGTCGACGAGATTCACAAGGGATTGCAATTCCTCGGCCTCGACCTGAATAGGGTCAAATACCAAATCATCTCGCACGCCCATGGCGACCACGACGGGGGCGTGTACTTGACGGAACGAGCCATCCCCGGCATCACCATCATCTAGGGCGCAGGCGACTGGCCGAGCGTGCTCGCGCGCACCGGCCCGCATGCAACCCGCTTCGGGCCGCAGAACGATGGCACGGATGGGCGCATCATCCGAGTCGGTGACGTGCAGGTGCAGATCATCACCATGCCGGGTCACACGCCCGGCACGCTGTCGTTCCTGTTCGAGTTCAAGCACCATGGCGAGCCGATTCGCGTGGCCTACGTCGGCGGCACCGCGATCCCATTCAACGGCAATACGGCTTATTACGATCAATATCTCGCCTCGTCCCAGAAGTTCACGCGGGCGGCGGCCGCGTTCGGGGCGACGGCGCTGATGTCGAACCACACCGAATTCGACAATGGCTACTTCAGGGCGAATACCGCAGCGATGCTGCGCGTCCTTTGGGAGAATCAAAGCAACGACGGGCAGAACAATGGTCGAGGGAATCGCCAACAAGGAAACGAGCGCAATGACGCGAACGTTCCTGACGTTCCCAAGCGGTTCCTGAGGGATGTGCCCAACCCGTACGAGGTCGGTCAGCGCGAGGTGATGAACTACTTTGCGGTGGTGGAGCTCTGCACGAAGGCTGCAAAGCTGAGAGCGACGGGCGTGCTCTAAGCGTGCGGGGTCGGCGGCGCAGCCGCCGACCCCGTCTTAGTGGCGGCGTCCGAACCCATACAAGTGACTTCGGACGACTCGGCAACGCGCTTCGAGCTGCGGTTGCCGCGTATCTAGCCATCGGGAGTGGCTGGTTTCGGGCGGTCCAGCGTTTGACCCGTAGTTCCGGTCGCGGGAAGGCAGGAGTCGGCCACAAGCGGCCCATCATGACCGTCCGCTTTGGCGCTATGTGAACGCGTCGCCTACTGCACCGGAACTGGTCGCAGCAACTATGGCTTGAAGAACCGGCTCACAATGGCGGCCAATATGATTATCCTACGGGGCTGTTCTGATGAGCAAAGCCTGAGCGACCCTAAGCTTGATTGGTGGCACTGCTTGCTCACTAAGCTTTCATCTTGTTGCGACGGTGGCACATGCTCAGAGCGGCCCGATCAAGGTCGGCCTGATGCTTCCCAGCGGCACCTATGCCGCGCTCGGCAACGCGATCGAGAACGGCTTCACGCTGAATAGCTAAGCTTATTCATGCGAACTTAACTTTCGAAGGAATGACTCATGGGAACTGTTCAAAGGGCGTGGCTTGCGGTGGCAGCACTTTCGGCACTGCTTGGCGGTTGCGGCGGTAGTGACGATTCCAGCCCTGCACCCGCGCCAGTAGCTCCTGCAGACGCGGTCTATACCAACGCGAAGGTCTTGACCGTCGACTCGAACTTCACCGCCGCCGAGGCATTTGCTGTCACGGGCGGTAAATTTGTCGCCGTGGGCTCAAAGGTAGAAATTCAACGCTATGTTGGCAACAACACCAAAGTTGTCGACCTAAATGGCCGGACCGTGATTCCGGGCCTATCGGATAACCACTTCCATGCCGCCGTCGGCATGGATATCGGTCTGGACCTCTCGGCCGCGAAAGTCCACAACCTGTCGGAGCTGTTCGCCGCCATCACCACCTATGTGAAGAACTCGGGTCTGGATTGCGCCGGCACAGATCCCGCAACGGGACAGCGCGTCATGTTCGTGTCCAACAGCGATTGGCACGAAGCGCAGTTG
>Ga0207650_10001265_pt1 | contig 18361 bp, 19 predicted proteins | sample KBSS63metaG_FD_184325 | JGI IMG/M metagenome (GOLD analysis project Ga0207650, IMG submission 184325) | Switchgrass rhizosphere microbial communities from Kellogg Biological Station, Michigan, USA - KBS S6-3 metaG (SPAdes) (version 2) | ecosystem: Host-associated > Plants > Roots > Rhizosphere...
TCGGGCGCGCGGGCGCGGATCGCCTCGATGAATATCGCCGCCGGCATCGGCTGGGTCGCGAGCAGGACCTTCATGCTTGAGCGGCGATGAAGTTGCCGCAGTTGGCGAAGCGCAGCGTCGCGTCGCCGTCGCCGCGAACGACGCACGCAGGATCGTCGCCGGCGGCGACGCGGCGCAGCTGCTCGCGCAGGAAACGACGCAGCAGCGCGACGCCGCGGTCGCTGGTGCGCAGGTGCTCGGCCGAATGCGCCGTGATCGCTCCTTGGCTGACCTGTGCTTCGTAATCGCCGGGAAACTGGCGGTGCTCAGCCTCGCTGAGCTCCCACCAGAATTTGCCGTTCATCTTCGAACGCATGCGGCCGATGTCGCCCGGCTGCTCGACGCGACCGGCCACGTAGATGCGAAAGTGCGTGTCGTCGATCGGAAGCACCCAGCCGATCGATTCGACGACGCCGCTCCGGCCGAGGCGCGGGCTCGGCACGACGCGCAAGGTCGGCAGCGCCGCCTCGGTCACGCGGCGCAGGCGCCTGCCGTCGTCGAGCGTGCGCCAGCTCTCGACGCGAACGCCGCGCTCGGTGACGCTCCACTCGACCTGCGGCATCTGCGCCATCGCCGGAACGAACTGGTGACCAGAGAACACGCCGTGCAGGATCGGCACGTGGAAGCTGTCGACGACGTTCTCGAAGTGCTGCAGCCAGTTGCACGGAATGATCGGCGGGCCGCCACCGCCCAGGCTCGAGTCGTCGGCCTCGAGCGTCTCGCCCGGGCCGAGCTCGTCGAGCACGTCGATGCGCGGCAACAGCGGCTTGCGATCGGCGGGGCCGAGGTACGCGAAGACGAGGCCATAGCGCTCTTCGAGCGGATACCACGGCTGGCGCACGTTGTCCCTGACCTTGCCGCCCTCGGGCTCGCAGGGCTGGTCGAGACAGCGGCCGTCGACGGCGAACATCCAGCCGTGATAGCAGCAGCGGATGCCGTCCTGCTCGACCCGGCCGTAGTAGAGCGAGGCGCCGCGATGCGCGCAGCGCGGATGAACCAGACCCGGCCTGCCCTGGCCGTCGCGAAAGAGGATCAGGTCCTCGCCGAGGACGCGCACCTGGTGCGGCACGCTGCCCGCGTCGGCACCGAGGCCGATCGGGTGCCAGTAGCGGCGCAGCAGCTCGCCCATTGGCGTGCCGGCGCCGACCTCGGTCAGCTCGCGGTCGGAGGTCGCGGGCGCGAGGTCGTAGGCGGTGCCCTGATCCATCATCGCCGCCGGGTCGGCCGGGCGCCGGGCCGCCCCAGGCCCGGCCGCGCCGCCTCGGGAGGCAGCGAACGTACCCGTGAGGCGCCACCGGGCATCGTCATTCGGGCTTCGCTCCCGACGCCTTGATGTAGTTGATCCACGTCGGCGCGTCTTTCGCGAACGCCGCCGCGAACTCCTCGGGCGTGTTGCCGAGCGGCGTCTGGCCCTGGTCGATCATCTTCGGCAGCACGTCGGGCAGCTGGATGACAGCCGCGATCTCCTTCTGCAGCCGATCGACGATCGCCTTCGGCGTTCCCGCCGGGGCATACGCGGCGACCCAGATCGGCAGCTCGAAGCCCTTGAAGCCCTGCTCGCCGAAGGTCGGCACATCGGCCATCGCCGCCGATCGAGCCGGGCCGGTCATCCCGAGTGCCTTCAGCTTGCCGGCGATGACCTGCGGCTTGGCGCCGACCGGGCTGGCGAAGGTGACGTCGAGGTTGCCGCCGATCACGTCGGCAATCGCCGGCTGCTCGCCCTTGTACGGCACATGGGTCAGGCTCACGCCGTGGTCCTTGGCGAGGATCTCGCCGTACACGTTCGCCGACGAGCCGACGCCCCACGAGCCGTAGCTGATCGGCCGCTTCTGCGCCTTCGCCCAGGCGACGAAGCCCTTCAGGTCGGAGTACGGCGCGTTGCCCGGCGAGGTGAGGAGGACGCTGCCGAGCGAGACCTGGGTGATCGGCGCGAAGTCCTTGACCGGATCGAATGGCAGCTTGGTGAACAGCACGGTGTTGTTCACGTGCGTCGACATCGTCGTGATCATGAAGGTGTAGCCGTCGGGCGCGGCCTTGGCGACAACGTCGGCGCCCTTGATGGTGTTCGCGCCCGGGATCGGGTCGACGAAAACCTGCTGGCCGAGGCGCTGCGACAGCTTCTCGGCAAGGATCCGGTTGAGGACATCGATCGCGCCGCCGGGGTTGAACGGCGAGACGAGGCGGATCGGCTTCGCCGGCCAAGCCGCGGCGCCTTGCGCCGAAGCGAAGGTCGGCAGCAGCGATGTCGCTGCCGCGAGCGCCAGAAGGAGCCGTCTCGAAACGACGATCGCTTCGGTCGACAAGCGGCGTGACGGCAGGCGTTCCATTCGATATCTCCTCGCGCAATGGGCGTCGCGGCGATTGTCACTCGCGCGCCCGCGCCGCGGCCGGAGCGAGCCCTTCCTCGACGGTCCGGTAGCGCAGGAGGAGTCGCAGCTCGTTCTTCAAGCGCGCATTGACGAGCCGCCTCGACTCGCCGAGGAAGCTCATCTGCACCGGCGAGAGCACGGCCGCGGCGGCATCGCGCATGAGCCGCGGCGGCCGCGCCATGGCGAAGCGATCGGCGACGAGGTCGAAGTAGTCGCCCATCTTCAGATCGCTGTCGTCGGCGACGTTGACGGCGCGCTGCGGCCGCCCGCGATGCAAGGCAGCGACGCAGGTGCGCGCCAGGTCGTCGGCATGGATGTGGCTCGTGTGAACGTCGTCGCCGGCCGCGAGCACCGGCGTGCCGCGCGCGACGCGCTCGCGCGGATCGCCGCCAGCGCGATCGAGCGCGTAGATGCCGGGAATGCGCAGCAAGGTGACGGCAACACCTTGGGCACGGCCGAAATGACGGAGGCGCTTCTCGGCATCGACGCGGCGGCGCGCGCGCTCGGTCGCCGGCCGCGGCGGCGCGGACTCATCGGTGAAGGCGCCGGCGCGATCGCCGTAGACGCCGCTGGTCGAGCCGTAGACGAGCCGGCGCAGGCGTGGCGACCGCGCCAGCGCGGCGGCGAGGTGACGCGTGCGCGGATCGCCGGCGCCCGTCGCCGGCGGCGGCGCGAGGTGCAGGACGGCATCGGCGAGGCCGGCGAGTCGGGCGAGCGACGCAGGTTGATCGAGGTCGCCGCGCAGCGGCAGCGCACCCGCCGCACGCAGCTCGCCGACCCGGGCTGCGCTCGACGTCAGCGCCAGCACGCGCCAGCGGCCGGCGAGCAGGCGTACGACGCGCAGGCCGATGTCGCCGCAGCCGACGATCAGCAGTACCGGTCTCTTGAAGCGGGTCGGTCGGTCGGTCACGGCAGCAGCAAGTCGCCTCGGCGCCGAGGGCCATCGGAGGGCGCGGCCGGCAAGCGGGCAAAATCGCGGGCCGAGTCTAGGCGACGCGCCTCCGCGTCGCGGCTCCCGATTCCCGATGCCTTTCACCGTCACTGTCCAGCCGAGCGGCAAGACCTTCAGCGTCGAGCGCGATGAACCGATCCTGCAAGCCGCCATCCGCCAGGGCATCGGCCTGCCCTACGGCTGCCGCGACGGCGCCTGCGGATCGTGCAAGTGTCGCATGCTCGAGGGCCGCGTCATCCATGGCGTCCATCAGCAGAAGGCGCTCAGCCACGAGGAAGAAGTCGCCGGCTTTGTCCTGACCTGCCAGGCTGCCCCGCAGACTGACATCGTCCTGGAGGCGCGGACGGTGCCGGGCGCCGGCGAGTTCGCGATCAGGAAGCTGCCGAGCCGCGTCGTCTCGATCGAGAAGCCCGCGGCCGATGTCGCCATCGTGCGCCTGCAGTTGCCCGCCAACGACCTGTTCCAGTACCGCGCCGGCCAGTACATCGAGTTCATCCTGCGCGACGGCGCCCGGCGCAGCTACTCGATGGCCAACGCGCCGCACACCGTCATCGACAAGCCGCAGCTCGAGCTGCACATCCGCCATCTTCCCGGCGGCAAGTTCACCGACCACGTCTTCAGCGCGATGAAGGAGAAGGAGATCCTGCGCGTCGAAGGGCCGTTCGGCAGCTTCTTCCTGCGCGAGGATTCCGACAAGCCGATCATCCTGCTCGCGTCGGGCACCGGCTTTGCGCCGATCAAGGCGGTCATCGAGTACATGATCTGGAAGGGCAGCGAGAGAAAGGCCGTTCTGTACTGGGGCTGCCGCAGCAAGGCCGACCTCTACCTGAGCGCGTGGGCCGAGGAAGCGACCGCGAAGCTGAAGCACTTGCGCTACATCCCCGTCCTCTCCGAGCCCAGGCCCGAGGACGACTGGCACGGCCGCACCGGCCTCGTCCACCAGGCCGTGATGCACGACTTCCCGAACCTGATGGAGCATCAGGTCTACGCCTGCGGCGCGCCGATCATGGTCGAGTCGGCCGAGCGCGATTTCATCGCCCGCTGCGGCCTGCCCGACGACGAGTTCTACGCCGATTCGTTCACGTCCGAGGCCGACAAGCACGGGCCGCTCGGTTGACCGGCGCCCGGGCCGCGAAACAATCGCCACGCGATCGAAGGAGGATCCCATGACCGCGAAATTCAGCCTCGCCCTGTCTGCGCTCGTCCTGGCCACCGGCGCGGCCTCGGCGCAGACACTCGGCAAGGGCGGCTCGCCCGCCACCGGCGGTGCCGGCCCCGACGGCCAGTCGCAAGGCGCGAACGCCCAGCTCGAGCGCTGCGATGCGCCCAAGGGAACGCTCGCCGTCGTCGAGCCGCAGGGCCTGGTCGGCCAGAACCTGCAGCGCTACGGCCTCGGCTCGCCGACGTCGGTGATCCGCATGATGGTCCAGCAGTCGAACTGCTTCCAGGTCGTCGAGCGCGGCGTCGGCATGGGCAACATGATGCAGGAGCGCGCGCTCGGTGCCTCGGGCGAGCTGCAGCGCGACCAGAACGTCGGCAAGGGCCAGATGGTCGCCGCCGACTTCATCGTCACGCCCTCGGTCATCTTCAGCGAGAACAATGCCGGCGGCGTCGGCGGTGCGATCGGCGGGCTGCTCGGCGGCCGGGGCGGCGCGGCCCTCGGCGCGATCACCGGCGGCCTCAAGTTCAAGCAGGCCGAGACCAGCATGCTGCTCGCCGACTCGCGCTCGGGCATCCAGGTCGCGTCGGCGCAAGGCAGCGCGCAGCAAACCGACTTCGCGGTCGGCGGCACGGTGGTTGGCAACCTCGCCGCTGCCGGCGGTGGCGGCTACAGCAACACCCCCGAGGGCAAGGTGATCGTCGCCTCGTTCATGGACAACTGGAACAACATCGTCAGGAACATCCGCAACAACCCGTCGCTGGTGCAGGCGCGCGCCGGCGTCGCCTCGCAGCAGAACGCGGCGGCGAGCGTGAAGGCCGATGCCGGCGTTCCCGGCGACGTGATGGTGCCGAAGATCGCCGGCGTCAAGGTCCTGCGCCAGCCGCGCGACGGCGGTGGCGACCTGCAGACGCTCGGCCGCAACGACGAGGTGATCCTCGCCGGCGACGAGCAGAACGGCTACACCAAGGTCACGACCGCGCGCGGCGACGGCTGGGTCAAGACGATCCTGCTGAGGAAACCTTGAAGCGCCGCGTCGCGATCTCATCCATCGGCGCAGCGGCGCTCGTCGCCGCAGTGCCGCGCGCCGGCTTCGCGCAGGCCAAGCCACTCCGCTTCATCGTTCCGTATCCGCCGGGCGGCCCGCTCGACATCGTCGCCCGCTCGCTCGCCGAGAAGACGAAAGAGAGCCTGGGCGTCGTCATCGTCGAGAACCGCGCCGGCGCGGGCGGCAACATCGGTGCCGACGCCGCCGCCAAGGCCGCGCCTGACGGCACGACGATCGTCATGGGCGCCGTGGCCACGCATGCCATCAACCCCTGGCTCTACGCCAAGATGCCGTACGACCCGATCCGCGACTTCACGCCGATCACCGGCGTCGCGCGGGTGCCGAACGTGCTCGTCATGAGCCCCGAGGTCGCGGCGCGGCTCGGCATCGCCGGCGTCGTCGACCTCGTCGCCTACGCCAAGAAGAACCCGGGCAAGCTCAACTACGGCTCCGGCGGCACCGGCAGCGCCGGTCACCTCGCCGGCGAGATGTTCAAGGCGCAGGCCGGCGTGTACATGGTCCACATCCCATACGCGGGCGGCAACCCCGCCCAGCTGGCGCTGCTGGCGGGCCAGGTCGACCTGAATTTCGACAACCTCGCGGCGGCGTCGGCCAACATCAAGGCCGGCAAGCTGAAGGCGCTGGCGGTGACGACGGCGGCGCGCTCGAGTGCGATGCCGGACGTGCCGACGATCGCGGAGGCGGGCAAGCAGCTCGGCCTGTCGCGCTTCGACATCGACACCTGGTTCGGCATCTTCGCGCCCGCCAACCTGCCCGCGGAAGCGACGGCGCGTCTCAACAAGGCCTTCGTCGACGCGCTCGCCTCCCCAGACGTGCGCGCGCGCCTCGCCAACCTCTACGCCGAGCCGATGCCGATGGCGCCCGAGCGATTCGCCGCCTTCGTCAAGGGCGAGCTCGCCAAGTACGAGCCCCTTGTCAAGGCCTCCGGCGCCCGGGTGGAATAGCGGCCGCGAGCCACCCCTTTGATAAACTCGACTGTTTTTCCCTGCATTTCCCCGCGTCCGAATGACTTTCGCCCACACCCCCTTGCAGAGCGAGGTCGCCGCGCTCCTGGTCGAGGCCCTGAACCTCGACATCGCCCCGGATACGATCGACCCGGAGGCGCCCCTCTATGGCGAAGGCCTCGGCCTCGACTCGATCGACATCCTCGAGGTCGCGCTCGTCGTCTCGCAGCGCTACGGCTTCCAGATGCGCTCCGACGATGAGGACAACGTACGCATCTTCAAATCGCTGGCGAGCCTCGCCGAGCACATCGGCGCCCATCGAAAGGGCTAGTCCATGCGCGCCCGCGTGATCGCGCTGGCAGCGGCAGCCGTCGCTTACGTGCTCGTCACGCACTGGCTGATGACCGGCGCGCCTGCCTCGCCCTGGAACGCGGTGATCGTCGTCGGTCCCATGCTTGTCGCGGCATCGGTCGTCGCCTGGCAACGGCGCCAGCGGCTGCTCGCCGCGCTCGCGGCGATGACCGTGGCGGGGCTCGTGTTTCAGGCGTGGCGCGGCCTCGATATTCCGTCCGGCTGGCTCTACGTCGGCCAGCACGTCACGATCCATCTCCTCCTCGCCCTCGTCTTCGGCCTCACCCTGCAAGCCGGCCGCGAGCCACTGGTCACGGCGCTCGCCCGTCGGGTGCACGGCGCGATGACGCCGGGCATGGCGGCGTATTCGCGCAAAGTGACAGTGGCGTGGACCGGCTACTTCGTCGTCATGGCGACGCTTTCGCTCATCCTCTACGCGATCGCGCCGTTCGATGTCTGGGCGGCCTTCGCCAACCTGGTGACGCCGCTGGCGATCCTGCTGATGTTCATCGGCGAATACCTGCTGCGCTATCGCCTGCATCCGGAATTCGAGCGGGCGACGCTGGCGCAGGCGGTTCGCGCCTATGCCGACCGTGGCTCGCATGACTGACGCCGGCCTCATCGCCCCGGGCGACCTCGACGCGCCGTTCGCGAACGTCGGCGGATCGACGCAAACGCGCCGCCAGTACATCGCAGACGTGGTGGCGCTCGCCGAACGGCTGCCGAGCGCCGGTGCGATGCTCAACCTGTCGGTCGACCGCTATCGCTTCGCGGTCGGCCTCGGCGCGGCGCTGTTGCGCGGCCACACGAGCCTGCTGCCGCCCAACCACGTCGCCGAGACGGTGGCGCGCCTGCGCGAGCGCTTCGCCGGCGTCTACGCCCTCGTCGAGGGCCCGGGCGACGACCACGGCCTGCCGACCGTCCGCCATGCGTCCGCGCCGGCGGCCAGTTCCGGCATCGTTGCCATTCCTGCGATCGATCCCGGCCTGATCGCGGCCTTCGTGCTGACGTCAGGCTCGACCGGCGAGCCGGTTCCCCATGCCAAGCCGTGGGGCCTGCTGGTCCGCAACGCGCGTGCCGAGTCGAGCCGGCTGGCCGGCGCGCTCGGCCGGGTCGACCTGGCGGGCGTGACCGTCGTCGCGACGGTGCCGGCGCAGCACATGTACGGCTTCGAATCGAGCGTCCTGATCGCGCTCCACGGCGGCGCGATCCTCGATGCGGAGCGGCCGTTCTTCCCGGCCGACATCGTTGCCGCCCTCGCCCGCGTCGCCGCGCCGCGCGTCCTGGTGACGACGCCGTTCCACCTGAAGACGGTGCTCGACGCCGGCCTGCCGCTGCCGCCGCTGGCGCTCGTCGTCAGCGCGACCGCGCCCTTGTCGCCGCAGCTCGCGGCGCGCGCCGAGCAGGAGCTGGGCGCGCCGCTGCTCGAGATCTACGGTTGCACCGAGGCCGGCCAGGTGGCGACGCGACGGACGACCGCGGGCGCGGAGTGGCGCACCTTCGACGGCTTGCGCGTCGACGGCGACGGCGACGCCGCCAGCGTCAGCGGCGGCCACGTGCCGCAGCCGACCGTCCTCGCCGACGTGCTCGAGGTCGTCGACGCCGAGACCTTCCGGCTTCTCGGCCGTTCGAACGACCTGATCAACGTCGCCGGCAAGCGCAGCTCGATCGGCCACCTCGACTTCCACCTCAACTCGATCGAAGGCGTCGTCGACGGCGCCTTCTGGATGCCGCCCGAGCGCGACAGCGACGCGGCCGGCGTCGTCCGCCTGGTCGCCTTCGTGGTGGCGCCGGGGGTTGCGCGCGAGCGCATCGTCGCGGCCTTGCGCGACCGCGTCGACGCGGCCTTCCTGCCGCGCCGCATCGTCCACGTCGATGCGCTGCCGCGCGAGGCGACCGGCAAGCTGACGCGGGCTCGGCTCGGCGAGTTCGCCGCCCGCCAGCTCTCGGTCTCGCAGCGATGAGCGAGATGGTTGTCAGCTCGCGCAAGGTCGAGATCGCGGTCGATCATCCGGCCTTCGACGGCCACTTCCCCGCACAGCCGGTGCTGCCGGGCGTCGCCCTCCTCGCCGAGGTGCTCGAGGCGGCCCTGCGCGAGCCCGCGCTGGCGGCCACCATCGGCGCCGAGCCGCGCCTGGCGGTCGTCAAGTTCCTCGCGCCGGTCGGACCGGGCACGGCGCTGTCGATCGACTTTCGCCTCGGCGCCCGGATGCTCGACTGGCGCGTCCGCGACGACAGCCGCGACGTCGCCAGCGGCCAGATCGCGCGCGCCGACGTCGTCGCGGCGACAGCGCCATGAAGGTCGACGGCGGCACCGCGCCGCCCACGGGCTGGGCGCGCCAGCGCGAGTTCAGCAGCCGGCGCCAGATGCTTGTCATGCGCTGGTTCGCGACCTTCGCGGGCCGACGCCTCGCGCGCCTCGTGCTGCACCCGATCGTCTGCCTGGTCATTCTCGACCGCACGACGAGACACCGCTCGGCACGCTACCTCGCCCGCGCCCTCGACAGGCCGGCGACTTGGGGCGACGTGTACCGCCATCTGCTCACCTTCCTCGCCACGGTGCTCGACCGCGTCTACCTCCTGCAGGAGCGCTTCGACCTGTTCCGCTTCGAGGCGAGCGGCATCGAGGCGATCCTCGAGCCGTTCCGGCGCGGCGAGGGCGTGCTGGCATACGGCGCCCATCTCGGCAGCTTCGAGGCGCTGCGCATGATCGGCCACGAGAAGGGCCTGCGCGTGGCGATGATCATGTACGCCGACAACGCAAAGCTGATCAACGAGACCCTCGCCGCGCTCGCACCGCGCGCGAAACTGCACACGATCGAGCTCGGCCGCATCGACGCAATGCTGTCGATCCGGCGCTGGCTCGACGAAGGCGGCGTCGCCGGCCTGCTCGCCGACCGCAGCCTGCCGGTCGGCAATCCGCAGCGCTCCAAGGCGATCGCCCTGCCCTTCCTCGGCGCGCCGGCGTACTTCCCCGACGGCCCGTTCCGGCTCGCCGCCATGCTGCGCCGGAGGGTCGTCTTCATGGCCGGCCTCTACCGAGGAGGCCGAGACTACGATCTGCGCTTCGTCGAGCTGGCCGACTTCACGAACCTTCCCGCTGCCGGCGCCCCGGGTGCCGGCGAGCGCGACGCGGCGGTCCGGGCCGCGATGGAGCGCTACGTGGCGACGCTCGAAGGCTTGTGCCGCGAAGCGCCCTACAACTGGTTCAACTTCTACGACTTCTGGGCCGATGCCGAGACGCCGACCTCCGCAAGCGCAACGCCCTGAGCGTCGGCGCTTCCTCGCCGCGATCGCCGCATGGGGCCTCGCGGCGACGCTCGCGCTCGCGCCGCCCGCTGCGCGGGCGCAAGCGTTCGACCTCGGTGCGCTGACGACGCTGCTCGGCCGCGTCCAGTCGGGCGAGGCGACCTTCGTCGAGACGCGGCGGATCGAGATGCTCGACCGCACGCTGCAGTCGTCGGGACGCCTCTCGTTCAAGGCGCCCGACAGCTTCGTTCGCGAAACGCTGAAGCCACGCCGCGAGAAGCTGGCCGTCGAAGGCAACACCGTCACCATGAGCCTGGGCGAGCGCAGCCGCGCGATGCAGCTCGACGCATCGCCCGAAGCGGCAGTGATCGTCGAGGCGGTCCGCGGCACGCTGACCGGCAACCGCGCCACGCTGGAGCGCCTGTTCGAGACGACGGTCTCGGGCGATGCGCGCGCCTGGACGCTGAAGCTCGTGCCGCGCGACCTGCGGCTGCGCGGCCAGGTCTCGGCGGTCCAGGTGTCTGGCCGCGAGGCGATGGCGCGCGAAGTCATGGTCCAGCTCGCCGATGGCGATCGTTCGGTGATGACGATCGAGCCCGTCGCGGCGCGCAGCCCGTCGTGACGGCGGCGCCGCCATGACGACCGGCGCGGCGCCGCCGGTGCGGCGCGGCGCGCTGGTTGTCGCGCTGTGGCTCGCCGGCGTGGCGGCGGCGCTCGTCGTCGCCTGGCGCGCCCACTACGTCGCCGACCTGTCGGCATTCCTGCCGTCGGCGCCGACGCCCGAGCAGGCGGTCCTGCTCGATCAGCTGAAGAGCGGCGCGACGTCGCGCCTGCTCGTCATCGGCATCGAAGGCGGCGCGCCCGGCGACGAGGCGGCCGCGCTCGCTCGCGCCGAGGCGTCGAAGCGCGTGGCCGCGGCACTGCGCGCGAGCGGCGCCTTCACGTCGGTTCACAACGGCGAAAACTCCGCGTGGGCCGACGCCGGCCGCTTCCTGTTCGAGCATCGCTACGCGATCAGTCCGGCCGTCGACGCCGACCGATTCAGTGCGGCAGGCCTGCGCGAGGCGATCGATGCGACCGTCTCGCTGCTCGGCACGCCGGCCGGCTCGCTGCTCAAGCCGATCCTCTTTCGCGACCCGACCGGCGAGACGCTGCGCATCGCCGAAACGCTGACGCCCTCGCGGGCGCCGAGGATCGATCATGGCGTCTGGGTCTCGCGCCAGGCACCGCGCGCGGTGCTGGTGACGACGACCGCGGCCGACGGCGCCGACCTCGACGGCCAACAGCGGGCCCTGGCCGCCATCCGCAGTGCCTTCGACGCCGCGCCGGCGCCGGGGCTCCGTCTGGTCGTCTCCGGCGCCGGCAAGTTCGCGGTCGAATCGCGCGAGCGCATCAAGGCCGAGGTCGAGCGCCTGGCGGTGCTCGGCTCGATCGTCATCATCGTTCTGCTCTGGCTCGCGTTCGCGTCCGCGCGTTCGCTCGCGGTCGCCATGCTGCCGGTCGCGACCGGCGTCGTCGCCGGCATCGCCGCGGTGAGCCTCGGCTTCGGCCAGGTGCACGGGATGACGCTCGGCTTCGGCACGACGCTGATCGGCGAAGCGGTCGACTACGCGATCTACTACCTGATCCAGGCGCGCGGCGGCAACGGTGCCGCGGAGCGATGGCGCCGCGAAAGCTGGCCGACGGTTCGCCTCGGCCTCTTCACGTCGCTGATCGGCTTCGCCGCACTTGTCTTCACCGGCTTTCCCGGCTTGGCGCAGCTCGGCGTGTTCTCGATCGCCGGCCTCGTCGCCGCTGCGGCGACGACGCGCTTCGTCTTCCCGGTCCTGGTGCCCAACGGCGCGCCCGGTGCCGGCTTTCGCCACCAGCTCGCCCGCTTCATGAGCGCCGCGGCGAGCCGGTTGCCGAAGGCGCGATTCGGCGTTCTCGCGATCGCGCTCGCATCGATCGTCGTGCTCGTCGTCACGCCGTCGCCATGGCACGGCGAGCTCACCTCGCTGAGCCCGGTGTCGGCGTCCGATCTCGCCCTCGACGCAACGCTGCGGGGAGACGTCGGTGCCGCCGACGCCGGCGCCCTCGTCGCCGTCGCCGGTGCCAGCGAACAGGCCGCGCTCGAAGGCGCCGAGGCGATCGGCGCGCGCCTCGATCGGCTCGTCGCTGCCGGCGTGCTGCAGGGCTACGACTCGCCCGCACGACTGCTGCCGTCGGCAGCGACACAATCGCGCCGCCTCGCCGCACTTCCCGATGCCGCGACCCTCGCTGCCCGCCTCGCCGAAGCGACCGCCGACGGCGCGTTGCCGGCGGCGCGGCTCGCACCGTTCCTCGCCGACGTCGAGGCGGCACGGGCGCAAGCGCCATTCGGGCGCGCTGCGCTCGCCGGCACGCCGCTGGCCACCGCACTCGACGCGCTGCTCCTGCCCGGCGACGCGACACGGCCCTGGCGCGCCCTCGTCAACCTGCAGCCGGGCGACAACGGCCATCTCGACGTCGATCGCGTCCGCGCCGCGATCGCCGACGTCCCGGGCGTTCGCGTCGTCGCCATCAAGGCCGAGCTCGACGCGATCTACGCGCGCTTCCTGCGCGAAGCCGAATGGCAGGCGGCGCTCGGCGCCGTCGCCGTCGCGCTGCTGCTCGCCGCGCACCTGCGCAGCGGGCGCCGCCTCGCCGCCATCGCGCTGCCGATCGCCGCGGCGACGCTGGCCGTGCTCGCCGCGCTCGCCCTCGCCGGCGCGGCGCTGGGCATCCTGCACCTCGTCGGCCTCCTGCTGACGGTCGCGATCGGCTCGAACTACGCGCTCTTCTTCGACCACCTGAGGGAGCGCGGCGAGGCTGACGCCGACACCCTCGCCTCGCTGCTGCTGGCCAACCTGACGACGGTCGCATCGTTCGCCCTCCTCGCCAGCTCGGGCATCCCGGTGCTGCAGGCGGTCGGGATCGTGGTCGCGCCGGGTGCGCTGCTTTGCCTCGTCTTCTCGGCCGCATGGCTCGGCCGGGGTGCGGCCGGCGCGCAAGCGCGTGGGAAAATCGCGCCGTGACGACACCCAGCGACAGCGTGCTGCCTGCTGCTCAGGCGAGCGACAAGGCCGCGCCATGGCCGACGTACGTGACGGCGAGCGTGGCCTGGCACGCCGGCGCCGGCCTGCTCGCGGTCGCCGTGCCGACGGCATGGCCGTGGGCGGTGGCCGCAGTTGCCGCCAATCACGCCGTCCTGACCGCCGGCGGCCTCTGGCCGCGCTCGCGCTGGCTCGGCAGCAACTGGACGCACTTGCCGGCACACGCCGCGGCGCGGCGCGAGATCGCGATCACCATCGACGACGGGCCGGATCCGGTGGTGACGCCCGCCGTGCTCGACCTGCTCGACGCGCACGGCGCGAAGGCGACCTTCTTCTGCATCGGCACGCAGGTGCGTGCCCACCCTGGCCTTTGCCGCGAGATCGTCCGGCGCGGCCACAGCGTGCAGAACCACAGCGATCGCCACTCGACCCGCTTCTCGCTGCTCGGGCCGAAGGGGATGGCGCGCGAGATCGCCGCCGCGCAGGCGTCGCTCGCCGACATCACCGGCGAGGCGCCGTGCTTTTTCCGCGCTCCCGCCGGTTTGCGCAATCCGTTCCTGGCGCCAGTGCTGCAACGCCTCGACCTGCAGCTCGTCAGCTGGACGCGGCGCGGCTTCGACACCGTGCGGCGCGAGCCGACCGACGTGCTGGCGCGTCTGGCGCGCGGCCTGGCGGCCGGCGACATCGTGCTCGTCCACGACGGCAACGCGGCGCGAGCCGAGGACGGCCGCGCCGTTGCTCTCGCCGTGCTCCCGGAACTGCTGGCGCGCACGAAGTCGCTCGGCCTGGTCCCTGCGACGCTCCCGGTAGCGTCGCTGCAACAACGCAGTGACGACGTCGCGGCGCCGGCCGAAGGCGCAGCGAGCGCATCGCCATGAGCAGCGCCGATGCGGCGGTCGAATTTCGCGCGCTGGTGGCGGCGGCGAGCGAGCCCTATCAGCGCGCCGGCAAGTTCGCTTGGCACTTCGCGCGCGGCAAGCTGCGCTGGGATCCCGTCTTCAGCCATCTCCTCGCGCGCGGCCTGATCGCGCCGCGAACCCGCGTCCTCGACATCGGCTGCGGCCAGGGCCTCCTCGCCAGCCTGCTCGCGGCGGCGGCGCAGGCTGCACGCGAGGGACGCTGGCCGAGCGACTGGGCCGAGGCGCCGATCGACGTTCGCGTCAGCGGCATCGACCTGCTCGAGCGCGACGTCGAGCGCGCCCGCCACGCCCTCGGCGACGGCATCGACATCGTCTGCGGCGACATGCGGACGACCGCCTTCGCTGCCGTCGACGCCGTCGTCATCCTCGACGTGCTGCACTACGTCGGCATCGCCGATCAGGACGCGGTGCTCGCGCGCGTGCGCGCGGCCCTGCCGATCGGCGGCAGGCTGGTGATGCGCATCGGCGATGCGTCGGCGCGGCGCGGCTTCGTCGCGAGCGAGTGGGTCGACCGCTTCGTCAAGCTGGCGCGCGGCCAGGGCTTCGGACGCCAGACCGGCCGCACGCTGGGGGCGTGGCAGACCCGGCTCGCCGAGCTCGGCTTCGCGGTCACGAGCGAGCCGATGCACCGCGGCACGCCGTTCGCGAACATTCTTCTCTTCGCCACCGTCGAGCGCGCGCCGAGCGCGCCGGGCACGAGCGAATGACGCCGGCCCGCCTCGACCACGCCGGCATCGAGGCGCTGATCCCGCATCGCGGCCCGATGTGCCTGCTCGACCGCATGACGTCGTGGGACGAGACGCGGATCGAGTGCGTCGCGATCAACCACCGCGACACGCACCATCCGCTGCGCAGCGCCAGCGGCCTGCTCGCGAGCGCGGCGATCGAGTACGCGGCGCAGGCGATGGCCGTCCACGGCGCGCTCAGCGCCGCTGCCGCGGGCGACCGCGCGGCGCCCGGGTTCCTGGCCAGCGCGCGTGACGTCCGCCTCGCCTGCACGCGACTCGACGATCTGCCGCGCACGGGTCGCGACGAGCTGGTCGTCGTCGCCGAACGCCAGGCCGCCGACGCGGCACGCCTTCTCTATGCATTTGTCCTTCGCCATGAAGGCCGCGAGCTCGCCTCGGGGCGCGTCGCCGTCGTCCTCGACGCGGGCCTGGTGCAGGCGCGATGACGTCGCCCCCTGACGTGCGAAAGCGGGCGCTCGTCACCGGCGCGAGCGGCGGCATTGGCCAGGCGATCGCCGAACGCCTCGGCCGCGACGGCGCGCACGTGATCGCGCACGCGAACGCCAACCGCGCCGGCGCTGACGCCGTCGTCGCGCGCATCGTCGGCGCCGGCGGCAGCGCCGAAGCGATCGCCTTCGACGTCACCGATGGCGACGCTGCGCGCAGCGCCTGCGAGCGCCTGCTCGACGGCGGCGCAGTCCAGATCGTCGTCAACAACGCCGGCGTCCACGACGACGCTGTCTTCCCGGGCATGCGTGCCGAGCAGTGGCGCCGCGTCATCGACGTCTCGGTGAACGGCTTCTTCAACGTCACCCAGCCGCTCGTCATGGCAATGATGCGAACGCGCTGGGGCCGGATCGTCAATGTCTCGTCGATCGCGTCGCTCACCGGCAATCGCGGCCAGGTCAACTACTCGGCGGCGAAGGGCGCGCTCAACAGCGCCACCAAGGCGCTCGCGCTCGAGCTGGCGAGCCGCGGCATCACCGTCAACGCGGTCGCGCCCGGGATCATCGACACCGGCATGGCCGAGGCCGTGTTCGACCGGGCGACGATCGAGAAGCTCGTGCCGATGAAGCGTGCCGGCACGGCGAGCGAAGTCGCTGCGCTGGTGGCCTTTCTCGCCTCGGACGAGGCCGCCTACATCAGCGGCCAGATCGTCTCGATCAACGGCGCGATGATCTGAGCGGGGCGCGCCGTTCCGACGCGATGATCCGCGAGAGCGCGCCGTCCCGGCGCGCTCAGGCCTGGCCGAACGGCGGGCGCCGTGCCAGGCGACGCGCCGCCAGCATCGGCAGCCGCAGCGCGAAGCCGAGCAACAGGCGCAGGTGCATCCACGTCAGCAGCACATTGTCGCGGCCGTAGCGGAAGTGCGAGACGCCGCCCTCGTCGGCGCGCAGGTACTTCACCGGCGCCGCGATGTTGACCGGCGTGACGCCGCGCCAGGCCAGGCGGACGACCGCCTCGGTGTCGAAGTCGAAGCGGCGCATCCAGGTCTGGCCGCGCATGATCTCGGCCAGCGGCGCGATCGGATAGACCCGAAAGCCGTACAGCGAGTCGTCGATTCCTGCACCCAGCGTCTCGAGGTTGGTCCAGGCGTTGGAGATGCGACGGCCGCGAACGCGCAGCAGCGGCGCCGAGGCGTCGAACACCGGCCGCCCCAGGATCATCGCGCCGGGCTGCGCCGCCGATGCCGCCATGAAGGTGGCGATCAGGTCGGTGGGATGCTGGCCGTCGGAATCCATCGTCAGGGCGTGCGTGAAGCCGGCCTTGCGCGCGGCTTCGAGCGCGTGGAGAACGGCGGCGCCCTTGCCGACGTTGTGCGGCAGCACCTCGACGCGCAGGCCGGGGTCGGCCGCCGCCATGGCGCGCAGCCCGTCGGCCGTGCCGTCGCTGCTGCCGTCGACGACGACCCAGACCGGCGACCAGGCGGCACGCGCGGCGCGGACCGTGTCGTAGACGAGCGGGCCGGTGTCGTAGCTCGGGATGACGACGACGTGCGTCGACGACGCCAGGGTGCTCACGGCCGCAGCTCCTCGGCGAAGTAGAGCTCGAGGCGGCGCCGCAGAGCGCGATGATCAGCCTCGGGAGCGAAGCGCCGGCCGAGACGAAGGCGGATTCGCACCGGCACGGGCGGCGCCTTGAGCAGGGGCCAGCCCTTGGTGAGATAGGGCGAGAAGCTCTCGATGATGACGGTCTGGATCGGCACCTGCGCGAGGTGCGCGATCAGCGCGATCCCCGGTCTGAACGGATTGATCGGCGCGACGACCGTGCGCGTTCCTTCCGGGAAGAGCACCAGCTGGTTGCCTTCGCGCAGCGTCGCCACCGAGTCCCGAATCATGCCGCGACCGACGTCGTTCCGGATGTAGCGCGCCAGGCGCGCGCCGCCGCCGAGGAAGATGTTGCGCATCAGCTCGGCCTTCATGACGCACACGCCGCGCGGCAGGCGGGCGACGACGAGGAGCGCGTCGAGCATGGTGGGATGGTTGGCCGCGACGATCAGCCCGCCCGGCTCTTCGCGCAGGACGTCGAGATCGCTCGAATCGATCTGCATCAGCCCCAGCCCCTCGGCTATCGCCCAGCAGCAGCGATAGATCATCGACACGACGGTGCGGCCGAGCCGGCCAGCGATCCCGCGAGGCAAGAGCAACGATAGCAGCGGCGCCACCACCGCCAAGGCAAGCAACATCACGCCCAGCTGGACGATGACGAACGCGAAGAAGATGCGGTGCCGCAGCGCCGGCGCCTGGGCTGTTTCGCCGCTCAGTCGTCGGTCAGTACGAGCTGGCTCGAAGTCGCGAAGATCCATGAGATGCCGAAGCCTGCGGTGACGGTGGTTTCCTTGCGGACGAGCGGGCTCGGGGCAAATTGCGCACCGTGCAGATTGTCGTAGCGGACGAACGCGCCGAGCCAGGCGTTGCCGTAGCGGCGCGAGAACGCCGTGGTGGCGCGCCAGCCGGCGTAGCCGCCCGGGGCCTCGTAGGCGGGCCGGCCCGCGGTCGCGAACTCCGGGGCGACCCCGTAGAAATACTGGTGGTAGCGCTGGTCGGCGAACAGCGGCCCGGCCAGGAAACCCAGGTTCCCCTTGCCGGGCAGGCCGCTGATGTCGAGATTCAGGTTGGGTGAGAACGTCAGGCCGATCGCGCGCGGCGAGCGCTCGAGCGTGATCGCCTCGCGTACGGGCAGGCGCAGCTCGACCTTCATCTTCCGGTTGCTCGCCTCCCACAGCTCGACGACGAAGTTGGGGCCGATCTCGAAGGTGCCGGCCAGATCGGGCATGCCGCTACGCGCCTGGTCGTCCTTGCTCTTGGTCGGCACCGACGCGCCGAGGCTCACGTCGACGACAACCCGCTGGCCGGAGAAGAGGATCGCGCGGGCCCCGTCGCGGTCGGCGCGCAGGATGGGGCCGCGGTAGACGAAGAACGGTATCGGGAACAGGTAGGTATTGGTGTGGTCGGAGCCGCGGTAGTCGTCGAAGCGGAACCCGGCGACACCGACGCCCAGCTCCCAGAGCGGCTCGCTGACCTTGAT
>Ga0207650_10001267_pt1 | contig 18332 bp, 15 predicted proteins | sample KBSS63metaG_FD_184325 | JGI IMG/M metagenome (GOLD analysis project Ga0207650, IMG submission 184325) | Switchgrass rhizosphere microbial communities from Kellogg Biological Station, Michigan, USA - KBS S6-3 metaG (SPAdes) (version 2) | ecosystem: Host-associated > Plants > Roots > Rhizosphere...
GGCTCATAATTATTATCAGGCAATTGTACCAAGGAATGATGCATGCGTAATGTGAAGACATCATCAGTTGGCGATACGGACGCGACAAAATTACCAACCTGTCCATCGGTGTTTACGAAACTGATGATAGTTTCTAATTCGGAATTGAACGGAAAATTTTTGGTGTTTGGTAAATAAATTGCCGAACGGTTTTTATCAACTGAAAAATTTCCCTGCCTTGTTCTCCGTAGTTGATTGATCACATCGCCTGCATCTCGTAATAAAAAATCCGTAGCATCCACCAGTGCATGTCCATTACTTTCTGCTTCCACGGTAAATCCCCAGATAGTAGAGGACGCAAAGGATTGTTCAACGGCACGACGCTCAAAAGTATTTGTTGAATTTGCCCTGAAACTGTAGTTGGGTTGAACCATCAGGATCTTTCTACCTACACGGTTGAACTTCACCAGACGGTTACTTGTCAACAAACCTTTATCAAGGCCCACATCGTTTGACCCAAGTCCGGAGGGTAACGTAGTTACATACAAAAATTCCGAATCCAGTTTATTGATGTTGAGCCATATTTTACCTGTAGCATCATCCCAGTAAAAGTTGAAGAAGCCTTCATACTTCTTCATTCCACTTGTTTTTTCTTCAATGGAAGGAAGTTTTTGTGCCAACACTACAAAGGGTAAAAAGAAAAATAATATGAGGGTAAATTTCATAAACAGCGTTTGAGAATAAATCTAAGTAAAAAACGGATGTGTGAATGAAGTACCTGCGATAAAGTCCTGAGTTGTACGCAACGTCAACTTGTGTCAATCCGATAAACAACCTGTACATGGTGAATGTTAGCTAATTCGTAAAACAAAATACGTGGATAAAGATGCAGCTAACTTAGTATGTGATTATGCAATTCAAATTACCAGCAAATGCATTTCAAGTTCCAGTGAATTGTATTCTTCGATCTACTATCCTTTTTGTTCCACTTTTTATTTCATTTCAATTGCATGCCCAGCTCTGGATCAACGGGCATTTAAAAGACCAGTTTTTGCAACAGCCCATTGCAAACGGAGAAATCAGGAGTGCCCTATCAAAAGCACTTACAGATTCGAATGGATTTTTCAGGATACAGGTAAAAGACGGAGATATTATTTCAGCAAAAAAATTCGGTTATCGTTTTGATACAGTCCACTTTTCATTCCACTCTATAGATAGCATACTTATGATTTACCTGGAACCATTGGGCACAGTGTTAAAAACGGTAACTGTTAGCACATCGTATTCGGCTTACCAGGTAGATAGCATGAGAAGAAGAATGGCATTCGATGAAGCCCGTTCCAAAACAACGCTTATTTCAACACAACCCCATCCCGGTTTTGGACTGGTATTTAATATTGACCGTATCACCAAATCAAATGATAAACAAGTAAAAAAGCAGCGAGAGTTATTTGAGAAAACAGAGCAATGGGCATATGTAAGTTTCCGATTCCCCGATTCGCTTATACAATCCTATACCGGTTTGAAAGGCGATAGCCTGCATCTTTTTATGAATCAATATACTCCTTCGTATGAATGGTTAAGAGCACACCCTGGTAAAATAGAAGTGGTGTATTACATTAATCAAAAGCTGAAACTTTTTCGCAGAAAAAATGCCTGATCAAAACTTATCTTAATAGGCTAGATTTAAATCTGTATTGAATTAAATGGAAAAATATTCTGACTATATTATTGTTCACAGCCCCGACGCAGATGAACTTTCAAATCAGGTAAAACAATATTTGAAAGATGGCTGGATTGTGCTTGGCGCACCGTTTTCACATTCTGACCAGACCGGCCCTGAGATATGCCAGGCATTGATCAAACAAGATGCGGCAAGGCCCGGATCTATCGGATTTAATAGGTGATATAAACAAATAAAATAAGACCTCAGGCTGGTATTATTATTCATTGCTGTTGAATTGTATCTGACTCTTGGGCCACTATGCTTTTGTTTTTTGCTTTTTACCTTTTATAATGGATTGTAATATGGCTATAACAAAATGAAACATACAACTAAATTGTAAATGGGTTTTAACTGGTTGTCATTTGTCAATTTCATTCATTCCGCCACCCGCTTATCTAAAGCAGATTTCAGTATCTCCAGTGAATCTTTATCTTCTGCCAGTACATGCAAAATATCACCAGACATAAGTTTAGTGGAACCATTTGGAGCAATGAATAGACCACTTCTTTTAATCGCAAGAATATTTACACCAGCTGGAATATTCAATTCAACGATGCGCTTTCCAGTAGCCAAAGATCCTTCCGGTAGAAAAATCTCCTGCATTTCTGATTTTATGGCATCGCCGGTTTCGAAATCAAATCCAATTCTTCGTTTTTTAGTAGCAGGAACAGCAACGTGTAAAATTTTTGCTACATAGGAAAGTGTGGTGCCCTGGAGAAGTACTGAAGTCACGGAAATAAAAAATACCAGGTTAAAAATAAGGTCGGCTTTTGCAATACCTGCCAGCAAGGGGTAAGTGGCAAAAACAATGGGAACGCTTCCTCTTAACCCCACCCATGATATAAATAATTTGCTTCGGCGATTTGATTTAAAAAAAGCAAGCGATGCAAAAACACCAATTGGTCTTGCAACAAAAATTAAAAACGCAGATATCAAAACACCCATTCCAATCAGAGGAACAATGCGGGACGGAAAAACCAGCAAACCTAATGTAAGGAACAAAATGATCTGCATAAGCCATGCCTGTCCGTCATAAAATTTAATCAGGCTTCTCCTTTTTACCATATTACTGTTACCCATGATTACGGCGCACAGGTAAATAGCTAAAAACCCGTTGCCACCAATAAAATCAGTAAACGAATAGGTAAAAATGGCCAACCCTAAGGTAAGTACCGGGTACAAACCCTCTGTATCAAGTTTAATGCGGTTGATCAGCCACACACTTAGTTTGCCCGTCGCAAAACCAATGGTGCCGCCTAATATAAATTCTGCAAAGAAATGTGGTATCAGTGCTGCAAAATTGGTATGCCCGCTGGCTACAATTGAAGTAAGGGAGATGGTTAAAAAATAAGCCATAGGATCATTGCTGCCACTTTCGAGTTCGAGTACAGGCTGTAAATAACCTTTCAGCCCAATTCCCTTGCTTCGTAAAATAGAAAATACAGCAGCGGCATCGGTAGCCGAAACAACTGATCCTAGCAACATTCCTTCCATGAGTGTAAAACCAAATGCGTAGTGAACAAAAACACCAACGGAAAGTGCTGTAAGAAACACGCCAATTGTTGACAATGCAATACCTCGCCACAAAACCGGTTTTATACTTTGCCAGTTTGTATCCAGTCCACCTGAAAACAAAATGAAGTTGAGCGCCACTATGCCGATGAATTGCGCAAGTTTGGCGTTGTCAAAATAAATTCCGCCAATACCTTCCGAACCCGCTAACATTCCAACTACAAGAAAGAAAATAAGTGTAGGCACACCCAGCCGTCTTATTGTTTTACCGGCTATAATGCTGATCAACAAAAGTATTGATCCAATCAATAAAATATTTCCTACCTCGATAGACATAATTATTGGGTTACCTACACTGGTAATTTATGAAAACAGCCGCGATTAACTATTAAGTTTTTCAGCTTCTCTTTTTTGGTCACGTTTGTGCACAAACAAAAGAAGACCAATAGCACCTGCCAGAAAGCCCAGTATTACCAGGGCTGTAACCATAGTAGACATATTTAATTTTTTGATTAAAAAAAACGATAAGAAGGAGCGTTGGATAAGTAAAGTCTACCAGAAATTATGCGATGGATAAATATGAAACAGGTAGTGCTTCGACGAGATGTGAGAAGTATTGTTTTTATTAGGCAAGCCATTCTTGTAAAAAGATCTGTCAGGTTCAGTAGATTCAACAAAGCCCGGCAGAGTTTGTTGACGAAAGCAACTGTTTACAGAAACTGTATGACCATTAAGTTCAAATTCGGAATGCGGATACCCGGCTGCGAGTATAGTAAAAGAACCAGGGGCAACTAAAGAAGATAGGGATGGTTTATGAAAACTTGCATTTCCTGTACCGGTTACTGCCGGTAAAAAATACACGAGTAGCGCTATGAACAGGAAACATTTTTTCACCTGTCGCGAAGGTACCGATTGATGAACGAACAGCGGGCAATGTTGTTATTCGTTTAACAATTGGTCGCTTGATGATAAGACAATAAAAAGGAGGTGACAATTCAAAACAATGAAACAGGCAGTGGGCCGCCTGTTTCAATTATTTTTAACCCTGTTTAATGAGATGTTGCGGCTACAGGTGGCTTTGGTGCAGGAACGATGTTTCTAATTGGTTTGGTAGATTTCAAATAGGCAAAAATGGACTTCAGTTCATCATCTGAAAAATTGCGGTACATATCCCATGGCATTGGAGGTAATAATGACCTGGAATTTTCAAGGCCTTTATATTTTCCATTTCGAATGGCATACATAAACTGTCCTTCAGTCCATGTGCCAATGCCGGTAGAATCTGAAGTGAGGTTAGCAGTATACGATACGCCCCATGGCCCGGCCCAGGCTGTAAGGTCCTGGGTAGTAACAAGTCCTTTGGCCTCTGCTTCTTTGCGGTTCAGTTCAAAATCAGGCATTTCAGAAGGATGGCCTGAAAGCAACCTTGTGCTATCAATCTCGGGTCCCATGGCTGTCATTTTCTTTGGAGAGTGGCAGTCATGGCAACCAGAAACTGTTACTATGTGCTGGCCCCATTGTTCTGCACTTTCGTAACCACCGTAATTGGACGATGTAGTAGCGTCAGCAACTCTTACAGGAGTATTGTTTTGACAACGTGCGAATACGAGTGCGGCCAGGATGCATGTAAAAGCAGAATAAATGGTTTTCTGTCTCATGTTGGTTTTGGTTTAATGTGAGAAAAACAGTTGGAGGATCCATCTAAATTTACCTTTTTTAATGATGCCCACCATTGTTTTGATTAGGATTCTATCGAAGTCAACAGTTGAATTGCCCCACCATCTATTCCAATTCATTAAAAAAATAAATAGTTGCTTAATCTGATAATTACGCAAAAAAATCCCGGTATACCGGGATTGAATTTTTTCATTGTATTGTTAGAATATTTCCGTTATTCCCAATGATATCAAAAGGTTGGCATTACATTCCTCGGATCATTCTGTGTTTGGAGTTGATATTCTTTTGGAGGTTCTGCCCCCATTAAGTTTTTTACAAAATAATCCCAACGGCGTCTCATCATGTAATAGGACATTTCGCCATAACCGTGACGGGCATTCGGAAACACAATGAGGTCGTAATCCTTACCTGCTTTTTCCAATGCATCAATTACAAGCATAGTATTGGTTGGAGGAACGTTGTCATCCATCATACCATGAGCCAACAGAAGTTTGCCTTTTAAATTCTTTGCATAAAGCTGGTTGGCTTGTACAGTATAATTATCGCTGCCGTCGGCATTCTTATTCAGCAACCCTATATAGCGTTCGCCCCAATCATCTTCATAATTACGATTATCGTGGTTACCGCTCTCGCTGATGCCCACTTTAAAAAAATCGGGATAGCGAAACATGGCTGCTGCCGTAGCAAATCCCCCACCGGAATGGCCCCAAATGCCTACACGTGTTGTATCAATGTAAGCGTAACGTTTTGCCAGCTGCCTGATACCGGTTACCTGGTCAGGAAGTGTATTCTCGCTCATATTGGGATAGTACATGTCGTGAAAACTTTTACTACGCAATGGGTTACCGGTACCTTCAAGAACCAGCACACAAAATCCAAGTTCAGCCAGGGACTGATGATCGCTGCGTGAGGCGGAGAAACCCCACTGTCCACCCATGCTTCCACCTTGCGGACCAGGATAGATATAATCAATGATGGGATACTTTTTTGAAGGATCCAAGTGAGTTGGTGTGTACAACAATCCATAAATATCTGTAACACCGTCATGAGCCTTCACTGTAATAGGTGTTGGTGGTTTCCATCCTGTGGCTTTGAGGCGGGAGACATCAGTGCGTTCTACTTCCAGCAATTGTTTGCCATTTATATCACGGACAATTGTAACTGGCGGAATATCAGGTTTTGACCACGTATCTAAAATATATTTTCCTGAAGGAGAGAATGCGATTGAATGGTATCCATCACCTGGAGTGAGAAGTGTCATTCCTTTACCATCAAAATTTATTTTATACAACTGGCTGTAGTATGGATTTTCTTTTTGCAGTCCAAATGCATAAAAATAAATGATACGTGACTTGTCATCTACTTTCAACATTTCACTTACCACGTACTCTCCTTTGGTAATTTGATTTTTTAATTTACCCGTTGTCGCATCGTACAGATAGAGATGTCCCCAGTTGTCTCTTTCTGAGAACCAGATAATTTCGTTGGTCTTTGGTAAAAATTTCCAGTTAATAGTTCCCCACCCGGATTCGTATTGCGTGCGAACATTTTCTTCAAAAACTTCACGAACCTCGCCTGTCATTGCATTGGCTATTCGGAATTTTTCATTCTTATGATCACGCGAGGTAGATACAAAGGCGAGCCAGTTTCCATCTTCGCTCCAGTTCACGTCATCAAATGTTCCACTGGCAGAAATGTCATCTTCAAGTGTTGCGCGGTGTGGATCAGGAGGAATGCTAAGTGTAATAACTTTAGGGTTGTCAACTTCAATAATGACACGAATAATCATCGGAATATGCTCGTCGCCCGGGAGTGGATACTTCCATTGTTCAAGTTTTGGGTGACCAACTTTTGTTGAAACCAGGTACATATCACCAACCTGCCGCTGATCCTGTTTAAATGTCGCGATCTTTTTTGAATCGGGCGACCAGCGAAGTATCGCCGCATCGCTATGCTTCCATCCGGCATTGTCGGTGGCATATCCAAAATCTTTGATTCCATCTTTTGTGAGTTGTGTTTCCTTTCCGGTTTTGGCATCACGCATCCATAGGTTCCAGTCTTTGATATAGGCGCTTTTAGTACCATCAGGAGAAAATACTTCCATGCTGTTGTTTCTTCTCCGGAAACCCTGTCCGCGACTGTTTACTTGTGCGGACGTGTCTTTAGTGATTGAATAGTTTTGAAGATCGGCTCTCCAGGTTTGCCCGTTAATCCGAAAGATGATGGAATTATTATCATCGGAATAGGTAAAAGAGTTGAATGGCAGCGTTGATGCCTTCACCTGTTGTTTCGTAACAGATGAAATGGCTGCTGCCAGTTTATCTGCATCGAAAGCTGCACTGCGTTTTTTCTTTGCAGGATCGATAAGAATGAATTCAGCACCTTGAGGTGTCAATGTGCGATACCAGAACCGATCATCATATAGCCAGTTGGGTGTGGTAAATGTTTTGTCAATGTATTTCTGTGTACTGTAGCTTAAAAAGCTTTCGGCACGCTGGTAATCCTGGGCCGTAAGCGCCTTTTGTGCAAAGGCTGTAATAATAAATGTACAGGCAAGCAATGTGCAAATAAAACGATTCATAGAAACGAGGTTAATGATACTTTTTTCAAAATTGGCAAGTTAGGGGATTTGCGAATTTGCAATCGTTAATTAAGGTTGATATGAGTGCTGGTAAGTGTTTTACCTCAGGCTAATTTTCCCACTAATAACGATTTAATATTGACGATTGTCGGAACATGAACACAAAATGATGACTAGAACTGCTGTCGGGAAAAAATAAAATTCCCCACGGTTACCCGGGGGAATTGGCCTTTAGGATAACTAAAAATCAATACCGTCTCGTTCTGCTATTTCTGTTATTGTTGTAGTAATTGTAACGTTCAATTACCTCCCTGATTTTTGTATCCCTTTCATTTTCCAGGAAACGGATCTCGCGTTTTTTCTCGCCGTTTCTTAAATAACGATCGTTTCTTACGGATTGGATTCTACGGTTGTAATTGCGATTGATGCGTTCAATCTGTTCATCTCTTTCCCGGCTGCTGAAATAGCCATCGTTGCTGCGATTGTTATTGTAGACAGACCGATTTTGTTGTCCAAGAATTACATCCCGGGATTCATCCTTTCTGTCGTACCCACGCTGAGCAAACACGGAAGTCATAGCGCCTATTGCCATTACTAAGACGAAGAGTTTTTTCATAGTGTAAAATTTATTTGTAAATAATGGATAGGAAGAAAAAGCGGGCTCCGCGTTTAAGCTCATCAAAACGTTTAACAGTTTGTATAGCGATGGAGTTACTTTGCTGAAAATTCAAAAGCCATCATGAAGAAAGTTTTGGCCATTTGCGGAAGTACAAGAATACAATCGGCTAACCTGGGTGTCATTCGATGTGTGGAGCAGATGTTATCTAATGAAGTTGAATTGGAAATGTATAACGAGCTATCTCTTTTGCCTCATTTTAATCCTGATCTGGATAAAGGCGAAGCACCGGAAATTGTTGAACGGTTTCGGAATAAGATCAGAAGTGCAGATGGGGTACTTATTTGCACGCCGGAGTATGTTTTCAGTTTGCCGGGCGTTTTAAAAAATGCCATTGAATGGTGTGTATCTACAACGATATTTTCTGAAAAACCTACCGCGTTGATTACAGCTTCTGCATCGGGTTCAGCAGCGCATGAGTCATTGCAATTGGTAATGAAAACAATTTATGCGGATGCACGTAGTGAAACACAATTGCTGATCCAGGGAGCAAAAGGTAAAGTGACCAATGAAGGACGGATTACAGATGCAGCTACTGCTGAACAATTAAAAAATTTAGCATCTGCTTTTGTGAAACAACTGAATGAATAGATAAAATAATGTCCATTCATCCGGGAATTTTTTTAAAGAATACTTCTGAACTCCGACCAATTGCCCTGTAATAAGGCCAGACCCTTTTTATTTTGAAAGGATTTAGCTTTATCAATATGAATACCAAAACCATCAACTGGGGAATTATTGGCTGCGGCGATGTAACCGAAATAAAAAGCGGGCCTGCATTTAATAAGGTACCAAATTCAAAATTGGTTGCTGTAATGAGGCGAAATGCCGAAAAAGCAAAAGACTATGCACAACGTCATGGAGTGGAAAGATGGTACAGCAATGCAGATGATTTAATCAATGATGCTGGTGTAAATGCAGTTTATGTGGCAACCCCACCATTAAATCATGAAGAATATGCAATTAGGTCAATGAAAGCCGGCAAACCGGTGTATATCGAAAAACCAATGGCCATTAATGCGGGTGCAGCTGAAAGAATTGAACAGGTAGCAAAAGAAACCGGTATAAAAATTTCAGTGGCGCATTATCGAAGGCAACAGCCCTTATTTTTAAAGATTAAGGAATTGCTGCAACAAAAGGTAATAGGGGAAATTCGGTTAGTTAATATAAAAATGTTACAGCCATATCAATCCAACATCATCGCAAAAACTAAAGCCAACTGGCGAATTGATCCTTCAATATCGGGCGGAGGGTTGTTTTATGATCTCGCTCCGCACCAACTTGACCTGATGCTTTATTTTTTTGGAAATGCAGAAAAGGTGACTGGAATGTCCTTGAATTCTTCTGGCTATTACAATGCAGATGATACCACAGTCGGACAAATTCGTTTTGAAAACAACGTAATTATTAATGGAGTCTGGTGTTTTACTTCTTATGAAAAAACAGATTGTTGCGAAATCATAGGTGCCGAAGGAAAAATCTCATTCAGTGTATTTGATTCCAATCCATTAACTGTCGAAAAAAATAATAAGCAAACTTCAATTCCATTTGAGAAACTACAGCATGTGCAGCAACCGATGATTCAAAAAGTAGTTGAATATTTTTTAGACCAGGCACCAAACCCATGTTCAGCTGTAGAAGGTTTAAAAGTGATGAAAATGATAGATAGTTTAGCTAATAGTACCGGTTAAGAAATGCAGACTCATCATTGCAAAATTTCAGCACAGACATACAAAACCCAGGTTTTAATCTTCGTTTGGCAGAGTGTTTGGTACATAGCGGTCGGATAACACATAATCGGATTGTTTAACTCAAACCTTTGATCTATGAAAGTTAAAATTATGAGCCTGGTTGCAGCAGCAGGCATTTTCTTAGCCTCGTGTGGCACCACGTACCAAAGTACTTCTGACAATGCTGCGTATAATGTAACAGTTCCTACAAATATTCGCTCCAATTTTGCTATTGCTTACCCCGATGCAACTAGTGTGGTGTGGAATACCTACGACGTTAACAACGTCCCTATTGATTGGGAGTTAACAGGGTGGAATACTTTGGGAAGCGATGCTTATGCAGTGACATTTAATATGGGTAGTGATCAGTACTATGGCTGGTACGACGCACAAGGAAACTTGATCGGTACTGCCACAGCAGTTACAGATTATACCAGAGTGCCTCACGTGGTAACCGATATGATTCACCAGAAATACGCCGGATATACAATTGATTGGGTAGGCCGTGAAATAGTTGGAAGTAAAACAAATTACGAGATGAAACTTTCGCAGGGAGACAACAAGATCAAATTATTGGTAGACAGTAATGGTAATGTGCTAAAAGAAAAAACGAAATAGGCAGGCGGGTTCGAACGGCATAAAGCTCATGATCATCATGAGCTTTATTTTTTTAGGGCTAGTGAACCACCATTCTATATCCTGCTTGTGGAATTGTTTCTATATAAACACCTTCTTCGGTTTTCAGTAATTTTCGAAGTTTGGTAACATAGACGTCCATACTTCTTCCTAAGAAATAATCATTCTTTCCCCATACATAAGTAAGGATGTCCTCACGACGCAATACTTTATTTGCATGCTCACAAAAAAAATGCAGAAGGTTCGTTTCCTTTTGTGTAAGCATTATTTCTTCCTCTTTTTTTACGAGCCGGTTTTCCAGAGGGAAAAATTGCAAGGTTCCGATGTTGTAATGTGGTGGGGTAGCTGGCATTAATAATTTATTGCGACGAAGGAAGACATTCATCCTGCTTATCAATTCCTTCATACTGAAAGGCTTGGTAACATAATCGTCGGCACCGGTTTCAAATCCCTTAAGCTTATCGTCCTCCATGGACTTGGCCGTTAAAAAAACAATTGGTACCACATCATTGCGTTGTCTTATTTTTTTTGCGAGCGAAAACCCATCACGTCCGGGCATGTTCACATCAAGCAAACAAATATGGGGTGTCTTTCTTTGAAACTGTTCCCATGCGGTTTCACCGTCGGGGCAATTAATCACTTCGAAACCTTCTTCTTCCAGGTTATCCTTGATAATAAACCCCATTTGCAAATCATCTTCGGCCAGCAATACTTGAATGTTGCTTGTTATCATATGTTTAGTTAACTGGTAATGAGATTTTGAATTCACTTCCTGAACCCGGGATGCTTTTTACACTGATTTTTCCATGATGTGCCTGTACGATTCTTTTAACAAAAGCCAATCCTAATCCAAATCCTCGCGATGATACCTCTTCGCCGTTTGGAACACGATAGAATTTCTTAAATATTTTATCCAGATATTTTTTCTCGATGCCTTTCCCATTGTCTTTAATAGACAAAATTAAATTTATGTCGTTGCTCCACGAGCTTACTATTATATCAGGACTCGCCGAATACTTCAATGCATTTTCTATCAGGTTGGTAATTACAATGAGCAAATAACCTTTGTCGGCCGTAACGAAAGGATCAGTACCATTTAAATTCAGTTGGATTACGATTTCCTTCGAAGCAATTAATGTATTTAAATTATTAAGTGCTTCTGCGACTACTTCATGGACATTCAGCTTTCTTTTTTCCAGATGAAGCAATTTGCTTTCAGAATAAGCATGTCGCAATAACCGTTCAATTTGTTCCTGTAAATAATTTCCCTGGTATTGAACGATGGCGGCATAGCGGGCCAGTTTTTCAGGCCGTTCAGCAGTGGCTGGGTTAATTAATACTTCAGCCGCAAGATTAATAACCGACACCGGTGTCTTAAATTCATGGGTGAAATTATTGACAAAATCTCTTTGTATCTCGTTTAGAAACTTTTGTCGGTATAGATAATAAATGCTGCTTCCCAGCAATATCAAAACCATTAAAAGAATGACACTGGAAATGATCCAGAAGTTCATCTTTGACAAAATGTATTTAGTGCGGTGAGGAAAGTACAGAGTGAGATGGTTATATGGCCCGCCACCTTGCGGCATTGCTATCCTGACGTTTTTCGCAGCGGTAGCAGAAGGTAGATAGGTTACAAATTCAAAGGTTTCACGATCTGCATTATAAAAACCTGCATAGCAGTCGGTGAAAATATCTTCGTCCTCCAATTCGCTTTGTAAAAAAAATTTTGTGCTATCCTGGTTTAATAAAGGCCGGTTCATTCGAACAACGAAGGTTTGTTCATTCGGGCTCGAGATCAATTGATTTAAATTCAGCGTGACAACCGATGGTTCATTAATATCCTCATAAAACCCACGAACAGTTTTGGCAATGGCATGATCAAATTCCTTTTGCTCATAATAGTAAACTTTTCTTAGCCATATCAATTGAAAAATAATGATGGCGGCGATAACAAATGTGCTAACGAATATGGCAAGACGTATGGTTTTTGAACGGAGAGCCATTTGAACTGGTTAACTAATAATTCATAACTGTAAGCAAAGGTGAGGGCAGCTTTTTATTTCTTGTTGTAATTAACCGGTCATTAACGTGTACTAACAATTTTGAAACATTCGTAGTAATATTTTTAAATGCGGTTAATTGGCTGTTAACGGGCAAAACCTATTCAAATACAAGTTCACTTTTGTGCTAATAAAAAAACAGTTATGAAAAAACTATTCTTAAGCCTCTTATTAATCGGAACCTTGGCGGTAACAGGTTTTACCCAGACTACCCAAAAAACATCAACAAAAACAAGTAGCACCAAATCAACAGCGGCACAACCAGCATCCAAGTCAAAAACAGTAACCAAGTCAAGTACTTCCTCGTCTGCTGCGGATGCCAACAAAACAAATACTTCCGAGAGCACAGCCATGACAAAACCCAAACACAAGCATTCGGCTACTCACAAATCAAAGCAAAAAACTACAAAATAGGTTTTTTCGTGTGTCAGGTTGCAGGTACCCCGCAAATCGTTGCGGGGTTTTTTTAATGCTATAATGAATGCTTCGGTATTAGTTTTTCTGTAATTTTTATAATGACACAAAAAGTTATTTCCTATCAAATTGCCGATACAATCGATGTAAAGGGATTCTGTTCAGCATCTAAAGCTGAATTGAATTACATCGACCCGGCAGAGTTGTTTTTCAGAACCGGGCCTGACCGTTATGTATACGTATTGAAGTATGGTGGTGTCTGCAAGCCCGCATATCTGTTTCGTGAATGCCAATTCCTTTCATAAAAAAAATTTATTTGGTACCACCGTAAAAAGGATGAGTTATGCCAGTTACTTACCGATTTGTAACAGTATTATTAAAACCCGAGATTTGTAGAGGTTCTGAAGAATGGACAACGGGTAAGTAAATAAAAAATACTGTACCCACTCCTGGTTTGCTTTTTACAAATATTTGACCGTTATGATTCTCCACTATTTTTTTACACAACGCCAGCCCTATTCCAGTCCCTTCATACTTGTCGGAAGGATGTAATCGCTGAAAGATTGAAAATACCTGTTCTGCAAATTGTTCATCAAAACCAATCCCGTTGTCACTAAAAATAATTTCAGTCCTGGTATTTCCATCTTCCGGAATGCCTGTCGATGTTGCCTCCGGAACAAATGAAGATCGGATGCTGATTTCCGGTCGTCTCTCCGTGAATTTTAGTGAATTTAAAAATAGATTTAAGAACAGTTGATTTATTTGAAGGGCTATGCCTTTTACAACAGGGAGCTTGTCAACTTTAATGATTGCATTCTTTTCTTTGATCAACAACTCTAAATCCACTTTCAGGTTATCAACAATCACATTTAAGTCTACATCAGTAAACTGGCCGTCTTTACCCGACAACCGGCTGTAGTTTAAAACTGCTTTTATTAGCTCACTCATTCGATTTGCAGATGTATGAATTTTATCAAGGTACTGTTTAGCTACCTCTGGCTGATCCAGATTGTCACCGCTTAGTTCTGAAAAAATGCGGATTTTTCTCAAAGGCTCCTGCAAGTCATGGGAAGCCACATAGGCAAATTGTTCCAGGTCCCGGTTTGACTTTTCTAATTCAGAGTTTAATTGTTTTAGCTCCTCGTTGGTTCGAACAATTGCTGTAATATCATGAGCAATTACAAGCACTCTGTCAATTTCGTTGTTTTCATTAGAAAGGGGAATAAAAAAGTTCTCAAAAAAATGATCTGATACCATTGATTTGTAAACTTCCTGGTGAACAAAATCGCCATTAAGGGCGCGATTAATATTATCAAAAAAAATAGACCCCTTTAATTTCGGGTATAATTCAAGCAGGTTTTTTCCAATCAGCTCCGCCGTCGTTTTATTGTAAATAAGTTCTGATTGCCTGTTTACAATAAGATAGTTGAGATTCCTGTCAAAAACTGCAATTACATCCACGGAGGAATCAATGATTGCTTGTATAAAAGCATTTTGTTTTGATAGGGTTTCATTGACTTTCTGAAGTTCTTTTGTACGAATCAGTATTTTTTCTTCCAGGTTTGCATTCAAAGTATTGATCTCTTCATTTTGCTTTTGTATCTGGGTAAGCATATGATTAAATGAGTTTGTAAGAATGCCAATTTCATCGTTTGTTCGGCTTTGTGCACGAATTGAATAATCTCTTTTGTCGGATACAATTTTTGCTTTGTCTGCCAGTTCCAGTATGGGATCGGAGATGGAACCCTGGAGCCGCTCTGAAAACAGGTAAGCAAACAAAAAAGAAATAGCAGTGAAGGTAACCGCAATGATTCCATACAACATAAAGCGATCATAAATTGCTCTTGTATCGGATAGCACGTACAAAGTTCCAATGCGCTTACCGTACTGGATAACTGGTTCGAATCCTTCAATTGATTTTCCTCTGAATCGATATCCTGTTTTCCCAATCAATGAAGGAACGTATTGTGAGGGCATGGACACGGGGTACGAAGCAAACAGCTTTCCGTTCTTGTCAAACAGGCAAGCCGCAACTAAATGTTTTTGAGCTTTCAATGCTGATAATAATGCATAGGCATCGGGCTTGTTTTCAAGGTAAAGAGCCGATGCGCTGTTGGAGGACGTGATCTGTCCCAAAATTTGCAATTCTTTTTTTGTGATATCGCGGTAAGTAATGTATTCATAAACAAAAAAGGCAGCGCAGGTGAGGAACAAAACCGCTCCTGCAACCAGCATAATAATTCTAAGAAGCCTTTTTTGTATAGAAGTGCTTTTGCTCATGATTTGTTGTGGAATAGCACCATAGGGTTGTTTTTTGGGTTCATGTCAAGGCGGTTTTATCTCTAATCAACCCACTGTCTGTTCGTTAAGTGGTACCCGCCAGGGAAATGCAGCAGTGCTCAGGAACGGTGACCGGATAATGTTACAACTATCGCCTGGATAAGGACAATTTACGTGGTTTGGCATCTGGATAAGGTTAATTAAAGACGGATAAGACCGCCTAAATTTAGGAATTGTTTATCGTTCGCAGACCACTAATGGAAACAATTAACCAGCACGATTATTACAAGTAAAAAATGTTATTGACCTATATGGAAAACTCTTTTGGGAGTATTAGAGAGATAATATTAATTTAGTCAGCAGTAAAGAACGTTCTTACTAATCCTTAAATTCTAATTTTTATGGCAAAAGCAGCAAAAAAAGCCGCGAAAAAAACAGCAAAAAAAGCAGCGAAAAAAGCTCCTGCAAAAGCTAAAAAAGCAGCTCCCAAAAAAGCAGCGAAAAAAGCAGCTCCGAAAAAGAAGTCAGCAAGAAAACCTAATGCAGCTTTCATGGCTCCATTAACTCCGAGTGCAACTTTAGGTGAAGTGGTAGGTACTAAACCTTTGCCAAGGACTGAAGTAGTAAAAAAGATATGGGAGTACATTAAGAAGAACAACCTGCAGGATAAAAAGAACAGGAGAATGATCAATGCGGATGGTAAACTAAAACCAATCTTTGGAAAAGATCAGATTTCTATGTTCGAGTTGGCTAAAGTTGTGAACAAGCACGTGAAATAAGCCAGCAATTTTTTTGTTGAAAGATATAAGCCACCAGTTTGACATGGTGGCTTTTTTTATATTTAGAAGAGGTGTAAATATTATGCAGCCTTTGCTAAATAACATAGCAATTATAGTACCTTTGGCGCTACTCATAGATAAGATCTCCTTACGAAGATTTGTACGTTGCTACGAAGTAAGTAAATCCAAAAACAGATCAGCATGTCCATTCAGAGAGAAAAGCTTTTACAAAGGTTCAGTGAAGAGTACAATTGTTTAAACCAACGCCAAAAAGAGGCTGTTGACAAAATATTTGGACCCGTGATGGTGATTGCCGGACCAGGAACCGGCAAAACACAGATATTAAGTGTACGCATTGGAAAAATTTTATTGGAAACAGATTATCTGCCTTCAAATATCCTTTGCCTTACGTATACCGATGCCGGTGTGCTCGCCATGAGAAAACGATTGCTCAATATGATTGGGCCTGATGCATATAGTGTGCAGATTCACTCCTTTCACTCGTTTTGCAATATGGTGATCCAGCAAAACATGCATTTGTTTCACAAAAAAGAATTACAGCCAATCAATGAGCTGGAACAGGTTCAATGTTTAATGGAACTAATTGATGGATTTGATACTAATCATCCGCTTAAGAGATATAAAACAGATGCTTATTTTGAAGCCGGATATCTGAAAGATCTTTTCAGTAATATGAAACGTGAAGGCTGGTCTGCAGATTATCTTGTTAAAAAGATTGATGAATACATTGAGGATATTATTCCTGATACATTTTACAATAAAATAAAAGCCAAAAAAGGAATTATCGAACTAACTGCAGAGGGCAGGAAAGAGCAGGAAAAAATGATAAGGCTTAAATCGGCTGTCCAGGCATTTCCCACGTATCAAAAAATTCTGAAGGAAAAGCAACGCTATGACTTTGATGACATGATCAATTGGGTGATCAATGTGTTTGAAACCAATGCTGATGTACTGGCAAACTACCAGGAACAGTATCAATTTATTTTAGTTGACGAATACCAGGATACCAGTGGTGCTCAGAATAAATTGGTGGAACTATTGGTAAGCTATTGGCAGGAAGAAAGTCCAAATTTGTTTGTAGTAGGTGATGACGACCAAAGTATTTATCGCTTCCAGGGTGCTAACATGGAAAATATGCGCATCCTTGCCGGTAAATACAATGATCTTCTGCGGGTAGTGCTTACCCAAAACTACAGGAGTGTTCAGCCGATACTGGATGCGGCCCATTTATTAATTCAAAATAATACACAACGACTTACCAACGAATATGACGACTTACAAAAAATATTGACAGCTTCAAATCCTAATCATCATAATATTAAAATTGCTCCGTTAATAAGAAGTGTAAGCAATGAATTTGAGGAAAACATTTTAATTGCCGAGGAAATCCGCCAATTAATTGATGTAGGTGTGCCACCGGGTAAAATCGCTGTCATTTATAAAGAACACAGAACTGGTGATGAACTTCAAAAGTTTTTGCAGTTACAAAAAGTTCCCTACTATACAAAAAAATCAATCAACCTGTTAAAGGAGCCGTTCATAAAGAACATCCTTTGTTATTTGAACTATGTGATAGCAGAAAAAGAAATTTCATTCAGCGGGGAGCCAACTCTCTTTGAAATTCTGCACCATAATTTTCACCAGGTGCCCGCATTAAGAATTGCTGCTATCAGTAACCAGGTTTATCTGAACCACCGTAATAACAAAAAAACAGAACCACAATCCATTCGTGAATATTTGGGTGTTTTATCTGCAAATAACAAGCAAAAATTATTTACCGACGACGAAACAACGGACAAGCTAATTGCAATTCATAAAGTAGTAGAGCGACTGATTACCGAAAGCGAAAATATGCCTTTGCTCAAATGGTTTGAATTGCTTTTCAATGAAGCAAATATTATCTCTTTTATTATGCAGCAGCCAGAAAAGGCATGGCTGATGCAATTGCTCAATGGATTTTTTGATTTTGTTCAGGACGAATGCAAACGCAATCCTGACCTGCGACTGAAACAACTGGTGAGGCAAATTGAATTGCTCGATGAAAATGGTATTTCCATTCCTTTGGTGCAGACAAATGGAAATGAGAAAGGTGTTAATTTATTGACCTGTCACGGAAGTAAAGGGTTGGAGTATGAGTATGTTTTTTTTGTGGGCTGTCACTCGGCAGTGTGGGAAAGCAAAAAGAAATACAACCAGGGATATAAACTCCCTCCCAATATTTTCACCAGGGAAACACCCGAGGAAAAAGAAGAAGAGCT
>Ga0207650_10001268_pt1 | contig 18324 bp, 16 predicted proteins | sample KBSS63metaG_FD_184325 | JGI IMG/M metagenome (GOLD analysis project Ga0207650, IMG submission 184325) | Switchgrass rhizosphere microbial communities from Kellogg Biological Station, Michigan, USA - KBS S6-3 metaG (SPAdes) (version 2) | ecosystem: Host-associated > Plants > Roots > Rhizosphere...
GTCGGCAACCTCGGTCCGGCCACCTTCGGACAGGACGACAACGCGCTGACCCTGGTCGACGCGCGCGGCGTGCGCGAGTTGCCGCGTGCCGGCAAGCTCCAGCTCGCGCGCCAGCTCGTCGCCGAGATCGCGGCGCGCCTGGGCACCAAGACGACATGAGCCACGCCAGCGCGAAAACCCGCGTCGACGTGCGCATCCTCGATCCGCGCATCACCGATCGGTTGCCGGCCTACGCCACTTCCGGCAGCGCCGGGCTCGACCTGCGCGCCTGCATCGACGCGCCGCTGGTTCTCGCGCCCGGCGCCGCCGAGCTGATCCCGACCGGCCTCTCGATCCATCTCGGCGATCCCGGCTTCGCGGCGATGCTGCTGCCGCGCTCCGGGCTCGGCCACAAGCACGGCATCGTCCTCGGCAACTTGGTCGGTCTGATCGACTCCGACTACCAGGGCCCGCTGATGGTGAGCTGCTGGAACCGCGGCGCGAGCGCATTCACGATCGAGCCGTTCGAGCGCATCGCCCAGATGGTGATCGTGCCGGTCGTGCAGGCCGAGTTCCGCGTCGTCGATTCGTTCGACGCGAGCGAGCGCGGCGAGGCCGGCTTCGGCTCGACCGGGCGCCGCTGATCCGCGCATTCCGGTCATGGACGCGCCGGTTCGCGAGGGCAGGGCCGCGGCATCGGCATCCGCATCTCCCGACGTGACCGTCGCCGTCGCGCCTGCCTTTGACCGCGCGCGCTTTCGTCGCCTCTTCGTCGCGGTGATGGTGCCGATGTTCCTGGCCGCCGTCGACCAGACCCTGCTCGCGACCGCGACCCCCGTCATCAGCCGCGAGCTCGGCGGCCTGCGCGATACCTCCTGGCTCGCTGTCGCGTACCTGCTCGCCTCGGTCATCATGGTGCCGCTCTACGGACGCCTCGGCGACCGCTTCGGCCGGCGCAAGGTGCTCTCGGTCGCGATCGTCGTCTTCGCGCTCGGCTCGCTCGCCTGCTGCGTGGCGCCGACGCTCGGCCTGCTGGTCGCCGCGCGCGCCCTGCAGGGCGTCGGCGGCGGCGGCCTGATGACGCTGTCGCAGGCGCTCATCGGCGAGGTCGTCGCGCCGCGGCTGCGCGCCCGCAACCAGAGCTACTTCGCGATCATCTTCACCCTCGCCAGCGTCGGCGGGCCGGTCATCGGCGGCCTCGTCGTCCACCACGCGAGCTGGCGCTGGCTGTTCATCGTCAACGTGCCGCTTTGTGCGCTCGCGGTCTGGCGCCTGCGCACGATGCTCGGCGACGATCGCCTGCATCCTGCGCGCGGCAAGCCCGATGCGGCCGGCATCGTCCTGTTCGCGCTCGCCGCGGCGACCGCCCTCGTCTGGCTGACGTCGGCCGGCCATCACTTCGCGTGGGCATCGGCGACCAGCATCGTTCTGCTGGCGTCGGCGCTCGCGCTGGGCATCGCCCTGGTGCGCGTCGAGCGCCGCGCCGAGAGACCGTTCCTGCCGATCGAGCTGCTCGCCATGCCGGCCGTGCGCTACGCGGTGCTGACGGTCATCGGCTTCGCGTCGGCGATGTTCGCGATGGTGTTCTACCTGCCGGTCTACCTGCAGCTGGCCCTGCACTCGAATCCGGCCGAGTCGGGCCTGCTGCTGCTGCCGCTGACCGGGGGCATCGTCGCGGGCGCTGCGCTGACCGGCCGGATCATCGTCTGGACCGGGCGGCCGACCGCGATCCCGAGCGTCGGCCTGAGCGTCGCCGCGATCGCGCTCTTCGGCCTGACCGTGCTGCCGCCGGCCCATTCCGTCCTGATCGGCCTCGAGATCATGACCGGCCTCGGCCTCGGCTCGGTCATGTCGGTGATGCAGATCGTCACCCAGACGGCGGCCGGCCCGGCGCGGCTCGGCGCGGCCGCGTCGACGGTCTCGCTCGCGCGCACGCTCGGCTCGTCGATCGGCGCGTCGGCGTTCGGCGCGCTGATCTACGGGCTGATCGGCGGCGCGCCGGTGATTGCCGGGGTGCGCAGCGCCGCCGCCGACGCACGCATCCAGTTCGCCTTCGAGGTCGCCTTCTTCGCCGCGGCGGCGCTCTGCCTGCTGGCGGCCTGGGCGGCGAGCCGGGTGCCGACGCTTCGCTTCGACGGCGAGCAGACGGTCACGGCGCCGGCCGTCGACTGAGCGTTACGGGTTGTTCTCCAGGCATCACAATCTCGGGCGCATGAACAGCAAGGTCATCGTTGGGCTCGTCGCCGCGCTTCTTATCGGCGCGGGCGGTTACGCATGGCTGCGCACGAACGCGACCGGCGACGCATCGGTCGCCGGCGCCGCGGCGCCGGCGTCGTCAGCCTCGGCCCCGGCCGGGCCGCCGATCAGCGTCACGACGGTTGTCGTCCAGAAGAAGGACGTCGATGTGATGCTCGAAGCGACCGGCACGGTGACCGCGCTCAACAGCGTCGACATCCGGCCCCAGATTGCGAGCACCATCACCAAGGTGCAGATCAAGGAAGGGCAGTTCGTCAGCGCCGGCCAGCCGCTGTTCGCGCTCGATGCACGCAACGACGAGGTCAATGTCACCAAGGCGCGGGCGCAGCTCGCCAAGGACCAGGCCGCGCTCGCCGATGCCGAGCGCCAGCTGGCGCGAAGCAAGGACTTGTTCGCGCAGAACTTCATCTCGCAGGGCGCCGTCGACACCAACCAGACGCTGGTCGATTCCGCGCGCGCCGTTGTCGCCGCCGACCGCGCCGCGATCGAGTCGGCGCAGGTCGGCCTCTCGTACAGCCGGATCGTCGCGCCGGCCGCCGGGCGCGCCGGCGCGATCAACGTCTTTCCCGGCAGCTCGGTCCAGCCATCCGGCAACGCGCTCGTGACGATCACCCAGCTCGACCCGATCGCGGTCAGCTTCAGCCTGCCGCAGCGCAACCTCGGCGATGCGCTGGCGACGTTGCGCGCCGGCGGCGGCAAGGTGACTGCCGTGCTGCCGGAAAGCGCCGGCACCGTGACGGGCAAGCTCAAGTTCGTCGACAACGCCGTCGATGCGGCGTCGGGGACGATCCGCGTCAAGGCCGAGTTCGCCAACAAGGACGATCGGCTGTGGCCGGGCGCGTTCGTCACCATCCGCCTCGCCGTGCAGACGCTCGCCGGCGTCAGCGTGATCCCGCAGGCGGCGATCATCCAGAGCCCGCGCGGCAAGATCGTCTACGTCATCGACGCCAGCGCGAAGGCGGCGGCGCGGCCGGTCGAAGTCGTCTATGCAAGCGGCGAAGAGGTCGCCGTCACCGGCATTAAGCCAGGCGAGCGGATCGTTCTCGACGGGCGCCAGAACCTGCGTCCCGGCGCGACGGTGATCGATCGTCCGGTCGGCGACGCCGGGCGCGGCCGGCGCGGCGGCGCGGCGTCGGGCGCGGCGAACGGCGCCTCGGCGGCCTCGGCGGCGATGCGCGAAGCCGGGCGCGGCACGGCGACGACCGCGTCTCCGCCGGCGCCGGCCGTCTAGCGACGCGCCATCCACCAGGCAGCAGGCCATGAATTTGTCCGAGCTCTTCATCCGCCGCCCGGTGCTGACGATCCTCCTCAACGCGGCGATCGTCGCCGCCGGCGCGATCGCCTTCAACAAGATCCCGGTCGCGGCGCTGCCGAGCTACAACACGCCGGTCATCAACGTCTCCGCGCAGCTTCCGGGCGCGAGCCCCGAGACGATGGCGACGTCGGTCGCGCTGCAGCTCGAGAAGCAGTTCCAGACCATTCCGGGGCTGGCGGTGATCAGCTCAAGCAACACCCTCGGCGTGACGTCGGTGACGCTCGAGTTCGAGCAGGGCCGCGACATTGATGCCGCGGCCGTCGACGTCCAGGCGGCGCTCCTGCGTGCCGCGCGCCAGCTGCCGGTCGAGATGACCGTGCCGCCGGCCTACCGCAAGGTCAATCCGGCCGACGCGCCGGTGCTGTTCCTGGCGATGACCTCGCCGTCGATGAGCCTCTCGGACCTGAACGACTACGCCGAGCACCTGATCTCGCCGACGCTGTCGACGCTCGACGGCGTTGCCCAGGTCAACATCTTCGGCCAGAAGCGCTTCGCGGTTCGCGTTCGCGTCCAACCCGACGCGCTGGCGGCGCGCAACATCAGCCTCGACGAGCTCACCAACGCCTTGCGCGCGGCCAACGCCAACACGCCGGTCGGCACGCTCGAAGGGCCGTCGCAGACGCTGACGCTGCAGGCCAACCGCCAGCTCCGCAATGCCGCCGAGTTCGCCGAGCTGATCGTCAGCAGCAAGGGTGCTAACACGGTCCGGCTGAAGGAAGTCGCTGCGGTCGAGGACAGCTTCGAGACCGTCAAGACGGCGGCATCGTTCAACGGCGAGACGTCGATCTCGCTGGCTATCCTGCGCCAGCCCGATGCGAACACGGTCAAGGTCGTCGATGCCGTGCGCGCGAAGCTCGAAAGCTTCCAGTCGCAGCTGCCGCAATCGGTTCGCCTGTCGGCCGTCAACGATCGCTCGGTCTCGGTGCGCGCCGCCTTGCACGACGTGACGCTGACGATGCTCGGCACGATCGTCCTCGTCGTCCTCGTCATCTTCCTGTTCCTGCGCCGCTTCGTCGCGACCGCGATCCCGACGCTCTCGCTGCCCGTGTCGCTGGTGGGCGCGGTGTCGCTGCTCTGGGCATTCGGCTACACGATCGACAACATCTCGCTGCTCGGCCTGACGCTCGCCGTCGGCCTGGTCGTCGACGACGCGATCGTGATGCTCGAGAACATCATGCGTCACGTCGAGGCCGGCGAGCCGCCCTTCCAGGCCGCGCTGCGCGGCTCGCGCGAGGTCGGCTTCACGATCATCTCGATCTCGAGCTCGCTGGTCGCGGTGTTCATCCCGATCTTCTTCATGCCGGGGGTGATCGGCCTGCTCTTCCACGAGTTCGCGGTCATCGTCGCGCTGGCGATCGTCGCCTCGGCGTTCGTTTCGCTGACGCTCGTGCCGATGCTGGCGAGCCGGTTCCTCAGCGACGAGTCGCACAAGAAGCGTCCGGGCGCGATCGTCCGCGTCTTCGAGCGTGCCTTCAATTCGACGCTGGCGGGCTATACGCGCTCGCTTGACGTCGCTTTGCGCCATCGCGGCATCGTCCTGTTCGTCGCCTTGCTGACCTTCGTCGCGACGGCGTGGCTGTTCGTGACGATCCCGAAAGGCTTCTTCCCCGAAGAGGACATCGGCCAGATCAGCATCTCGACCGAAGCCGCCGAGGACATCTCGTTTCCCGCCATGGTGCGGTTGCAGGCGCGCGTCGCCGAGATCCTGCGCAACGACCCGGCCGTCGCCGCCGTCAACTCGTTCAACGGCGCAGGCGGCTCGGGCGGCTCGCAGAACGTCGGGCGCCTGTTCATCAACCTCAAGCCGCGCGGCGAGCGGCCGCCGATGAAGCAGGTGATCGAGAGCCTGCGCAAGAAGATGCGCGAGGTGCCGGGGATCAGCGTCTACATGCGGCCGATCCAGAACCTGCAGCTCGGCGGTCGGCAGAGCAAGGCGCAGTACCAGTACATCCTGCAGAGCGTTCAGGCAGGCGAGCTCAACGACTGGGCGCTGCGCCTGCAGGAGCCGATGCGCGCGGACCCGATGTTCCGCGACGTGACGAGCGATTCGCAGCTGAAGGGCCTGCAGGCGTCGCTGAAGATCGACCGCGACCGCGCCAACACGCTGGGCGTTTCGATCGACGCGATCCGCACTGCGCTCTACAGCGCCTTCGGCGAACGCCAGGTGTCGACGATCTACACCCCGGCCGACAGCTACCAGGTGATCATGGAAGTGGCGCCCGGCGCGAAGCAGGACGAGAGCGCGTTCAACAACATCTACGTGCGATCGTCGACCGGCGCACTGGTGCCGCTGTCGAGCTTCACGACGGTGCAGCGCTCGATCGGGCCGACCTCGATCAACCACGTCGGCCAGCTGCAGGCGGTGACGGTGTCGTTCAACCTCGCGCCCGGCACCGCGCTCGGCGACGCGACGACGAAGATCGAGAAATACCGCGAGCAGATCCGCATGCCGGCGTCGATCATCACCAGCTACGGCGGCGACGCCGCGGTGTTCAAGAGCTCGCAGGGCAGCCAGGCGATCCTGATCGTCTCGGCGCTGCTGGTCATCTACGTCCTGCTGGGCGTGCTGTACGAGAGCTACGTCCACCCGCTGACGATCCTCGCCGGCCTGCCGTCGGCGGCCGTCGGCGCGCTGCTGACGTTGCGGCTCTTCGATCAGGACCTGACGCTGATCGCGACTATCGGCATCCTGCTCCTGATCGGCATCGTCAAGAAGAACGCGATCATGATGATCGACTTCGCCCTCGACGCGCAGCGCCAACGGGGCATGGCGCCTGCAGCAGCGATCCGCGAGGCGTGCATCCTGCGCTTCCGGCCGATCATGATGACGACGCTCGCCGCGCTGATGGGCGCGCTGCCGATCGCGCTCGGCCTCGGCGCCGGCGCCGAGTTGCGACAGCCGCTCGGCCTCGCCGTCGTCGGCGGGCTCGTCTTCTCGCAGGCGATCACGCTGTACATCACGCCGGTGATCTACCTCGCGCTCGATCGCTTCAGCGGCAAGGGCCCGGTGCAGACGCCCGAAGTGCCGGTGGGTGCGACGCCGACGTCCGCGACCTCGGCGACTGCAAGCTAGGCCGGCGACGCCGACCGCAGGTCAGGCCGACGGAGATCGAGCGCGGCTCGCCGCGACCCGCGGTCAGTGCAAATGCGGGCCGGGCGTCGCCGCGGCGAGGACGCTGAGGCCGGGGCTGCCGACGCTTCCGGCCTCGATCTCGGCTTCGCTCGCCTCGCGAACATCGCGGACGACGAGCGCCAGACGCAGGGCGATGCCGGCGAGCGGATGGTTGCCGTCGAGGACGACGTGGTCCGGGTAGACCTCGGTCACGGTGTAGATCGCGTCCTCCGGCATGTCGGGGGTGACAGCGCCCGGCGGCGGCCCTTCGAACTGCATCCCGGGCTCGACGACGCCTTCAGGGAAGATCGCCCGCGACTCGAAGAAGACCAGCTCCGAGTCGTAGTCGCCGAACGCGTGCTCCGGCTCGAGGTGCAGCGTCGTCTCGAAGCCGACCTCCTGGCCTTCGAGCGCCTCCTCGACCTTGGCGAGCAGGTCGTCGCCCCCAAAGAAGAACTCGACCGGCTCGCTCAGCTCGTCGATCTCGGCACCTTGCGCATCGGCGAGGCGCCAGGTCAGGCTGACGACGCAGGGCGAGGCAATTTCCATCGAATGATCATCGCACAATGAGGCATGGATCCGCACCGGCCGATGGCCTTGCTCGGCGGTCTGTCGGCCGTCGAATTCATGCGCCGCCACTGGCAGAAGAAGCCGCTTCTCGTCCGCGCCGCGTGCCCCGACGCGCTGCCCGACGTCGATCGATCGCGCCTGTTCGCGCTCGCCGCGCGCGACGATGTCGAGTCGCGCCTGGTCCAGCGCGCCGCCGCGCGCTGGTCGGTGCGTCCGGGTCCGATCGCCAGGCGCGCATTGCCGACGCTGGCGACGCGCGCGTGGACGCTGCTGGTCCAGGGCGTCGATCTCCACGACGAGCAGGCGCATCGGCTGCTGCGATGCTTCCGCTTCATCCCCGACGCCCGCCTCGACGACGTCATGTGCTCGTACGCCAGCGATGGCGGCGGCGTCGGCCCGCATGTCGATTCCTACGATGTCTTCCTGCTGCAAACCCGGGGCCGCAGGCGCTGGCAGATCGGCCGCGCCGCGAAGGCGCGCCTGCACGACGACGTGCCGCTGAAGATGCTCGCCGACTTCGTGCCGAGCGAGGAGTGGATCCTCGAGCCCGGCGACATGCTCTACCTGCCACCGGGCTGGGGCCATGACGGCGTCGCGCTCGACGAATGCATCACCGCATCGATCGGCTTTCGTGCGCCGAGCTCGCGGGAGCTCGCGATCGACGTCGCACAACGGCTCGCCGAAGCGGCCCGCGACGACGCCGAGCCGTCGGTCGACGGATCGCGCTACCGCGACGTGGGCGCGCCGGTGGCGGATCGGCCGGCGCGCATTCCCGAGTCGCTGCAGCGCTTCGCGACGGCGGCGCTCGAGCGCCTGCTCGCCGATCGCATCGCCACGTCGCGCGCGCTCGGCGAGGTGCTGAGCGAGCCCAAGCCGGGCACCTGGTTCGAGCGCGCAGAAGTCTCCGTCGTGCCGGCGTCAACGATTGCGCTGGACCGTCGCACCCGCATGCTCTACGACGAGCGCTTCGTGTTCGTCAACGGCGAGGCGTACCGTGCCGGCGGACGCGATGCGACTCTCATGCGCCAGCTCGCCGACCGGCGCAGGCTCGCCGCCAGGAGTGTGGCCAGCGCGAGCGTCGCGGCCCGCGACTTGCTCGCCGAATGGTTGAGCGCCGGCTGGTGCGTGGCCGAGCCCGGAGACTTCGAAGAGGAGACGACATGACCACCGGCGACATCGTCCCCCTCGGCTCGCGCGCCGAGTTTCTGAACGCCGTTCGAACCGCCTTCACGCGCGCCGAGGAACACGGCGCGCGCGAGATCGTCCTGGTCGATCCGAATTTCGCTGACTGGCCGCTGAACGAGCGGACGGTGATCGACTCGCTCTCGCGCTGGATCGATTCGAGCCGCCTCCTCGTCGTCATGGCGCACAGCTTCGACGAGCTCGCGCGGCGCCAGCTGCGATTCGTCGAGTGGCGAAGGCCGTGGGCGCACGTCGTGCAATGCAGGAACGATCCCGATCTCGAGGCCGAGCAGATCCCCACGTTGCTGTTCGTTCCCGGCTTGAGTTGCGTGCGTGTGCTCGACCGCATTCGCTACCGCGGAACGGTGTCGAATCGACCGGTCGATCTGACCGAGTCCCGCGAAACCGTTGACGCGCTTTTGCAACGATCGGTCGAGGCCTTCCCGGCCACGACCTTGGGCCTCTAGGGAAAGCACCTAACACCCCTATAATGATGGGTTAGGCACTGGAAATGCTCGAGCGTTCCTTGTCTTGCAGACGATGGGATTCCTCGCCCTGAGGGTTCCCGCAAATTGCCGGTATTTGCCGAACTTCAAAATCGAGGAGAAACATGAGAACAGCACTTTTGATGGTGACCCTGGCCGCCGCCGTTTCGTTCGCTGCCTGCAGCAAGAAGGAAGAGACGACGACCACCACCACGACGCCCGCGCCCGCGACGACGGCACCCGCCACCACGACGACCGTCGTGACCACGCCGCCGGCTGATACTGGCGCTGCTGCCTCGGCCGCGATGTCGGCCGGCACGGCCGCCACGGCTGCTGCCGACGCTGCTTCGTCGGCGAACGCGGCTGCAACGGCTGCCGCGACCGCTGCGTCGAAGTAAGGCACTCGTTGCCCGCGAAAAGCCGCCTCCGGGCGGCTTTTTGCATTGCGCTGGCGAGGACGCCGGATCAGGCGATCGACAGCCAGCCGAATCCCAGCGCTGGGTCGGCGATTACGACATCGGCGGGGCGGCTGCCCCAGCAGGCCGCGAGCGCTTCGCGAACGATCTCCGGGCGGTTGTTCTCGCGGCTCAGGTGCGCGGCGACGAGCCGGTCGAGGCGGGCGCCGATGCCGCGCTCGAGCAGCTCGACGGCGACGGCATTGCTGAGATGGCCGTAGCGGCCACCGATGCGGGCCTTCAGTGACGGCGGATAGCGCGACGCGGCAAGCATCGCCTCGTCGTGGTTGCACTCGAGGATCAGCGCGGCGCAGCCGGCGATGCCTTCGAGCATGTGCTCGGTGATCGAGCCGAGGTCGGTCAGGATGCCGAGGCAGCGCTGGCCGTCGCTGCATCGTAGCTGGAGCGGTTCGGCGGCGTCGTGGGCGACCGTGAAGGGGTGCAGCTCAAGGTCGCCGACCGCGATCGATTCACCGTCGCGGGCGAAGCCGAGGCGCGCCGGCGGCGCGCTCTCGCCGATCGCGCGCCAGGTGCCGCGGCTCATCCAGACCGGCAGGTCGTGGCGTTCGGCAAGCGTGATCGCGCAGCCGATGTGATCGCTGTGCTCGTGGGTGACGAAGACGGCGTCGAGGTCGCCGGGCTCGAGCCCGGCGCGCGCCAGGCGAAGCTCGAGCTCGCGCAGCGAAAACCCGGCGTCGACGAGAAGGCGCGTCGTCGTGATCCCGCTTGTCGCCTCGACGACGGTGGCGTTGCCGCTGCTGCCGCTACCCAGGCTGCAGAAGCAAATCATGGCTGCCGTCGTTCTGCATCGCGGGGCGGTCGCGCACCCGGCCAAACGGTCACTAGCGCAGGTCTTCGAGGAGCAGGTTGACGATCCGCGTGCCGGCTTCACCCGACTCGGCCTTGCCCTGCGAATCGAGGACGGCGACCGTCGTCTTCGTTCCTTCGCTGTTGACCTTGACGCGGTACTTCGCCAGCGTCGCTGGGTCGTTCTTCTTGCGGCTGAACATCTTGCTGAAGAAGTTCGGCTCCTCGCGGCCGGCCGACGCCGGGTCGACGTAGCGGACGAAGTACAGGCCCTGGGCGCGGTCGCGGTCCTCGACCGTGAAGCCGCTGCGATCGAGGGCGATGCCGACCCGGCGCCAGGCGCGGTCGAAGGTGTCGTCGAGCTGGAGCGTGGGCGTCGGCTGCCCTTCGACGAGGCGGGCACGCGCCGGCGCGCTCGGCGTCGTGGCCGCCGCGGCGACAGTGACGCGCGCCTGCTCTTCCTTGGCGCCGAGCTTGACCATCAGGCGGGCGAGGAATGCCGCTTCCAGCTGCGGGTCGCCCGGACGAGGCTGCCACACGGTGCTGTCGTTGCGCTGGCCGACGTAGACCTCGGCCATGCCGCGGTGGGTGATGAAGATGTCGCTGCCGGTGGCGGTGCGCTCGACGCGCGTCGTGAACTTGTCGAGCTCGCCGGTCGAGTACGCCCCATCGAGGACGCGGCCGATGGCCGAGCGGATGAAGTCCTGCGGCAGCTTGGCGCGGTTCTCGGCCCAGTCGGTCTCGAGGATGCCCGCCTCGGGGCGGTCCTGGACGAGGTTGAAGCCGTTGTCCCTCCAGAAAGTCCGCACCTGAGGAAAGATCTGGTCGGGCGTGAGCGTCGTGCTGAGCCAGCGGTCGTTGCCGAGCCGCTCGATCCGGAATCCGCCCACTTCCTGCGGCGCGATGACCGGCGTCGTGACCGGCGCCGACGCTGCTGCCGCTGCCGCCGTCGCGGTCTGGAACGTCGATGCGCTGACGGCGCCGTTCGGCTGCTGGTAACGCGATTCGCGGTTGAGCTGGGTCAGGTCGGGCGGAACTTCGAGCGGTGTCGTGCGCGTGGTCGACGTCGATTTGTAGTCGACCTTGTCGCCGGCGAGCGTGTCGTTGATCGCCGAGCAACCGGCGAGCAGCGCGACACACGACGACACGGCCGCGAGGCGAAAGGAAAAGGAAAGAGTCACTCTGGAAGTCTCCATCGAATCTGGGCGGCCGCCCTGGCGGCGGTGCGGCGCGGAATTGCTCAGACCACGCGCGTTCGCGCGTACGGGTCGAGGGCCGCCGCGCTCACGCGATGCCGGCCTCGCGCAATGCCGCCTCGACCGCGGCACGACCCGCTTCGCCGAGGGGCAGGATCGGCAGCCGCACCGTCGCGCCGCAGCGGCCGAGGCGCTCGAGGGCCCACTTGGTCGGGGCCGGACTCGGCTCGACGAACAAGGCGTTATGCAGGTTGAGCAGGCGCAGGTGCAGCCGCGCCGCCTCGCGCGCATTGCCGGCGATCGCCGCGGTGCAAAGCGCCTGCATGGCGCGCGGCGCGACGTTGGCGGTGACGCTGACCGTCCCGTGGCCGCCGAGCAGCATCAGCGCGATCGCGCTGTCGTCGTTGCCCGAATAGATCGAGAAGCCCGCCGGCAAGTCGCGGATCAGGGCAGCGGCGCGAACGATGTCGCCGCTGGCCTCCTTCACGCCAATGATGCCGGGCACCTTGGCCAGCCGCAGCACGGTCTCCGGCTGCATGTCGGCGACGGTTCGGCCGGGCACGTTGTAGACGACCATCGGGATGTCGACGGCCTCGGCGATCGCCTTGAAGTGGCGGTAGATGCCTTCCTGCGACGGCTTGTTGTAGTAAGGGACGACCGAGAGCGTGCAGTCGGCGCCGACCTTCAGCGCGAAACGGGAGAGCTCGATCGCTTCCGCCGTGGCGTTGCCGCCGGTCCCGGCCATCACCGGCACACGCCCGCGGACGTGCTCGACGGCGACGCGGATGATCTCGCAGTGCTCGTCGACGGTGACGGTCGGCGATTCGCCGGTCGTGCCGACGACGCCGATGCATTGCGTGCCTTCCTCGACGTGCCAGTCGATCAGGCGCCGCAATGCGTCGTAGTCGACGCTGCCGTCGTCGCGCATTGGCGTGACGAGCGCGACGATGCTGCCGGTAATGGGTTTCATGCGCGGGATCCTGAATCGGTCGATTCTAACGACCCGGCCCCGGGCCCCCGGGCGTCAGCGGATAGCGCCGGGCGACGGCGCCGGCCGGCTCGCGCACCGCCGCCAGGCGTTGCACGAAGCGCTCGGGATTTGCCAGGAAACCGTCTTCGTAGGCCACGATGCGCAGACCCGCGCCGACGCCGAGAAGTTCACCGGCGGCGAGGAGAAAATCCGGTCGCGCCGGGCGACCGACGGTTTCGTTGCCGGCCGCGAACGTTTCGTAAAGCAGCACGCCGCCATCGGCCAGCGAGGCCGTCAAGGTCGGCAGGAGCGGGCGCCACAGGTAGTTGGTGACGACGACGGCATCGAAGCGGCGGCCGGCCAGCGGCCACGGCGCGGCCTCGATGTCGGCGACGACGACCGCCGCGATGCCGTTCAGCGGCGCCATCGCCGCGGCGTCCCGGTCGACCGCGGTGATGACGTGGCCGCGTGCCGCCAGCCAGGTCGCATGTCGACCGCTGCCGGCGGCGACGTCGAGGACGCTGCCGCCCGGCGCGATCAGGTGCGCCCAGCGCTCGATCCAGGGCGAGGGCGGCGTCGGCTGCGGCGTCATCGCTCCGGTCGACGGTAGTGCGTCAGAAGCAGTCCCAGATCCGGTTGGCGAGGTCGACGGCGAGGTCGGGGCGCTGGTAGGCGGCGAATACCGCGGCCAGCGCGAGCGCCGCCGCAGACCAGGCGGCGACTCGCGCCGGCTTCACGCCAATGCCGGGCGCATGATCGCCCGCTCGCGGATCGGCAGGTTGATGAGCGCCGCGAACACGCCGAGCGCGATCGAGATCCACCAGACGACGTCGTAGCTGCCCGTCGCGTCGTACAGGTGGCCACCGAGCCAGACGCCGAGGAAGCTGCCGACCTGGTGGCTGAGGAAGACGAAGCCGCCGAGCATCGACAGATAGCGGACCCCGAAGATCTCGGCGACGATGCCATTGGTGAGCGGCACCGTCGACAGCCACAGGAAGCCCATCGCCGAGGCGAACAGGTAGACGCTCCACGGCGTCAGCGGTGCCAGCACGAACGCGACGATGGCGAGCGAGCGCAGCGCATAGATCGCCGACAGCACGTACTTCTTCGGCAGGCGGCTGCCGAGAGAGCCGGCGGCATACGAGCCGAAGACGTTGAAGAGGCCGATCAGGGCCAGCGCCGTCGTCGCCACCCCGGGGGTGAGCCCGCGGTCCTTCAGGTAGCTCGGCATGTGGACGCCGATGAAGGCGAGCTGGAAGCCGCACACGAAGTAGCCGGCGGTGAGCAGCTTGAAGTTGCGGTCACCCAGGGCTTCGCGCAGCGCGGCGCCCATGCTTTGCTGCGGCGTCGCGGGTTCGATGCGCTTCGGCTCGCGCAGGCCGAACGCGAGCGGGACGATGAAGATCGCGGTCAGGGCGAGAACGAAGAGCGCGTTCTGCCAGCCGATGCCGGCGATCAACCCGCCTTCGACGGGCACCATCAGGAACTGGCCGAACGAGCCGGCCGCGGCGGTGATTCCCATCGCCCAGCTTCGCTTTTCCGGCGCGACGTTGCGGCCGATGACGCCGTAGACGACGGCGTACGTCGTTCCCGCCTGCGCCATGCCGATCAGCAGCCCGGCGCTGCCGAGGAAGCCCGCGCCTGTGGTCGCCAGGGCCATTGTCGCCAGGCCGGCGGCGTACAGCAGGCTGCCGACAACGAGGACGCGGAACGCCCCCCAACGGTCGGCGATCGCGCCGGCGAGAGGACCCGCGAGTCCCCAGGCAAGGTTCTGCACGGCGAGCGCGAACGCGAAGGTCTCGCGATTCCAGCCGCGCTCGATCGTGACCGGCTGCAGCCAGAGTCCGAAGCCGTGCCGGATCCCCATCGACATGGTGACGATGGCGGCGCCGCAGATCAGGATCTGCGTCATCGAGAGCGGCTTCGTCGCCGTGCTCATGCCGCGCTCACGAAGCGGTCGGCCGGCTGACGCGATCGATCAGCTCGATCGACGGCGTGTCGAGGGTCAGCGCGGCGGCGTCGATGAGGCCGGCGAGCTGCGCCGGGCTGGTCGCGCTGGCGATCGGCGCGGTGATGCCGGGGCGCGCGATCTGCCAGGCGAGCGCGACCTGTGCCGGCGTCGCGCCGACGTTCGCCGCGACCGCGTCGAGCGCGCCCAGGACCGCCAGGCCGCGCTCGTTGAGGTACTTGCCGGCGCCGCTGCCGCGAACGCTCTTGCCGAGGTCGGCTTGGCTGCGGTATTTGCCGGTCAGGAAGCCGCTCGCCAGCGCGTAGAAGTTGATCACGCCGATGCCGTGCTCGCGGCACACCGGCTCGAGCTCTCTCTCGAAATTCTCGCGCTCGACTAGGTTGTAGAGCGGCTGCAGCGACTCGTAGCGCGGCACGCCGAGACGCTTGCTGGTCTCGAGCGCGAGTCCGAGGCGCGACCCGTTGTAGTTCGACGCGCCGATCGCGCGCACCTTGCCTTCCTTGATCAGGTCGGCGAACGTCGTCAGCGTTTCCTCGAGCGGCGTCGCGGCGTCGTCGTCGTGCGACTGGTAGAGGTCGATCACCTCGGTCTTGAGGCGGCGCAACGATGCTTCGACGGCGCGCCGGATGTAGAGCTTCGACAAGCCCTTGTCGTTGTCGCCCATGGGCTTGCCGACCTTGGTCGCGAGGACGACGCGGTTGCGCTTGCCGCTCTGGCGGAACCACTTGCCGAGGATCGTTTCCGACTCGCCGCCGGCGTGGCCCGCCACCCAGCGCGAGTACACGTCGGCGGTGTCGACGAAGTTCATCCCGGCGTCGACCCAGGCATCGAGGAGGCGAAACGACATGGACTCGTCGACAGTCCAGCCGAACACGTTGCCGCCGAGGCAGATCGGTGAGACCTCGAGGCCGGATCGGCCGAGCTGACGAAGACGGAAATCAGGCATCGGTCGATTGTTGCAGGGCTGCCTTGAACGCGTTGGCGTCAGGGGCGACGCCGAAGTGCACGCAACAGCGCTGCCTAGAATGCCCCGCCATGGCTACCAAGACAGGGCAAGCGCAGTACGGCGAGGCATCGATTCGCGTTTTGAAGGGGCTCGAGCCGGTGAAGCAGCGGCCGGGCATGTACACGCGCACCGAGAGCCCGCTCCACGTCGTGCAGGAAGTGATCGACAACGCGGCCGACGAAGCGCTGGCCGGCGTCGCGACCGCGATCGACGTCACCCTCCATGGCGACGGCTCGATCAGCGTCGACGACGACGGCCGCGGCATCCCGGTCGGCCTGCACCCCGAAGAGGGCGTCAGCGTCGTCGAGATCGTCTTCACGCGCCTGCACGCCGGCGGCAAGTTCGACAAGGGCGGCAACGCCGCGTACAGCTTTTCCGGCGGCCTGCATGGCGTCGGCGTCAGCGTCACCAACGCGCTCGCCAAGCGCCTCGAGGTGATGGTTCGGCGCGATGGCAAGGTGGCGACGATCGCGTTCTCCGGCGGCGATGTCGTCGAGCCGATGGTCGTTCGCAAGGCCGGCGCGGGCGAGCAAAAGAGCGGCACGCGCATTCGCGTCTGGCCCGATCCGCGCTACTTCGAAAGCGCCGAGCTGCCGCGCGCCGACCTGACGCATGTGCTGCGCAGCAAGGCGGTGCTGATGCCCGGCGTGAAGGTCTCGCTGACGGTCGAGAAGCCCGGCCGCGGCGAGGTAGAGCGGCAGGACTGGCTCTACGCCGCGGGCCTGTCCGACTACCTGATGCAGACGCTCGCGGCCGACCCCGTCATCCCGCTCTTCGAAGGCAGTCACCACGCCGACGGCCGCGAGAGCGAGGACGTCGCCGTCGGCGAAGGCGCGAGCTGGTGCGTCGCCTTCACCGAAGACGGCACCGCGGTGCGCGAGAGCTACGTCAACCTGATTCCGACGGTGGCCGGCGGCACTCACGAGTCGGGCCTGAAGGACGGCTTGTTCACGGCCGTGAAGGGCTTCATCGACATGCACAGCCTGCTGCCCAAGGGCGTCAAGGTGATGCCGGAAGACGTGTTCTCGCGCGCCAGCTTCGTCCTCTCCGCGAAGGTGCTCGACCCGCAGTTCCAGGGCCAGATCAAGGAGCGCCTGAACAGCCGCGAGGCGCTGCGCTTGGTCTCCAATTGCGTGCGCCCGGCGTTCGAGCTCTGGCTCAACCAGCACGTCGAGCACGGCAGGAAGCTCGCCGAACTCGTCATCCGCCAGGCGCAGACGCGCCAGCGCGCGAGCCAGAAGGTCGAGAAGAAGAAGGGCTCGGGCGTCGCCGTGTTGCCGGGCAAGCTCACCGACTGCGAGAGCCGCGACCTCGCGCTGAACGAGATCTTCCTGGTCGAGGGCGACTCCGCCGGCGGCAGCGCCAAGATGGGCCGCGACAAGGAAACGCAGGCGATCCTGCCGTTGCGTGGCAAGGTGCTGAACGCGTGGGAGGTCGAGCGGGACCGCCTGTTCGCGAACAACGAGATCCACGACATTGCGGTCGCCGTCGGCGTCGATCCGCACGGTGCCGACGACGCGCCCGACTTCGCCGGCCTGCGCTACGGCAAGGTCTGCATCCTCTCGGACGCCGACGTCGACGGCTCGCACATCCAGGTGCTGCTGCTGACGCTCTTCTTCCGCCACTTCCCGAAGCTGATCGAGCGCGGCCACATCTATGTCGCCAAGCCGCCGCTCTTTCGCGTTGACGCGCCGGCGCGCGGCAGGAAGCCGGCGGCCAAGATCTACGCGCTCGACGACGACGAGTTGCGCGCGACGCTGGACCGCCTCAGGAAGGAAGGCGCGCGCGAAGGGAGCTGGAGCGTCAGCCGCTTCAAGGGCCTCGGCGAGATGAACGCCGAGCAACTCTGGGACACGACGCTCAATCCCGAGACCCGGCGCCTGCTGCCGATCGGCTTCGCCGCGGCCGGGTTCGCGGCCACCACGATGTCGCTCACCAAGCTGATGGGCAAGGGCGAGGCGCAGGCGCGGCGCGAGCTGATGGAGCTGCGCGGCGACGCGGTCGAGGTCGACGTGTGAACGTTGAGCGCGGGCAGACGATCCGCCTCAGGCCGACGATGCTCTCCGACCTCGACTTCGTCGGCTCGGTCGAGAACGATCCGGAGAACCTGCCGTTCATCACCCCGTGGGAGCGGGTCCAGCACGAAGGCGCAGTGCGCATCCCGGACTTCCGCCACTTCATCATCGAGGCCGGCGCGGCGTACCCGTCGGCCGGCTTCGTCATCCTGCAAGGCTGCCGCAATCCGCATGGCTCGGTCGAGCTGAAGCGGATCGTCCTGCAGCCGAAAGGGCAGGGCTACGGCCGCACCTGCGTTCGCCTGCTGGCGCAGATGGCATTTCGCGACCTTGGCGCGCATCGCTTCTGGCTCGACGTCAAGAGCGCGAACACGCGCGCGCTGGCCCTCTATCGCAGCGAAGGCTTCGTCGAGGAAGGCCGCCTGCGCGAAAGCGTGCGCTCCGGCGCCGGCTGGGACTCGCTGATCGTGATGTCGCTGCTCGAGCCCGAGCACCGAGCGCTGGTCGAGGCGCGCGAGACCCAGAAAGCCGACACGACCTGAACCCGAGGAGACCCGCATGCAGTCGACGATGATGGACGTGCCGCTGTCGATCAATCACTTTCTCGATCGAGCCGGCACGCTGTTCAGGCAGCAGCAGATCGTCTCGCGCCTGCCGGACAAGTCGCTGCGCACGCACAGCTACGGCGAGTTCCACGATCGCACGCGCCGCCTCGCCGCCGCCCTGCGCTCGCTCGGCCTGAAGAAGGGCGATCGCGTCGCCACGTTGGCCTGGAACCATCACGCTCACCTGGAGAGCTACTTCGGCATTCCGGCCGCAGGTGGTGTCATGCACACGCTGAACCTGCGCCTGGCGCCCGACGAGATCGGCTGGATCGCCGCCGACGCCGAGGATCGCTTCCTCATCGTCGACGACATCCTCCTGCCGCTCTACCGCCAGTTCGCCGACAAGCATGCCTTCGAGAAGGTGATCGTGTTTCCGTTCTCGGGTGCGCCCGTCGACGCGAG
>Ga0207650_10001271_pt1 | contig 18310 bp, 17 predicted proteins | sample KBSS63metaG_FD_184325 | JGI IMG/M metagenome (GOLD analysis project Ga0207650, IMG submission 184325) | Switchgrass rhizosphere microbial communities from Kellogg Biological Station, Michigan, USA - KBS S6-3 metaG (SPAdes) (version 2) | ecosystem: Host-associated > Plants > Roots > Rhizosphere...
CGTCCGCTGGTATGCTGACTTCAGATCGCCTGATCAAGGAGAATCCTTTATTGGTGAGACGTACGCTCAAGGCGCTCCTCAAGTCCCATCTTTATATTCTGGAAAACCGCCAGGAGACGGTTCAAACGTTGATCAAGTGGCTGCCCCAGCCGCTCGATATCGCCGAGCACTCCTATGACAGCGAGCTCAAAACTCTCTCGCGCGACGGCACCATGACCGACGCGGAAGTGGAAGCGATCATCGCCCGGGTTGGCGAAAAGAAGCGGCCCCTCGATGAAGTCCGAGATTTTTCGTTCGCACGCCAGGCGATGAAAGAAATCGACGCGGGAAAGTAGAAAGATGGAATGCTGAGTGTCGCATTGATGGAGTGATGGCTTTATTCGGACCCGCATTGACAACACTCCACCGTTCGATCAGCCGTTCTTGTTCTGGAGTCAATGCGAAATTCAGGTAAGGCAATCCTAGCGCCCGAGAGTCTTCACGTTCGTCCATATCTCAGGGCTTCTCAGCCAGTGGCAACGATAGATTCTTCGGCTCTGCCTCAGAATGACATTACGGAGGTAGGGTCCTGGTGGGAATATGAGAGCCGTATGCGATGCAGCTATGGTTTGTATAGTTTTTCGATGAAACCCGACTTATCGAGCTCGGCAACGAAAGAGTTGTCGATAAACTGCTCGGGCCTGGCGGTTTTTCCGGCCGGATTCACCGAAAAATTGAGCAGTGTCTGCATACCCGCCGCAGAAACGTAAGGAGCGGTCTCCCAAACTTTGGCATACGTGTTATAGGTCTCGTCCAAATCTTCCTTGTTTTCAGTCTTGGTATACTTGCCGATGATTTGCTTCGTGGTTTCCGGGTCGGTGCGGGCGATTTTGGTTCCTTCAATGTAGGCTTGGACGTAACGGCGCACTTTATCGGGATTATTTTTGATAAACTCGCGGGTGGTCGCGAGGCCTGCGTGAATCATCGGCAAATTGCGGGCCGCGACATCGACGAGTTCCTTAAATCCCGCTTGCCGGAGTTTCAATGTGGTCGGCGCTGAGACCACGCCGGCATCAATGCGACCTTGCATCAAAGCCGTAATGATATCGGGCATGCCTTGCAAGTGAGTCACCTGAACATCCTTGCCCGGAACGAGACCGGTCTGCTGGAATAGAATCTTGGCAGTAAGATCGGTGGTGGAGCAAGGAAGCGTAACTCCCATGACCTTGCCACGTAAGTCGCTCAATTGCCGCAGCTCGGGCTTGCTATATACGGAAAGCACAGCACGATTCAAAATGCCAATAATGAATGCGACCTGCTGTCCGCTTAAACCGGCTTCGATAATCTCTGTCGCTGGATTCACGATATCGATGCTGCCCGAGAAGAGCGCCTGGGTTCCGGTGGCCGAGAGAATGTATTTGAGATCGACGGCCAAGCCGTACTTCGTGAAAAGCCCTTTATCCTGAGCGAGCCACAGGGGCGCAAAAGCGCCGCCGATGGATGAATAGGTGGCACGGAGCGGAAGAAGCTCGGCGGCGCGAAGATAGCCTGACGGTAAGACAGCAAGCGCGAATAAGCCCAGCAAGAGTTGTCGAACTCGATCGAAACTCATGGCTTTACCTCTAATAACTTGGATCCCGTGATGGCTGTTCTTGCCGAACTGGCGAGGAAGCGCTCATCAGCCGTGAAAGATTATATTAATGGAACCGATAGGGGGGAGCGCGCCGCGTTCCCCTCCACAGCTCTAATCGACTCGATTACTGGCGGGTGCCGAAGGTGTTCTGGACGATCATCCACTGCTTTTGCGGGGACAGATCGACGCGCTGATTCACGATGCTTTGATCTTTGGCGGTCACGCGCAGGATTTCCAGTGGTTCGGCGGCGGCGCTTTCGAACCAGTATTTAAAGCCGCGCGGGATCACGATCCCTTCGCCTTTCTTGTACTCGCCGATTAGCTTATCGCCTTCACCGTAGAATTTGACCGCGCCGCTGATGACGTACCAAAACGCGTCTTCACCGGTATGGGTATGCAAATTGTTTTCACCGCCGTTTTTAACCACTTGGACCTGTACTTTCATGAGATCAGTGTTACAGACGTGCCAGGTCTTTTTCACTCCCGGAAAATCCGGGGTCTGGTGTCGAAATTCTTTCGCATCCTGAGCCATGGGTCACCTCGCGTCAAAATTTGAGCTACCTTAGTCCGGTTCAGGCAGCACGGTCAAGCGTCAGTTCAAAGGGGCACTCGCGCATTGACCCCGGTATGAGGACTCGCTAACTTGATGACGCCAAGATGGCGAGTCGGAAGGAAGCAAAGCTTGAGAAAAAAATTGATCAGCTCGATGGCGGTTGCGGCGTGCATTATCAGCACGGCAACGACGTGGGGGCAAAATCTACCGGTTCTCAATATGGGATTCAGTGGTGCCGGCATCGGCTCCGATCTACTCAAGGTCATCGATCGAAGCGCGCTCTGGCGCAAGCACGGTCTCGAAGTGCGCACGGTTTATCTGTCGAGCGGTACCTTGATGGCGCAAACGCTGTCCTCCGGCGACATCGGCATCGCCGGATTTGACACTCCCGCAATGCTGAACCTCGCGTTGGCCGGACAGAGCCTCAAAGTGATTGCGGTGCCGATCAATCGGCTTGAGCCGTTTTTTGTCGTGCGCAGCAACATCAAAACGCCCGCCGATTTGAAAGGTAAGAAAATCACCATCAGCCGCTTTGGCTCGGGCTCGGATATCATGACTCGGGTGGCGCTCAAATACTGGAAAATCGATCCGGAAAAAGACGTGAGTTTTTTTCAATCGGGAAACACCCCAAGCCGTACGGCCGCGCTCGTGGCCGGCCACATGGACGGGGCCTTGGTGAGCTCGACCGGCGTCGCCAAGATTGTCGCCACTGGTTGTTGCCGCGTGCTCGCGGATCTCTCCGAGTTGCCCTTGGAATTTGCCAATTACGGAGTGGTGGTTTCTGGGTCGCTGCTGAAAAATCAGCGCGATCACGTCAAGCGATTTTTACAAGCGCTCATCGAGGGAATCCGCACGTTCAAAGGTAATTCGGAGCTTGCGCGCGCGGTTTTGCGCGAAAGTAACGGTGATGCCGACGTCGCTACATTATACGAGCGACTGACGAAATCTTTTCGAGATTTTCCGTCGCCCGAAAATCGCGGCATTCAAAATGTCATCGATTCGCTTCCGACGCCGAAAGCGCGCGGCGCAAAGGCGGAGGACTTCATCGATGCGACCCTGATGGAAGAGATCCGCAAGAGCGGGTTTATGGAGAAGCTGGGCGGGGCGAAGGGCTAGTCGGCGCTTGGAAGTACGATCTGCCAGTTTGCCATCTCGAGCGCCCGCGAGAGATCTAATATTTAAGGCTAGATGCGAAGAAAGATTTCTCGTCTTGGCTCGAGATGACAGGCCGCGAAACGGAGAACACTGAAACAAAGCAGTGAAATTAATCCGCTTAGTTCGAGAATTCTTATGAGCAAGACACTTATTACCAATGCGCTTATTATCCCAATGACGGAACGCCGCTCTTTCAATGGTTATGTGCGAATAGAGAATGGCGTCATTGCTGCGGTGGATTCTGCCACGCCGACGGAAGTTCTGCCCGAAGAACAGGTGATCGATGCGGCAGGCGCGGTGCTCATGCCCGGTCTCGTGAACGCCCATACGCATCTTTACCAAGTCTTGCTGCGCGCGGTTTGGGAAGACCTCGAACTGATGCCGTGGCTTCGCCGTATCTATGGCTGCGCCCGCGTGCTTCGGCCCGAGCATTTTTATGCGGGAAGCTTGCTCGGATGTGTCGAGGCGCTCCGCAGTGGAGTGACGACCATTTGTGAGCACAATTTTTTGAACCCAAGTTCCGACTGCGCCTTCGAGACGATTCGGGCGATCGAGAACTCGGGACTGCGAGGCGTCTTCGCACGCACGATCATGGATAGGGGCGAGATCGTACCGGATTGCACGAAGGAAAAGCCCGAGGCAGCATTTCGACAGATCGAGAACATTCTGAGTCAACACCAGAATCGACACCGCCTTAGCTTTATGACCGGGCCGAATACTCCGCCGATCAACACGACGCCTGAGTTGCTCCGAGAGCTCCCGCAATTTGCCGATAATCATTCGCTGGGTATCAGCGCTCATGTCGCGGAATCCAAATCAGTGGTCGAGTCCGTGCAAAACCAACACGGGAAAAACGGCGTCGTGGAGTTTCTTGCTCAGTTTGGCATTCCGGCGGCCAATTCGATCTTCGCTCATTCTGTGCACGTCTCAGAAAAAGAAATCGGTATTCTCCGGGAAACCGGCACGTCGGTTTCTCACAATCCGGTCAGCAACATGATGCTTGGAGATGGCATTGCACCGGTCGTTGAAATGCTTCGGCAGGGGGTGAACATCGGTCTCGGTACGGACGGGGCGGCGAGCAACCATTCACAGGATCTTTTTGAAACGATGAAGGCGGCTTCGTTGCTGCAAAAGGTGCATCATCAAGACGCCGGCGTCATCGATCCCTTTTCCGTGCTGCGTATGGCAACCGCCGGCGGCGCCAAAGCTCTTGGCCTCGGGTCGGTCTGTGGAACCGTGGAAGTCGGCAAGCGAGCGGATCTGATCCTTGTCGATATCGACACAGTTCACAATCAACCGGTGAACGATATCTTTAGCCAACTCGTTCACTGCGTCAAAGCTAGTGATGTGCAAACCGTGATGGTCGATGGTGAGATATTGATGCGCGACCGGCAATTTCATCAGATCGATGAGAGACATGTTCTAGCTGATGCAAAGGTGGCGCACCGAGATTTGATGGAGCGGGTGAGCCAATTGTCTTTCTAATAAGCGCCAGCGGTTATGGACGCCGTTATGGCTTAATGTCCTGCATAAACCATTCGCTGGGGATTTCTTGTCCCAACCCTTTTTCCCTCGCGCCTTTGTATGCGCAGTAACCCATGGCCGCGAACTGCACTCCGGTGCCGACATTATTTAAGAAAAAAGTGATTTGCTTGTGATCGGTTCTGCTGGGTGCTTTACCGGCAATGAGATCACAAATTTCCGGATACTTTGACCAGTCACGGGGCTTTTCGCGGCGCACACCGGGCATATCATCCAGGATTCCCGGCGGCTGGTAGTGCTGTATACCGCCGAAGTTTGTGTGGATCGCAACTACTTCGCACCGTTCCAAAACCGACAGATCGGTCTCAAATTCTCTGATGGCATTGTAATGCATGCCAGGCTTGAGCCAGTCGATGTTCAAAACTGGCTGTGAAGCATTGGTCGCCGTGCAAACGACATCCACGTCGGTGGCCGCTTGTTCGGGTGTATCCACGGCTTGGCCCGGCACGCCGGTTTCCTTAGTCATCTCCTCCACCAACGTTGTTCGGTGCGCGGGATTGGGACTGTAGACCTTGACTGTTTTGAGAGGCATCACAGCGGTCATGAAGCGGTAGTGGGCTTTGGCCTGGCCGCCAGAGCCGATCAAGCCCAACACCTGTGAATTTTTCCGCGCCATGACTTTCATAGCTAATGCACTGGTGACACCGACACGAGTCTGCTGAATGAGACCATCGGGCATGATGGCCAGAAGCTCGCCGGTTTCGGCGCTGAATAATTGCACCAACCCAACAAACATGCCTTGACCTGCAAGGGGCAATTTTTCCAATCGTATCGAGCCATGCACCACCTGCTCTTGAACGATATCCGAGGTGACCCGCAAAGCGAGCACACCATATTTGCCGATGCCGCCATCGACGGATTTGAAGCTATAAGTGGCGTTCGGCAGCGAATGCTGCAGGTAGGTGTGACAGGTCGGCCGATTGGCAGCGCGGCTAGCCGCTTGCTCGCGATACGACTCCGCCATGACCGCAAGGCATTCGGCAATATCGAGCGCGCTCTGGACATCAGCATTACTTAAAATAAGTGTCATTCAGGATCTCCGAAGTGAAATTGTAAATTTTTATCATAGAGTTCGACCGAGGTACAGAAACAGCACCATGACTCAAGCGATTGACATGTGTCTTTAAGTGCTAACGAGTGCAGCCGAATGAAACGCAGTGCTTTGAGTGCCTGCTCGAACTAATTTCGTCGCAACGAGCCCGGATTGGACGAGCAGGGTTGGTGGTCGTACCGGCCGAGCGGTGCATTTACGGTAACATTAAGGAGGACTCGGAAAGTTTGTTCTCCAATAACGCGAGTGGTTCGGAGCATACAGAAAAAAACCGGGCCGTGGTGTAGGAATTGCTTTAGTCGAGCGCATTAGCACCAATTAATGCCATTTAAGGAGTTCCCCCTATGTTCAACAGTTTGAATGGAATGTCAGTTCCGGAAAATGCGCCCAATGAAATGTCCCTTGTCATTGGTCCTACTGAGGTCGCCGATGTGATGACCGGCAAAGTGGTGACCTTAAGCCCACACCATAGCTTCAATGATGTAGCGAATTTGATGAACGACCGCTATTTCCGTCATTGTGTGGTGGTCGACCAAGCGGGCGTAGTGGTTGGGGTCATTTCCGACCGCGACATTTTGCGAACGTTAGCGCGAAATCCCAATTCGCGCTCAAAGTCCCTCGATCAGATCATGACAAAACAGCCGGTCACAGTTAAGCGCAATACAGCGATCATCGATGCCGTGGGAAAAATGCTCGCCAAGCGCATCAATTGCCTGCCGGTCATTGACGACGACGGAAGGGTGTGCGGCATCGTTACCTCCACCGATCTGCTCAAATCATACCAACAGCTCCTCGAACTCGTGCAGAAGCAAGCGCGTTAATCAGCGTTCTTCAATATCGTTGATAGCCGGTGTTCTTTGCGTCATAGATTCATCATGGCGCAAAGAATCGCCGTGATTGTCAAACCCAACGCGAGAAAACCTCAGATCGTCAAAATCGCGCCTGACGACTACCGAATCGCTGTGCGAGAACCTGCGCAGAACGGCCAAGCGAACGAGGCCGCCATAAACTTGCTTTCGGAGCATTTGGGCATTCCTAAATCGAAGCTCAAACTTGTTCGCGGCGTTTCATCGCGGCATAAACTGATCGAGGTCATGCGTTAAAGTTGCGGGAAACGTGCTCCTCAGCCTCGAGCCTTGTGATCGACGGCAATTTTCCGTCCCCTCTATCTAACTCACTTTCATTCGAACGGTTCCCCTGAGTTTTTTGGTCGCAGTTGCGCGCGTTAAAAATTCAGCATATTCATCGTAGATAATTTTGCTCGAGGCAAGATCTTGTCGAAGGCCGAAAACGTACAAACGCTTATAAACCCATTCGCCGGTTGGGGCCGACTGGCCGCAAACTGCAGCGCGCACATGACCGAGCACCTCTTCAACGGTGTCGTGGTCGTGGTATTGCCGATCATCACCAGCGCCTTGGGGTTGAGCTTGGCACAAGCCGGCGCGCTCGCTTCAGCGCGGACGCTTTTTGCCGGCATGGCTAGTTTTCCCTCGGGATTTTTCGCTGATCTCGCGAGCCGGCGAAATATCTTGCTCGGTACCTGCATCGCCATGATCGGTTTGGCGAGCCTGGGGCTGAGTGCCGCCTGGACTTTTCCGGCTCTGATGCTGTTTATGGCACTCGGTGGGTTCGGCGGCGGCTGGTTTCATCCGCAATCCCTGGCGATCTTGTCGACTAAATACCGCGACCAGAAAGCCTTCGCACTGGGCGTCCACGACAGCAGTGCCAATCTCGGCGAAGTGATCGGTCCGATGACAATCGGGTTTTTGCTCAACTTCTTCGATTGGCGGACCAGTCTTCAGATCTGGGCGATTCCAGGGTTATGTATCGGAATTCTATATGCGACCTTCGGTCGGGAGGGGAGTCTCGCCGTGCCGCGCCCGCGGGACTACCGCCGCGCGGTTTGGGAAGACGTGCTCAAGAACAAAGCCGTCTTCAGCCTGGTGGCGGTTTCGACTTTTCGCGCCATGGGACAAACGGCACTCGCGGCCTTCTTGCCGCTGTATCTATCGCTGCATCTCAAGCTTCCGGCGAGCATCGCCGGAGCCTATATGTCGATCTTATTTTTATTCGCTGGTGTCGCGCCGGCATGTGTCGGCTGGATATCCGATCGCCTGGGGCACAAACGATTAATCGCGGTATTTTCCGTTCTGAGTTTTGTGACGATCGTGACTATTCCGCACCTGGGCTCGGGCTTTTTGCTTACTGTTGGCCTGGCGGCGCTCGGCGCTTTGCTGTGGGCGCTTCGACCGGTTATCGTATCGGCAGCGATGTCGGCTGCGCCGCAACATCTCTCCGGAAGCATTGTGGCCTTGATCTACGGAGCAAATATGGGCGTTTCATTCCTGGCGCCACTTGCGGCCGGGCTGATTGCAGATCGATACGGCCTTCCGATCGCGCTCACAACTATTTCGGTTTTTCCGCTCCTGGCGGCCATCATCTCTTGCCTCGTCCATCCCGGCGCGAAAAAGTGAGACTATTTGACGCCGATCGAGGGGAACACGGCGCGCTGATCTTTGCGGAAAAAAATTATCGAGTAAGGAACTTATCTTCGGCGCTTTCGGGCCAGTCTCGAGGTGGGTTTTTTGTCTTTGTTCTCTTCGTTGGTATCAACCGTGGAGCCCGCTAGTTTTGGCTGGACGTTGTCGTTGATCCATTTTTGATCCCACCATTCGACCGGTAAAACCGCTAAGCCGTGCAGGTACACGCCAAAATGGAGGTGATCGCCCGCAGCGAGCCCGGTTTCGCCGGTTTTGCCGATGAGTTGACGCTGCTTGAGTTGGTCGCCGACTTTGACATCGATCGAACTCAGGTGGCCATAGAGTGTGAATAGCCCCAAGCCATGGTCGATGATCACGGTGTTTCCGTAAATGCCGAGATCCCCCACAAACGCGACTGTGCCGCTGTTAGCGGCCTCGGCGGGGTAATGCTTGGTCACCGAGAGGTCGTAGCCGAGATGGTAGGCGGAATCGATCGCCTCGCCATTGTAGACGTAGGTCCGGGCATCGGCGAAATTGGCTTCGACTTTGGAATTGCTGAGCTGGCTGAACGCGTCGTGCCAGAGAATCGTCGGAGTTTCCTTCTCGGTAATCGAGCGAATCTTATCTTCGTTTTCTTTGCGCAGATTCTTATTCACTTTGATAAAAATCTCTTTTGGGCTCCCCTGGCGCGTAGCTACGTCGTTTAAGAGAGGCGCGACTTTTTGCTGAATGAAATTGTCATCGATGCGGATCGAGCTCTTTTTGTATTTTACATTTTTGAGCTCATAGACCAGCTTCATTTCGCGCATATTTCCCGCCCGGTCGGTAGCCACCAAAGACGCTTTCTCGCCTTCACCGACATTGTAGGGGTGGGCAAAAAAAACGATGTATTGGTCGGGATGCTCCTTGACCTGCCCTTTATAACCGGGGAAAAAATAGTTGCCGATCTTAACCCCGCTCGTGATCGTGTCGCTGGAGGGTTTGTAAACGATAACGCCGACGCCGCCAAAGTTTACATACCGGTCATCGGCGACGAGCTCGAGAGTGGGCGGAGTAACATCGATGGTGAGATTTTTCTGGACGACGGCCTCGTTACCGCGGAAAAAATTCCACCAGGAACGATCCCGAGCCGTGACCCGTAACACCGCTGGCCCTTCTTTTAGTCCGGTGATTTTCGCCAATCCAACAGTGACTTTTTTCTCCATTACCCGTTGGTCGTACTGTTCAGAAACGAGCGAGTGCTCGGTCCCGCCGGAGGTCAAAACCGCCGTTAAGGATTTCAGCCCTCTGCCTTGCTCCGTCACCGCAATCTCAAGCGGCGCAACTCCGATGGTGTCGGTGTCGGGCACAATCTTGATCTGCGGACGATGCCATTCGAACCGGGGCACCAATAAATAACCTCCCGCCAGCACAACCAACACGAGAATTGCGTAAACCAACCCGGGGCCCGGAGAGAACTTTCTTCGGGGCCGACCAATTTCAAGAGCGCTCATGAATAAACGGGAATAGGAGAGTCGTGAATTGCCTAGCCGCCACGATAAACGGCACCGAGTAAGATGTCAATCTAAAACGTAGTTATCGAATGTTTTCGTAAACGGTGACGGAGGATTGCTTCAATCCTCGCAGTTTAGATCATGCCTTTGTCACTGAAGCTAAAGAACCGGTCATGGCCGATCACCACGTGATCGAGAACACGTATCCCCATGACATCGCCGACTTCTTTGAGCCGCCGGGTGAGATCGATGTCCTCTGGACTCGGCGCGGGATCGCCGCTCGGATGATTATGGACGAAGATAACGGCAGCGGCGGAATCGCGAATCACCGGGTTGTAGACCTCGCGGGGATGAACTAGAGAAGCCGTCAGCGATCCCTCAGAAATTTTAACCTCACGAATCTTGCGATTCTTGTTGTTGAGCAGCACGACGTAAAAAAGCTCGCGTTTTTCGCCGCCAAGATGATCGCGGAAGTGTCGATAAACATCTTCCGAGGAGCGCAGCGGCTGGCCCGTTTCCCATTTCTGAGTTCCCATGCGCCGGCCGATTTCCAAAGAGGCTTTGATTTGCGCCACCTTCGCGGGCCCAATCCCTTTAACCGCGCTTAATTCACCGACCGAAGCTGCATCGATACCCTGCAGTCCGCCGAACTGACCGAGCAGTACCCGGGCGTGATCCATCGCGCTCTCACCGGTACTCGCATTGCCGTTGCGTAAAATGATCGCCAGGAGTTCCGCTTCGCTCAGTACGCGCGAACCCTGCGCCAGGAGTTTTTCCCTTGGGCGATCGGCCTGGGGCCAATTCTTGATTGTCTGATAAGAGGCCATATTTTCCTCGTTGTATGATCATTAGGGTTATGGACCGGACCGAGGACACGGTCTAGCACAGCAGCGCTGACCTAGTCCAATGCGCGAAGCGCGAATCCTTTCAGGTATTCGCCTTCAGGGTGATGCAGACTTACGGGGTGGTCTAGCGGCTGCCCGAGCCGCTTGATGAGCGCGACTTTGCGACCCGCATCGACGGCGGCGCCAAAAACAATTTTTTGAAAAAGATCTAACGGCACATGCTGTGAGCAGGAAAACGTCAGGAGCAAACCGCCGGGATTGAGGTGCTTCAAGGCATGGAGATTCAAAAATTTGTAACCACCGGCCGCCGTTTCGACATCGCTGCGCCGGTGCGCCAGGGATGGGGGATCCAGGACGATAAGGTCGAATTTGCGTTCGATCTCTTTCAAATACGCAAAAGCATCCCCCTTCAAAATTTCTCCCGGACAGTTGCCGAAACCATTGAGCCGTAGCGATTCTTCGGCGAGCTCAAGCGCAGGCAATGAAGAATCAAGGGTGACCACTTCACGGGCGCCGCCGGCGAAAGCATTGACGGAAAACGCGCCGCTGTAGGCGAAACAGTTGAGCACCGTTTTCTCCCGCGCAATGGCGCAAATAAAAGCGCGATTGTCACGCTGGTCGAGAAAAAAACCAGTTTTCTGGCCGCGTCTCACATCGACAAGAAATTTGAAAGTGTTTTCCTGGATTGGAATTACGTCCGGCGGCGCTGCGCCGCTCAGCACGCCCACGCATGGCTCGAGGCCCTCTTCGTCGCCGATCCGGCCTTCGCTCCGCTCGAAAACGCCTTCAATGGAATCGATCCTGCTCAGATAATCGACGATGTCGTTTTTAAAAAGCGCCATGCCTGCGCTAAAAATCTGACAGACGAGAAAGCCGCCGTAACGATCGACGGTAACGCCGGGCAGAAAGTCACCTTCGCCATTGATGATTCGATAGGCCGTTGTCGAGGGCGGCAGATGGGCGCGTCGGAACGCCAGGGCGTGCGCAAGCCGGCGGGAAAAAAACTCGCCGTCGATGTCTTCTTTGCGCCAGGTCAAAAGCCGCGCGCGAATCTGTGACTTCGGGTTGTAAAAGCCTCGAGCCAGCCATGTCTTCTTATGGTCATAAACATCGACGAGCTCGGTGGCTCTGCCACCGCCTTCAACACGTTCCACAGCGCCGGAAAAAATCCATGGATGGCCATTGAGCACCGGTCGCTCGCGCCCGGCTTTGAGGTAAATCGATAGCATAAAAACGGGATTGCGTTAAAAAATAGGGGCGCAGCATGCTGCGCCCCTGCAAATAGCTGGCAACTGAGCTTACCTTATTCTTTTCTTATAAACGTGCCGCTTTTGCCACCGCTCTTTTTGGCGAGGCGAATCTCACCGATCGTCATCTCGCGATCGACCGCTTTGCACATATCGTAAATGGTAAGGCCCGCAACGGCGGCTGCGGTCATTGCTTCCATTTCGACGCCGGTTTTGCCGGTCACGCGGACAGTCGCTTCGATATCGACGCGGGCAGGATCCCGTGCGGGCGTTAATTCGACTTCCACTGCGGTCAACATGAGCGGGTGGCACATGGGAATCAATTCGGCAGTTTTTTTTGCCGCCATAATGCCCGCGACCCGAGCGACGGAAAAAACGTCGCCTTTCTCAATTTTGTCTTCGAGAATAAGCGCGAGAGTTTCCGCGCGCATGTGAATGGTGCCGCGGGCAATGGCGATCCGGCTGGTGACGTCCTTGCTGCTGACATCGACCATGCGCGCGCGTCCCTGCTCATCCAAATGACTTAGCTCTGACATAACACCTGCTTTCAAGGTTGCCGTAAAAAGAATTATTCCATCTTGTAGTATAATAAGCGAAGCTGGCTTCCTTTGTGCCTAGGCGCATTTATGTTACAAAAAGCAAATGGATAAAAAAAGCCACTATAGAGTGACTATCCTGGGTTCTGGAGCGGCGGGCCTCACCGCAGCGATCTATGCGGCGCGCGCCAATCTCGAGCCGTTAGTGATCGAGGGATCGCAACCCGGCGGGCAGCTAACGATTACCACCGATGTGGAAAACTATCCGGGTTTTCCCAAGGGCATTCTCGGTCCCGAGCTCATGGAGGAGTTTAAAAAACAGGCCGTTCGCTTCGGCACGAAGACTTTGTTTGGTGACGTCACCTCGGTCGAGCTTAGCAAACGCCCCTTCAGTGTGACTGTGGACAAGGAGATTGTGACCTGTGACGCTCTAATCATTGCCACCGGGGCCTCCGCGAAACTGCTCGGTCTCGAATCGGAGATGCGCCTCATGGGGCATGGCGTCTCGGCGTGTGCGACCTGCGACGGTTTTTTTTTCCGGGACAAAGAGCTTGTGGTGGTCGGCGGTGGCGATACCGCAATGGAAGAAGCGACGTTTCTCACAAAATTCGCTACCCAAGTGACCGTGGTTCATCGTCGCGATCAGTTGCGCGCATCCAAAATCATGCAGGAGCGGGCCGAAAAAAATCCCAAGATTTCGTTTATCTGGAATACCGTGGTTGACAAAGTCTACGGCGACGCGAAATCCGGCGGTGTCACTGGTGTGCGGTTCAAGAATATCGTCAATGGGAAGACGGAGGATTTTAAGACCGACGGACTTTTTATCGCAATTGGTCATCAGCCCAACAGCAAGCTCTTTGTCGGCCAGTTGGAACTAAATCCAAGCGGCTATATCCTTACTCATGACGGCACCAAAACCAACATTCCTGGCGTTTTCGCCTGCGGCGACGTGCAGGATTTCGTTTACCGCCAGGCGATCACCGCGGCCGGTAGCGGCTGCATGGCCGCCATCGATGCTGAGAGGTTTTTGGAAAGCCAACATCATCGAAATTTATCTGACGTAGAAAGTTCCCGCCGTTAGGATCTAAACATAAAATAAACTGCTCCGAGCAGACACAAGCCTGCCCAGAAAAAATCAAGTTTTAGCGGCTGGCGCATATAAAGCACCGCAAAAGGGGCAAACACCGCCAAGGTGATCACTTCCTGAGTGACTTTCAGTTGCGCCAGGCTGAGTTCGGTATAACCGATGCGGTTTGCCGGGACCTGCAAGAGGTACTCGAACAAAGCAATACCCCAGCTCGCAATGGCGGCGACATACCACTTGTGGTCGTTTAAATTTTTAAGATGCGCATACCAGGCGAATGTCATAAAAACATTAGAAGCCGTGAGCAGAAGCACGGTGCGAACGATGACAGGCATTGGTTGAAGGACCTCCGGCGGCGTCTTGCCAAAAAAAAGCGCTGCGACGAGTAATATCACCTCGGCTAGCGAGGGGAGCGAACGATAATCAGCGATTGAGTTGTGTGGATGCGTTCGATTCTTTAAGGCTCTAATTTCGTGCCGTGGTTGCGCTTCGGAGCATGCCGAGCACCTGCTCGGTGGTTCTGACGCGGCCCATGCGTGGAAAAACGGTGTTCATGAAAGCGGCCATTGAATCATCATGAGAGTTGCTGCAGGCATCGCGTACCACGATGACACTGTAGTCGAGGTCGCGCGCGGCATAGACGGTCGATGCGACACCGACGTCCACCGCTCCGCCCGAAATGATCAGAGTATCGATATTCCGCGAGCGAAGCGCCAGGTCAAAATAGGTCTGATGAAAGGTGCTCCAGCGATACTTGGGAATGACGTAATCTTCAGGCCTTGGCGCGATTTCCTCGATGACTTTTTGCTCCCACGAGCCTTCAGTAGCCCCGTGCACGCTCGGATTGCAGGCGTTATTGGGCCACGGGCGAAGGCGCATATCGGTGTCGGTAACCACGAGGCTCCGACTCTCGCCGTCGGGTCGGTGGTTTGCCATTGCATAACAAATGAGCATCCGATTTTGGCGCGCCGCATTCATCAAACGAACAGCGTTATCGACCACAGGCTTCATTCTTTTCTTCGTTTCCTCCGAAGCGCCGTGGTAATAAACGTTCAGCATGTCAAAGAAGAGCAGCGCGGTTTTACTGATATTGAGTTCATTGACGTTCATTGAGCACCTCCATTCCTGGTCGCTGTTCAATTCTTAACCACGGCGATTCTCACCAGTGCCTATCACGCGGTCGCAAAGATTCCCAGACGAACATCACTTTTTTGAACGCCAGTTTTTAAGGACTTCGCGAGCGGCATAGTAACCGGGAAGTCCAGTGATGCCGCCGCCCGGATGTGTGCCCGAGCCGCAGAGATAGAGATTGTTGATCGGCGTTTGGTAGGCTGACCAGCCGGGAATCGGGCGCATGAAGAAGATTTGATCCAGCGCCATTTCGGCATGGTAGGGGTGGCCCTGCGTGAGTCCGTAGGTCTCTTCGAGATCGAGCGGTGTTAGCACCTGCCGATGGAGAATTCTGTTTAAAAAACCCGACGCGTACTCTTCAATCGTGTCAAGAACCGCATCGCCCAGAGCTTCGCGCTCGGCATACCAATTACTTTCCCGAAGCCCGTACGGCGCTGACTGCATCCAGACGGACATGACATGCTTGCCTGCGGGAGCGAGCGACGGATCGGCGATAGATGGAATCGTGATTTCCAAGAACGGCCGCTTGGAAAACCGGCCATACTTCGCATCGTCGGAGGCACGCTCCAGATAATCCAAACTGGGACCGATATGGATGATGCCGCCGAGCGCTGCCTGATCACCCGAGGAAAACGTTGGCAAGCCATCCAAAGCGAGATTGATTTTCGCGACGGTACCCCGGCTACGAATGTTTTTCACTTGTAGTAAAAAATGCGGATCGAGGGCCGTTGGCTCGACCAGGCCCAGAAGGGTTTGCTTCACGTCGACGCTGGAGACGATCCGCTCTGTCCGGATTTCCTCGCCGCTTTTTAGAACAACACCCGTCACAAGGCCTTTGGCCGTGATAATCTTTGTAACTTCTGCGCCGCTGCGGACTTCGGCGCCATAGCTTTTTGCGGCATCGTGAAGAGCTTCGGTCAAACGGCCTATGCCGCCGCGGGCGAAACCTGCGGTTGGAAGCGCTCCACTCGAGTTGCCAAGCTGGTGATGAAGAAAATTGAAGGCGGTTCCTTGTTGGCGCGGGCCGACAAAGGAAGCAAGCATGGCGCGTCCAGCCAAGGCGCCCTTGAGCAAATCGCTTTCGAACCATTCGTTCAACAGGTCGGCGATGCTCATGGGCAAGATCCGGAGAAAGTCGTGCATCTCTTTTTCGCCGAGTCGATGAAATTTCCAAGCGAGTTCCAGAAATTTTGCGAGGTGGAATTGATTCAGATTGGCTTTGTTGGGGAGCGGTGCTTGATAGAGAGTGGCGAGAAATTCCGAAAGTCTCTTAAACAGCTCGCAAAATCGCTGGAACCGATCTGCGTCGGATTTCGAGTGTCTGGCGATCTCTTGCGCGGCGTTCGGGAGCTCCCGGGGGATGACGAGCCCGCTTCCCTCGTGCGCCGGCGCAAAAAGGAGGGGACTCAGCGGGAGAAGCTCTAAGCCATGACGCTCAAGCTCGAGGTCTGAAATAATTTTTTTCGAAAAAGTTCCGGCGAGATGCGCGCAGGTAGGAATTTTGTAACCGGGAAAAATCTCTTCACTAACGGCTATGCCGCCGACAATCGGTCGGCGTTCCAAAAGCAGTATTTTTTTTCCGGCTTTGGCAAGATAAGCTGCGGCCACGAGGCCATTGTGGCCGGCGCCAATCATGATCGCGTCGTAGTTCGCCACGGCTGTTACAGCAATCCGAATCGCGTGTCTTTGAGTATTTCGAGAGCTGCCAGCCGCCCCGACGCGGCCATGACTCCCCCGCCCGGATGGGTGCAGGCACCGCAGAGATAAAGATTTTTAATCGGAGTTCGATATTTTGCCCAACCGGCGACCGGACGAAGGAAGAAGAGCTGATCCAAAGTGAGCTCGCCTTGAAAAATATTTCCTTCGGTGAGGCCGAATTCCTGTTCCAAATCCCATGGCGTCACCACCTGGCGATGAAGAATGATGTCTTTCAGGTTTGGTGCATATTCACTCAGCGTATCGACCACCGTATCGCCCAGCGCTTCACGTCTTTCCGGCCAACTGCCGGTTTTTAGATCGTAAGGCGCGTACTGCACAAAAATCGACATGACATGCTTCCCCGGTGGCGCCATCGAGGGATCGAGCACGGATGGTAAGATGATATCCATGTAAGGACGGCGCGAAAATTCGCCGTATTTGGCTTCATCGTAAGCTTGCTCGATGTAGTCGATGCTCGGACTGATCGAAATCGCGCCGGCGAGGTGGGGCCCAACGCCGGGCATTGAAGTGAAGTCGGGAAGCGAATCGAGCGAGAGATTAACCTTAGCCGAGGAACCGCGGATTTTAAAACCACTCACCTGCTTCTTGAACTCCGCAGAGAGGCATTGTGCATCGATCATTTTCAAAAACGTTCGTTTGGGATCGATTCCGGAAACGATCACTCTGGCGTCGATCTCCTCGCCCGATGCGAGCACCACGCCGTAGGCCCGTCCACGCCTGATCAATATCTGATCCACCGGAGCCTGTGCTCGGATTTCGGCGCCGTGGCAGCGCGCCGCGTCCGCGATCACGCGGCTGATCGTCCCCATACCGCCACGGGCAAAACCCCAAGACCGAAACGCGCCGTCCAATTCGCCCATATAGTGATGGAGCAGGACGTACGCCGTACCGGGCGAACGCGGGCCCATGAAAGTACCGATGATGCCGCTCGCGGACATGGTCGCTTTGAGGACGTCGGTTTCGAACCATTGGTCGAGAAAGTCGGCCGAGCTCATGGTCATGAGTTTGGCGAGATCGTAGAAGAGTTTCTCGCCAAGACGCCGAAAACGATTTCCGAGGCGAGCAAGTCCGAAGAGGTCCCCGGGATACCAACTCGTTGGCTCAGGAGGGATCATGGCGAGAAGAGGCTTTACGGCCATTGCCATATGGACCATCAACTGACCGTATTCCTCGTAGGCTTCAGCATCGGCGGCGGAATGGCGCGCGATTTCCCGGCGCGTTCTCGCGTGATCGCCGGAGCGAAAAAGACAATCGCCGTTCGGCATTGGCGTGAAGGTGCTATCGAGCGGAATGATTTCGAGATCGTACTTCGGCAAGTCGAGCTCGCGAATGACCTCCGGACGAAGCAGGCTAACCACATAGGAACAAACCGAATACTTAAAGCCGGGGTAAAGCTCTTCGGTTACGGCAGCTCCGCCGAGGACGTGCCGTCGCTCGAGGACAAGAACCTTTTTGCCGGCTTTGGCCAGATACGCGGCGGCGGTCAGGCCGTTGTGACCGGCGCCGATCACGATCGCATCATAATTTGCCATGGCTGTAATTTGCTTAAGAGCGCATATTTGGTAATTTCGTCTGCGAAGTCAACGCGGAATTGCACACCGAACGGTGTCATCGCGAATCCTCGAATGCCAATCGGGACAGCCTTTCACTCTCGAACTGCGCCGCTTTGCGTCAGCCAAAACTGGCGCACGTGGTCGGGTTATTTTGCTGCCAGCTCCTACGATGTCGTGCATGATTACGAATACCACGCGATTCGGAACTCCGCCGCCTTGATCGATGTCTCTCCGCTTTACAAGTACGATATCCGCGGGAAGGACGCGCTGCGGCTGGTGAATCGCGTGATGACGCGGGATGCGGCGAAA
>Ga0207650_10001272_pt1 | contig 18294 bp, 18 predicted proteins | sample KBSS63metaG_FD_184325 | JGI IMG/M metagenome (GOLD analysis project Ga0207650, IMG submission 184325) | Switchgrass rhizosphere microbial communities from Kellogg Biological Station, Michigan, USA - KBS S6-3 metaG (SPAdes) (version 2) | ecosystem: Host-associated > Plants > Roots > Rhizosphere...
GCCGAGATCGGACCAGCCGCCGCGAAACTTGAAGGAGCCGGTGTGCTGCAGGCACTCGGCCTTGACGAACAGACGCCGCCCGGCGATTTCGTCGAGGAAGGGCGACGACAGCAGAGGCGTCCGTCGCGCCCTGCCGGACAGCCGGACGCGGGCAGCTTCGATCATTGCGATATCGACCATGGGGGACCCCTTGTTGAAGGAAAAGCACCCTCTGCATAGTTTGTCCGCCTGTTGCGCAAAACAACGACATTGTCCCGGTGACAGAATTTTGCGCTGACAAACGGACTATGGTTTCATCCGTGCTCCGGTAGCGACAGGTGCCCGAGGCGATAGGCGAGGGTGCCAGCGTTCAGCGCCTGCTGGGGCAGGTCCTTCCACAGGCGAAAGCGGAGCCGCTTCCAGCCCGTGGGATCGCAGGCGGAGACCGAGGCGAGGGCACCGCCGGTTTCGGTATCGGCCAGAGCCGCTGCGCTGTTCTGCGCGCGCGCTGCGCCGAGATCCGCACCGGGGCCGATGTCGGTCACATCTCTGGTGGCGAAGCGGGCCTCACGGATATCCTTGGCGATTGCCGTCTGCCAAGAAATCCAGGTCTTCACCTGTGGTCGGCCGAAGGCCGCGCTGACTCCGGCAAAGCCCGGGCCGCAGAGAAAGTCGTTCAGGCCGCCGCCGTCCTGCCAGACATAGAAGGGCGCATAGAGATTGTCGCGCGATCCCGTCACCGGATCGCCTTTGCGGGCGGTGAGATAGGCCTTGAAGACGAGGCCCGGGAAGTCGTCGAGCAGAGGACCCTTGTCGCGGATCCTGGCATCGACGATGTCCATGTCGTAGTCGGCGGGGAGGGGGAAGCTGTACTGCATGGCGATCATTGGATTTATCCGGTGTTGTCGGGTACTTGCTGGCTGTGGGTGAACTTTGCACCCTTATCGCAGAGTTTCATTGTCCCGATAATCAGATATAACTGCGCCGACATTCCTGAAAAACTGGGTGATGCCATGGGTACGACCGTTTTCGACCTCGACGTCCTCAGAAGCTTCGTCGCCGGCATAAAGCTCGGCACGCTCGCGAGGGCGGCTGACCATGTCGGTCGGTCGACTTCCGCCGTCAGTGCCCAGATCAAGAAGCTCGAGGACCAGGTGGGGCGGCCGATCTTTCGCAAGGCGGGTCGGGGACTGGCGCTGACGGAAGCCGGCGAGACGATGTTCGTCTATGCGCAGCGTTTGCTGACGCTCAACGACGAGGCGTTGACGGCGGTCCAGGGTGTTGAGCTCGAGGGCTGGGTGCGGCTTGGCCTGCAGGAGGATTTTGGCGAGGCGCTGCTGCCTGAGGTGCTCGGACGCTTCGCCCGCGCCCATCCGAAGGTGAGGATAGAGGCACGGGTGGTGCGCAATGCGGAATTGATGGAGCGGGTGAGATCGGGGCAGCTGGATCTGGCGCTGGCCTGGGGCAATGGCGATCGCACGGATCACTGCACACTGGTGGGCGCGGTGCCAATGTGCTGGGTGGGGCCGCGTGAGGGGCGTGTCGGCTGGACGACCGACAGCGTCGAGCCGATGCCGCTTGCGACGCTGGAGGCGCCCTGTCTGTTGCGCTCTGCGGCCACGAAAGCGCTTGAACAAGCCGGGGTTGGCTGGCGAATCGCATTCGTCAGTCCCAGTCTCAGCGGTTTGTGGGCGGCGACGGCGGCGGGGCTGGGGATCACCGTGCGCACGCCGCTTGGCCTGCCCGCGACGGTGCGGCCCCTGTCATCAGGCGAACTCGGCCTGCCGCCCTTGCCAAGCCTCGAACTCCTTCTGCACCGGGCGGCGCCGGAACAAAGCCCCGCGACGGAGCGGCTCGCCGAAATCATCCTGGAAGCCTTGCATCCGTCGCTTGCGGCTTTACCGTGAGCGCCGTTCGGCTGGAATAACGAGAGATCACCAATTGAAAACCAGCGACCACCGGAAGGTCCGGTATTGGCGCAATGCAATAGCGAAGTCCGCCAGTTTCTACGGGAAAAGGATATGAACAACTGCGAGGGCAGGCAAGGCAAGTATGCCGATCGCAATTACCAGCACTCCCTTGCTGGTTTTGGCATTCCATCGGAGCCCGAGGAGAGAGGCTCTCGTTGCACTTCCCGACAGGACGCCTGCGGCGAAGAACAATAGGGGAAACATAAACATGGTAGCGAAAAGGATATCAAGACGGGCGACGAAGTAGGTGAGCCCGATCGTTATCGCGAGACAAATCATAAAGCGGATAGCCAACGCTTTCCAGCTACCTGCGGATATCGGACCCAAGAAGCCAGCGACATAAATCAATGTACTCGTCGAGCCGGCCAGCCAGTATTGGTGCATTAAAAGTTTCCCCCAAAGAGCGCGTACAAGCCTTGGTAGCGGGCTCACGCTAACATCGGGTATAGGCGACCTCTCGAATCCTAACGATGCCAACCGCATGGTATGGGCGGCTTCAGGGCTCAGACTGCCGAAGCTCCGCTGCAATCCGCATCTCCGCCTGCCGCCCCATCTCCTGCAAGTCCTGCGGCATCCCAGCCAAGTGCTCGATGGCGGCGATGGCGACGTCGTTGGCGATGTAATCGGGCTTGTGGCCTAGGTTGCGGATGGTGATCAGCTCGGCACCTTCGATGTCGCGCTCGAGGCCGATCGAGTGCAGTTCGGCCAGCACCACGTCGTCGCGGTCTCCGGTGATGATGACAGTGGGTGCCGTGATCTCGCGGTAGCGCAGTGCTTCGCGGGTGACGTAGCCGAGCAGGTTGACGACGTCGCGGGCGTTGTTGCGGAAGACGGTCGGGCGCAGCACCAGCGCAGGGGCGGTCTTTTCGACGTAGCCATCGGGCCTCGGGTTGGGGCTGAAAACGCCGACGGTGCCTCGCTCGAGCTTCCTCAGGCCGGCGGGAATCACCAGGGTGTGGGCGAACAGCCAGCCGATGACCGGCATCGCGGCCAGCGTGTAGTACCAGTCGACGCCGCCGGGCCAGGGGTGGGTGGCGGGCGCGAGGAACAGCAGGCCGGCGGTCCGCTGCGGGTGGCGAACGCCGAAGGCAGCGGCGATCGCGCCGCCGAAGGAATGACCGACAATGATGGCCGGGCCGATCCCGAGTCTTTCCATCAACGCTGCAATGGCATCGGCTTGTCCAGAGGGGAATGCATTGTCCGCGCCGCCGCGTTCGGAATAGCCATGTCCCGGGCGGTCGACGAAGAGCATTTCCGCGCGGGCTGAGAGAGGTCCCGCGAAGGCTTGCATCTGATCACGCAGATTGCCGCTGGCGCCGTGAATGAAGACAAGAGGCGGGAGGTCCGCTCCGGGGGGGCGGGCCAGGTGAAGCGCGTTGATTCGATAGCCACCGACGTCGGTCAACACGCCGATTTTGGGGAAGGCCTTCTCGATCGTCCGGGCTTTTGCGGCGGTATAGGCGTAGGCCAGGGCAATGACCGAGGCCAGCAGGAGAGGGACAATCAGCATCGACAGGCAACCCGTGTAATACCCGGCATCCAATCGCCGAGCGTGTTGCCTTCATACGTTCGCGCAGCCAAATCGGTTGCACTTTACGTGCGGGTGCCGGCCAGTTTCTCGGTCAATTGGTCGACCTGCTGCTGGGCGGCGCGGCTGGCCGGGTAGATTGCCAGCAAGCGTTGCCAGATATCGAGCGCCTGCTGGTCCTTGCCGTTTTCGCTGAAGATCGCGGCCATGCCGGCCAGTGCGCCGAAATGACGGGGTTCTATGCGCAGCACCTGTTCGATGTCGGCCATGGATTTGTTGTAGTCGCCGAGCGCGTAGTTCAGCGTGGCGCGCTGGTTCCAGCCGTCGACATAGCGCGGCTGCAGGGCGATGACCTGATCGAGAAAATCGAATGCTGCGGCGTTGCGCTTCTCGGCGATGGCCTTGCCGGCCCATTGCATCAAGAGATCGACTGTCGCGCTGCCGGATTGCGACCATTCGATCTTGATCTGATTGGCGATGGAGGCGGCCTGGTCGGGATCGTGCTGGCGGCGGAGTGCGGTGAACAGCGCGTCGAGGCGCTTTTCCGGGGAGGCTGCCGGGTCCTGCTGCTCGACAATCCGTGTGTCGTCGGCCGCAGCCACTTGTGGCGCGACAATTGCGAGCATGGCTAGCATCAGCGGAATAAAAAGGCGCAAGGCAAAAACGAGCATGGCGGGCATAGTAGCCCGCCAGCGCCGGATATCAAAACAAATTTGCTTGCGCGTCATGCCGACCGGGATCCGGTCGTTGTCCCATGCGCGTGAGATGCACAGCGCAATAGGCAAGCAAACCGCATCGCGTCAATCAGCCCTGACGAGCCTTGAAGCGTGGGTTCAGCTTGTTGATGATGTAGACGCGGCCCTTGCGACGGACGAGACGGTTGTCGCGGTGACGAGCCTTGAGCGACTTGAGCGAATTCTTGATCTTCATTTTTTCGATCCGCGAGGTTTTAGGGGGAATGTCACATTCGCCCGTATCTTTTAACAATCAAAAGCGCGCTCGTGGCGCGCTCTTTTAGGGTGGGGAGCAAATACCGTGTCGCTTTGGCCGTGTCAACCGACTATCCGGGGTTTTTCCCGTCGCAATCGGCCCCTCCCGGACTAAAGAAGGGTCGTGACATGACCCATCTTGCGACCGGGCCGGGCTTCTGTCTTGCCGTAGAGATGAACAAGGGTGTTGTCGCGGGCCAGCCAGTCCGGCACCGAGATAATGTCGTCGCCGATCAGGTTCTGCATGACGCAGGCGGAGTGGCGGACGGGATTGCCGAGCGGCAGTCCGGCAACGGCGCGGATATGTTGCTCAAACTGCGAGATGACGCAGGCCGCCTCCGTCCAGTGGCCGGAATTGTGCACGCGCGGCGCCATTTCGTTGGCGATCAGGCCACCGTCCGGCAGCACGAAGAACTCGATGCCGATGACGCCGACGTAGTCGAGTGCGGTGAGGATGGTTTCCGCTGCCGAGGCCGCCGCCGCCGCCGTGTCTGGCGACAGGTTGGCGGGCAGGGTGGAAGTGTGCAGGATGCCTGCGCGATGGACGTTCTCAGCCGGGTCGTAGCTCCTGATCGATCCTTCCGGATTGCGGGCAGCGATGATCGAGATTTCGCGCTCGAAGGGCACGAAGCTCTCGAGAATCAGGGGGACGTTGCCCAGTGCGGCATAACCACCCTCCGTGCGGTCGGCGAGCGAGCGGTAGACGCGCTGTCCCTTGCCGTCATAGCCGAGCCGGCGCGTCTTCAGCACGCCCTGGCCGCCGAAATCGGCAATGGCCGCTTCGAGGTCCGCCTGGCTGTCGACGGCATGGAAGCGTGCTGTCGGGACTCCGCATTCGTTGAGGAACTGCTTTTCCGTCAGCCGGTCCTGCGCCATCTCGAGCGCTTTCGGTGGCGGATAGACGGCAACGCTCCGCGCCAGCAGTTCTGCGGCAGACACGGGGACGTTTTCGAATTCGTAGGTCACGACATCGCAGGCGGAGGCCAGCTCCGCCAGTGCTGCCGGGTCGTCATAGGCAGCAATGATCTGCCGGTTTGCAACCTGTGCCGCCGGGCAATCGGCCTGCGGCTCAAGGATGATGGTCTGGAAGTTCAGCCGTGCTGCGGCCATGGCGAGCATGCGGCCGAGCTGGCCGCCGCCGATGATGCCGATCGTTCTTGCCGTCATAGGTCATCCATCGGGTATTCAGCCACGGCAGCGCTCTGGGCCGCCCGCCATTCTTCCAGTCGGTCGGCGATGTCATCGTCGCTGAGGGCAAGCACGGCGGCTGCCAGCAGCGCCGCATTGACGGCGCCGGCGCGACCGATGGCGAGCGTGCCGACGGGAATGCCGGCAGGCATCTGGACGATCGACAGAAGACTGTCCTGGCCGGACATCGCCTTCGACTGCACGGGCACGCCGAAGACCGGCAGCGAGGTCATGGAAGCAGCCATGCCGGGAAGGTGAGCCGCGCCGCCGGCGCCGGCGATGATGATCTTGAAGCCTTCGTCGCGCGCGCCCTTGGCAAAGCGCACCAGCCGGTCCGGCGTGCGATGGGCGGAGATGATTCGCGCGTCATAGGTTATGTCGAGCGCTTCCAGGGTGTCGGCCGCGTTCTTCATGGTTTCCCAGTCGGACTGACTGCCCATGATGATGGCGACAGGCGGTCTTTCTGTCATGGCAACGCGCCCCTTCAAGCGGTAATATCCGGAATGATCTGGTCTTCGAGCTTGGTCAGCTTGTCCTTGATGACCAGCTTCTTCTTTTTCATCCGCTGCACGCGCAGCTGATCGCATCCCACTTCGATCATCGCGTTGATGGCAGCGTCGAAATCCTCATGTTCCTGGCGCAGTCGCGCCACGATGAGCCTGACATCGGCCTGGTCCTGATCGGGCATGGTGTTCGTCCCCAGTCGTAATCACGCGGAATCCTTTGGATGCCACGGGTGAATTGCGCAAGCTCCTATCACCAAATAACGGTAACGGGAAGTTATCCTTGACCATGAATTTGCCGCTTACAAGTCACTTTTTGGCCTTCGACATTGATGAATTAGTATGTCACACTATTGTCGTTAAAGCCTAGAACTCCAGCGATGGATGGCTGGGGAAGGCAAGCAGAAGGAAGGTCAAATGACTGTTCAAGCTCATCTTGAATCGCTCCAGAAAAAGCATGTCGCCCTCGAAGAGAAGTTGCACTCCGCAATGACTTCCCCTTCCGTGGATGACCGTGAAATTGCGGACATCAAGCGAATGAAGCTGAAAATCAAAGACCAGATCCAGCGTATCGCCACATCGGTACATTGAGTTAGCAAGACACGGTTGCCGCGTTTCGCGCAAACGTTCCGTGGACTTCAGGCAGACGGCCTGCGCCTCCCGGGATGCGGCACCGAACACCGAACTGGCATAGTGTCGCGCCGACTTCGTTCGTGAGGAGTGGGAGTTGGCGCCGACATTCGGTTCTAAGCGGCAGGTCGCTTTTGTTTTGACCAATCGTTCCAGTCGGTCGTTTTCGAAACCCAGCCTGCTTCGGCTGGGTTTTGCTATTTAGCCCGGCTGACGGTGCTATCGTTTTCCGGCGAACTCCCCTTGTCAGTCGGCGCCAACGGATTTACTCACAGGTCGAAGTGCCGGACGTTGTCGCCGGTTGGATGCGCCGAATAGGAATCCTGCATGACCTTGCCCCCAAGCCGTTGCCGTCTGGTGCTGATCGTGCCCGATATGGCCGATGTTGCCGAACAGCACGCGCTCGTCGCAAAAGCCCTTGAGGGAGGCGATGTCGCCTCGGTGATCATTCCGCAATACGGGATGAACGAATTCGACTTCCAGAAATCGGCGGAAAAGCTGGTGCCTGTGGTGCAGGCTGCCGGTGCGGCGGCGCTGATCGCCGGCGATAGCCGCGTTGCTGCGCGCGCCAAGGCCGACGGTCTGCATGTCGCGGGCGGTATCGATGAGTTTACCGAGGCGATGGAGAAACAGTCGGCGAGCTTCATGGTCGGCGGCGGCATCGCCAAGGACCGCCACACGGCTCTCGAAATCGGCGAGTTGAGACCAGACTACGTCTTCTTCGGCAAGCTCGACGGAGATTTCAAGCCCGAGGCGCATCCGAAGAATGTCGATCTCGGCGAGTGGTGGGCATCGATGATCGAAATCCCCTGCATCGTCATGGGCGGGACCGACCCGAACTCGGCGCTCGACGTGGCGCTTTCCGGCGTCGAATTCGTGGCGCTGAGATCGGCTGTCTTTGCCGACACGGCCGCTGTATCCTCGGTAGTTTCCGCCGTGAATGCTCTGCTGGACGAAAAAGCGCCACGGTTTGAAGATTGATAGCAGTCCATGTCGCTTTCGCCCCGCTATCATCCGTCCATGCTGTTCATGGCTTTCCTCACCGGATTTGCCGCGCTTCCCTTGTCGGCGAGCGCGCAGAGCGCGGCTGACGGTGTTGCCAACTCTCCCAATGTCGGCAGCTTTCGCACCGATCATATCGAGCCATCGAACGAGCCGAAACCCGAGCCTTTCAAGAAGGGGGGGGCCGTAAAGCCTTTGCAGCCCAACGCCGAAGAGCCGAAACCTTCCGGCGGCATCGGCGTGCTCGATCGGATGGGTGTCGGCCTGCCGGCGCTGCCGGCGGAAAAGCCCTATACCGGCGTTGTCGACGAAGCCTATGGCGCCTTTCAGCGCGGCTTCTACCTGACGGCCTTCCAGAAGGCACTTCCGCGCGCGCAGCTTGGCGATCCGGCGGCGCAAACCTTGATCGCCGAATTGCTGTCGCAGGGCCTTGGCGTCCGCCGCGATCCGAAGAACGCCGCCTTCTGGTACGGCAAGGCGGCAGAGGGCGGCAATCCGACGGCCATGTTCAAGTTTGCCCTCGCGCAAATGGAAGGGCGCGACGTGCCCCGCGACCGCAAGTCGGCGGACCAGTGGATGAAGAAGGCGGCTGATGCCGGCGAGCCCACGGCGCAGTTCAACTGGGGCCAGAGCCTGACCGCCGACAATGCCGGCGTCAAAGGGCTGGAGATGGCGCTGCCCTATTACGAAAAATCTGCCGCGCAGGGCATCGCCGATGCGCAATATGCCGTCTCGCAGATCTACATCAGTCTCGAGAGCGTCCCGGCCGAGAAGAAGCAGCAGGCTCGGCTGTGGCTGGCACGCGCCGCCAACGCCGGCTTCGACACCGCCCAGCTCGACATGGGAATCTGGCTGGTCAACGGTATCGGCGGCAAGGCCAACCTCGAGGAAGGCTTCAAGTGGATGAAGGTTGCCGCCTATCGCGGCAACGTGGTGGCGCAAAACAAGCTCGCCCACCTTTATATCAATGCGCTGGGCACGCCGCAGGATCCGGTCGAAGCCGCCAAGTGGTACGTCATTTCGCGCAGGGCCGGCCTCAAGGACCCGGAGCTCGAGGACTTCTATCTCGGCATCGAGGACGACCAGCAGAAGGCGGCGATCGACGCTGCCAACAAGTTCCGCCGCGCCCGCTAGGGAGCGATATTTCCGCTTAGAACAACGCGTCCTCGAACAGGTCTTCGTCGCTTGTGGCCGCCACGGTTTCCACGGCATGCAGAGTTGCGCCTGTCGGGGCTGGCAGAATGTCGCTGTGGACGTTTCGCTCCTGTGCCATCGTATAGACTTTCATGATACGGGCGGCGAGCGGCGCGATGATGTCGGCAAGATCGCCGGCCTCGGACTGGTGCGGACCTGCCAGCTCGCTGAGGGTGTCGGCGCAACTGGCGAGGGTCTCTCCCAGGTCGTTCTGGAAATCGAGCTTGCTCAGCGACAGGCTGATCTTGGTGGCGACTTCCCGACCATGCTCGGACAGGATAGCCAATTCCTGGTCCATCAGGTTGGCGCCGGCGCGGATGTTTCCGACCGCGTCCGCCAGGCGTTCGTCCAGACGGCCTGCGGCTGCCTCATGGGTCGAGGCGACGCCGTTGCCGGCGGTTTCCAGGTGGCCGAGGCCGGTCACCAGGCAGTCGGCTGAATCATCGAGCTTGGCGGCGAAAATCCGGAGTTCGGCCGTGATGACGTTGATCGAGCGGCCTTCCTCACCCATGCGGCTGCAGCGCAGGTTGGTGTTGAGCGCCATGTAGTGGATGTCGGTCTTGACCGCGCGAATACTGGCAATGCTCTTCAAAAGGTTCGACGTCGTGTCGAGTGTCGACTGGCTGATGCGATTTGTGTGCAATCTGGCCGTCTCGACATCCTTGACGATGACGAGCGCGGTGGAGACGCTGTCTTCCAGGGCCCGCATGAAATTGCCGTCGGTCTCTTCGCCGGCACCGTTCATTTCATCCCGCAACTTGAGGATTTCCTGCGTGTCGTGGCTGAAGCTGGTGATCGTCTGGACGACATTGCGGGATTCGCGCTGGAAGTCCTCGACCATGTCGCGCATTTGGGCCGCCGTCAGATGGTGGATGAGGTTCTCGATGCGCGAGCGGGCGTTACCGCTCAACGCGCGACCTTCGTCGCTGGCGAAGAATTCTTCCAGGAAGGTGAAGGCACTTTGCACATGCTCGATGCGCTGGCGGGTGATATCGCCGATCTGCAGCGCTGAAAGGGTGGAGGCCACCTTGTTCTGCACGCCACGGGCAATGGCACTGACCTGGCTTGCGATCGCCGCGAGGTCCTTGCGGTGGCCCGCGATCGTCTTGGCGTCCTCCTCCAAGGCCGCAACGACCTTGGGGATGGTTATGTCATATCCCTTGGCGGTCTTGGCGCCGACGTTCATCGCCACCTTCAGGTCGCGTTCGAGTGATGTCAGCTGGTCGGCAAAACCGTTGACCTCGTTGGTGCCCGACTGGATGCGCTCGAGGATTTCCTGAGCGAAGCCGCCGAACTCGGCGATGCCGGCCCCGGTAATCTTGACGGTGATCGCGAAGGTCCGCAGGTACCGCATCGTCTCCTGCATGTCGGCCACATGGGTGCTGAGGGCAGCGCCGGCATCAGAGAGGACGGCGAAGTTTTCCTGGCGCCGCGTCTCCAACTGGGGCAGGTCGACCAGGGTCCGGACGGTCTGCAGAAGGTCGGCGGTCGTGTCGGTCGATCCCTCGCTGTCGAGCGACTTGGTGAGCCGGTCGAGCGACGCCATGAGCTGGTTGATGACCTCCAGCACCGAAACAAGGACCGCGCCGCCTTCCAGGAAGCGCGATTCCACTTGCGTTCGGGCTGTCTCCAAGGTGTCACGGACGTCGGTCGCCGGCATCCGGAGATCGCCATGCGCCAGAGCTGTTCCACTTGCCATCGTTGTTCCTTTACTTGGATCGCCTCGTCTTGAGACAGAAGTTAGACTCAAGGTCGGAAAGTTCCGGTAAATTTCGACGACTCGTCTGCGTTGTAGCGAGCCCTATCGCCTACTAGCGTTAATGATTGGTCGGCAATGACGTGCGCATTTGACTCAATGCATCCTAAAGTTTTGAATAAACTCGCATTTATCCGTCTATCAATTTTTCGCCACAATTTCTGCCAGGTAAGAAATCGTACCTCCGGGACTCGCTGTAATTGTGTTCCGGTGCAACCCAGGTTTACGGCCTGTTAAGGCTGCCATGAGATTCCTCTACTGACGAGTTAATATTTATCGATACAGGAGGCAATCTTGTCAGCAGATACCGAGTATAACTGCGTTGTGCAGCTTCCTAGTTCTTTGATGATCAAGAATATATCAGAAGTACACAGCGAGATTTCTCTGCGCATGGCGGAAGGCTCCGATTTAACGCTTGATATTCCATCGGATGCCGAGGTCGATCTGAGCTTCGTCCAGCTGGTCGAAGCAGCGCGCATGGATGCGCGGGCTGCAGGCAAGACATTGCACCTGGCGCAACCTGCGACGGGTTCGGTTTTGAAGGTCTTGAAGCGGGGTGGCTTCATCGATTCACAGTCCGCGGAAGATGCGGCGTTCTGGTTACATAGTGAGGTACAGGTATGACTGCGAATATTTTAACGGTTGACGACTCCGCCAGCATTCGAATGACCACCAAAATCTCCCTTTCCAACGCCGGCTATACGGTCACCGAAGCCGTCGATGGCTCTGATGGACTGGCCAAGGCAAAGGGCGGCGCTTTCGACCTAATCATCACAGATCTCAACATGCCTGTCATGGATGGGCTGACGATGATCGAGGAACTGCGCAAGCTGCCTGAACATATGGGCGTGCCGATCATCTTCCTGACCACGGAATCGGATGCCGACCTGAAGGCGCGTGCCAAGGCGGCCGGCGCCACCGGTTGGCTGACCAAGCCCTTCGACCCTGAAAACCTTATCAAGATAACCCGCAAGGTGCTCGGCAGATGAACACACTCGATCCAGTCGCCGTCTTTCGTGTCGAAGCTGCCGAAGTCTTCGAGCAGATCGAAAGCGGCCTTCTCGACCTAACGCACAGGCTTGACGACAAGGCGCAGATCGACGCGGTGTTTCGCGGCCTGCACACGTTGAAGGGCTCCGGGGCCATGTTCGGCTTCGATGCGCTCGCGGCCTTCACCCACCACTGCGAAACCGCCTTCGATCGCGTCCGCAAGGGCGAGGTGCCGGCGACGGCCGAGTTGGTTGCGGCGGTCTTGGCGGCGCAGGATCACATGCGGGCCCTCGTCGAGACACCGAACGGCGACCACCAGGCTGCGGGCGAACGCCTCCTTGCGGTGTTGCGCGCCGCTGTCGACGGCAACCCGGCGGCCTCCGCCATGCCGATTGCGGCGGCACAAATCGCGACACCAGCTGCAGCTGCAGCCCCAGCCGTGACGCCTTCCAAGGTCCTGAACCGCTGGCGCATCCGGTTCAGCCTGCCTCACAATGCCATGATCAACGGCACCAACCCACTCGGCCTGCTGGACGAATTGCGCGAACTCGGTGAATGCACCATCGTTGCCAATACTGCGGCCATCCCGCCGCTCGACATTCTGGTGCCGACGGAACTGCATCTCTCCTGGGAGGTGCTTCTGACTTCCGATCAGCCGCGCTCGGCTATCGATGACGTGTTCATCTTCGTCATGGACGACATGCAGCTTGAGGTCGAGACGCTGACCGAAGTTGCGCCGGATGCCATCGCTGTCGCGGAAGCCCCGGTCGCTGCCGCGCCTGCGCCTGTTGCCGCCGCTGTGGCTGCTCCGGTCGTCGCCCCGCCTGTCGCCGCATCCGAAACAGCGCCCGCCCGTATCGAAGCCGCCACGGCGCCGGTGCCGGCAGACGCCCGTCCGGCCAAGACGTCGGAAAGCGTGCGCGTTCCGGCGGAAAGACTGGACGAGCTGATGGATCGGGTCGGCGAACTGGTGATCGCCCAGTCGCGCCTGCGCCAGTTGGCGAGTTCGAGCTCCGATCTTGCGCTTCGCTCCGTGTCCGAAGAGATTGAACGTCTGTCGGGCGAATTGCGCGATACGATGATGGTGCTGCGCATGGTGCCGGTCGCGACCCTGTTCAGCCGCTTCCGCCGCCTGACCCACGACTTGGCTCGCGAGACCGGCAAGGTCATCGAGCTGGTCACGGAAGGCGAGACGACCGAAGTCGACAAGACGGTCATCGAACGCCTGGCCGATCCGCTTGTGCACCTGGTGCGCAATTCGATCGACCACGGCCTCGAGCCGCCGGCTGAAAGACTGGCTGCCGGCAAGTCCGAAGGTGGCACCGTGACGCTGTCGGCCCGCCAGTCCGGCGGCGAAGTGATCATCTCGATCCGCGACGATGGCCGTGGCATCAACCGCCAGCGCGTTCGCGCCAAGGCCGAGAGCTCGGGGCTCATCCAGCCCGGCCAGGTCTTGTCGGACAGCGACCTGCTGCAGCTGATCTTTGCGCCCGGCTTCTCGACCGCGGCACAGATCACCAATCTTTCCGGGCGCGGCGTCGGGATGGACGTGGTCAAGAAGACGGTCGAGGCCCTGCGTGGTGCGATCGACGTCACCAGCAATGACGGCCGGGGCTCGGAAGTCTCGCTTCGCATCCCGCTGACGCTCGCCATCATCGACGGCCTGCTCGTCCGGGTCGGCAGCGGCCGCTATGTGATCCCGCTTTCGGCTGTCGAAGAATGCCTCGAGCTGTCGCTGGAAGAAGATCTGCGCTCGCGTGGACGCAGCTTCATCTCGCTGCGCGACAGCCTGGTGCCGTTTCTCCGGCTGCGCGAACTGTTCCGCACGGGCACCAAGCCGGACGTCCATCAGAAGGTGGTGGTCATCTCGACCGGGACCGAACGGGTCGGCCTGGTCGTCGACCAGATCATCGGCGACCATCAGACCGTTATCAAGTCCATGTCGAAGCTTCACCAGGATGTTGCGACGTTCTCGGGTGCGACGATCCTCGGTGACGGCAACGTCGCGCTTATTCTCGACGTCGTCCATCTGGTCGCCGCCGGTCAGCAACAGGAGGCGCAATTGCGCGCAGCAGGATGAGCCAGTCACTTCAGAACGACAATCATTGGAACGATGCCGAAGAACTCGAAGTTCTGACTTTCGATCTCAACGGCGAGACCTTCGCCCTCGAAGCGGCGATGGTGCAGGAAATTCTCGATCTCCTGCCGGAAACCGCAGTGCCGGGAAGCCAGCCTTTCGTTGCCAGCGTGATCAATTTTCGCGGCAAGGTCATACCTCTGGCAGACCTCCGCCTTGCCTTCGGCATGGAAGCCGCGCCGCCCACGATAGACAGCCGCATCGTCGTCATCGCACTGACGATACAGGACGAACCGACACTGGTCGGATTGCGTACGGATAAGGTGAATGAAGTCACCACGCTGGCGAAAGCCTCCAGCGAAGCGCCGCCCAGTGTGGGCATGCGGTGGCGCCCGGACTACATCAGCTGCCTCGTCAAGCGCGGCGGTGAATTCATCATCCTTCCAAACCTGCAGGCCATTTTCGCGACACGCCGCGATAGGCCGCTCGCTGCCTGACCGGCGGTACTCGACGAAATAGGGGAACTCAACTATGAGACTGACAATCAAGGCCAAATTGGTGGGGGCCTTTACTTTCATCATCCTGCTGCTGGTCGGCACCGCCGGTTATGCGATCCTAAGCATCGGCAATTTCAACGATACGATCAACGACACTCTCCAGGGCCCGGCCGCACGGCTTGAGCTGGCCCAGCAGATCGACATCGAACTGCTGCAGATCATCCGGCAGCAGAAGAATTTGCTTCTCGCGCGTACCCCGGACGACACCAAGGCAGCCGTTGCTGAAGCCGAGCGAGCTCGCACGCATATCAACGAGGCGTTCGAGGCGCTGAACAAGATCCTGCCTGAAGAGGCCCGTGTATCCTGGAACGAGACGGAAGGACAGATACGCTCCCTGATCCAGTTCGACGACCAGATTCGCGATCTGCTCAAGGCTGGCGACAAGGAAGGGGCCTATGCCCTGTCCGTTGGTGACGCACGTAAGATAACTAATACCATCGGTACAGGCCTTGAGGCGAAACTTGCCGACGAACAGGCCAAGATGAAGTTCGCCGTCGACGACACGGATGTGCAGTATGCCCATATCCGTCTGTTGATGATATCGATCGCGGCCGTCGCCGTGCTGATCGCCGCCGTCACCGCATTCTGGATTGCCAGCACCATCGGCAAGGGCTTGCGCCGCGCCAATGCCGTGGTCCGCGACGTCGCAGAGGGCGATCTGACAAAGACTGCCGAGATAACCAATCGCGACGAAATCGGCGATATGCTTGGAAACGTCAACGTCATGATCGAACGCCTCCGGGGCGTGGTCGGCGATGCGCTTTCGGCTTCCGACAACGTCTCCGCCGGTAGCCAGGAGCTGTCCGCCAGCTCCGAGCAGGTCTCGCAGGGCGCAACCGAGCAGGCCGCGTCGGCAGAAGAAGCGTCCGCCTCGATGGAGCAGATGGCTTCGAACATCAAGCAGAATGCCGATAACGCAGCGCAGACCGAGAAGATTGCCCGCCAGTCGGCCAAGGACGCCGAAGCCTCGGGCGAAGCCGTGACCCGCGCCGTCAGTGCCATGCGTACGATTGCCGAGAAGATCGGCATCGTCCAGGAAATCGCGCGCCAGACCGACCTCTTGGCCCTGAATGCGGCCGTCGAGGCGGCTCGTGCCGGCGAACATGGCAAGGGCTTTGCGGTCGTCGCATCGGAAGTCCGCAAGCTGGCGGAACGCAGCCAGTCTGCTGCCGCCGAGATCAGCTCGATGTCGGGCGATACCGTCAAGGCAGCTGCCGAAGCCGGGGAAATGCTCGGCCGCCTGGTGCCGGATATCCGCAAGACGGCAGAACTGGTTTCCGAAATCAGCGCTGCCTGCCGCGAGCAGGATATCGGTGCCTCGCAGATCAACGAAGCGATCCAGCAGCTCGACAAGGTCACCCAGCAGAATGCCGGCGCCTCGGAGCAGATGTCGGCGACGTCGGAAGAACTGGCCGCCCAGGCGGAAGAGCTGCAGGCATCGATCGCCTTCTTCCGGGTCGATACCATCGCCCACAAGCCGGTCCGCAAGGCGTCACCCAAGCCGGCCGCCAAGGCTTCGGTGACACCTGTCAATGCCCGCCGCCCGGCTCCGGCCGCAAGGCAGACCAACAGCGTGGCTGCTCAGCAGGCACGTGCCAAGGGCTTCGCTCTCGATATGTCGATGGGCGGTCCGGACGCAGACGACGCGGATTTCCGCGAAAGCGCCTGATCGACAAAAAATTCCGGCGGCCGTCGAGGCCGCCGGACCACGGCCACCGTGTGTACGCGCTGGTTTCGTCGTCGGAGAGACCGTCGACGAGGGGTGAATGGATCGCTCTTGTTAAATTTGCTTGGTGCCAGCGCAGCTTATGCCGCCTGCCACCGGATCCAATTTCGCCGATGCCAGGAGGCATGACCATGGGCTCTAAGATCAGCTTACACTTAACAGCCAAGCAATTTCCCGCGCCATAGCGATGACCGCCCATGGCTGCGCGCCAGACCACTTCACTTTCGGGCCGCTCCAGATCCCGACATGCGTTTAGTCATGTCAGTCGAGCGACCAGCCTAGCCGGGCGGACAACCTCCCGGACGGGCCATGCCAACGAATGTCCGTTGGATGCGTGAGAGGCCTCAGGCCGATCGTCGCGAGAGTAGATGTCAGGCTCTTTTCACCTATTGCAATTTTAGCGGTCCTCTTTGGACTTTGATCGCAGGCTTGTCCCGACCAATACAACCCGCTTGGAGTCTCCATAATGCGTTTTACTATTAAAGTTAAGCTAGGCCTGGTCTTCGGGTTTGTCGTGCTGCTCACCTGCGCGATGGCCGGACTGTCGATCAACAACCTGTCCGCCCTGAACAACGACATTACCGACATGGTGAAAGGACCGGTCGTCGACTTGCGCGAAGCGGGAGAACTTGCAGAAGCCGTGCTGCGATCGGTGCGGTCCGAAAAGGATGCGATCATCAACACCGATCCATCCAAGATAACCACCTATGTCAATACGATCACGCAGCAGCGCGAGGCGATCAAGACGTTGCTGCAGCGGCTCAGCGCGTCGTCGGACCCAGAAATTCGCACCCATGTCGCAGAGCTCTCGGATCTCAACGCAAAATGGGTGCCGCTCCAGGATCAGGTCACAGCGCTTGCGATCCAGAACACGCCTGAATCCAACACCAAGGCCGGCGCGATCTCCATGGGAGAAAGCCAGCAGCTTACCGACCAGATGCTTCAGCTCCTGACGAAGCTTAATGATACCGTAACGGGCAACGTCGCGGAGACGGATGCGGCGACCAATCTACAGTACATGACCTCGCGCAATCTGCTTGTCTCGATGACCATCGGCCTGATCGTCCTGGCCCTGGCCTCTGCCACCTGGATCCTGCTCAACATATCGCGCGGTCTTAAGCGCGCCGTCAGCCTCGCCGATGCCGTCAGCCTGGGCGATCTCAACCAGCAGATCGAACACAAGAGCAACGACGAAATCCGCGATCTCGTTACCTCGATGACCCGGATGTCCGGCAACCTGAGAGACACGGCGGCTATCGCCTCCAAGATCGCGGAGGGAGACCTGTCGGTGACGGCGCAGCCGCTGTCAGATAAGGATACGCTCGGACTGGCGATGCAAAGCATGATCACCAACCTCAGAGCGACCTCCGACGTTGCCCGTCAGATCGCCGAGGGTGACCTCACGGTCTCCCCGAAGCCGCTGTCCGAACGGGACTCCCTCGGCATCGCGCTGCAGCAGATGGTCGAACGCCTGCGTGGTGTCGTTGCCGATGCCATTTCCGCTGCCGACAACGTCTCCTCCGGCAGCCAAGAGCTCTCCGCCAGCGCCGAACAGGTTTCGCAAGGGGCGTCCGAGCAGGCGGCATCCGCCGAGGAAGCTTCAGCCTCGATGGAAGAGATGGCCGCCAACATCAAGCAGAACGCCGACAACGCAGCCCAGACGGAAAAAATTGCCCGCCAGTCGGCCAAGGATGCCGAAGCGTCTGGTGAAGCCGTGACCCGCGCCGTCGGTGCGATGCGCACGATTGCCGAGAAGATCGGCATCGTCCAGGAGATTGCCCGCCAGACCGATCTGCTGGCCTTGAATGCGGCCGTCGAGGCGGCTCGCGCCGGCGAACATGGCAAGGGCTTTGCGGTCGTCGCTTCGGAAGTCCGCAAGCTTGCCGAACGCAGCCAGTCCGCCGCCGCGGAAATCAGCTCGATGTCGAGCGATACCGTCAAGGCAGCAGCCGAAGCCGGGGAAATGCTCGGGCGCCTGGTGCCCGACATCCGCAAGACCGCAGAACTGATCTCGGAAATCAGCGCCGCCTGCCGCGAGCAGGACGTCGGTGCCTCTCAGATCAACGAGGCAATACAGCAGCTCGACAAGGTGACCCAGCAGAATGCCGGCGCCTCGGAGCAGATGTCGGCCACGTCGGAAGAACTGGCCGCGCAGGCGGAAGAGCTGCAGACCTCCATCGCGTTCTTCAAGGTCGAGACGACGAG
>Ga0207650_10001275_pt1 | contig 18267 bp, 16 predicted proteins | sample KBSS63metaG_FD_184325 | JGI IMG/M metagenome (GOLD analysis project Ga0207650, IMG submission 184325) | Switchgrass rhizosphere microbial communities from Kellogg Biological Station, Michigan, USA - KBS S6-3 metaG (SPAdes) (version 2) | ecosystem: Host-associated > Plants > Roots > Rhizosphere...
CGTTCGGCATTCCCTGTTTCACGACGTCGTCGCGCGGCGGCTGCGGCGCGAGCGCGCACGCCGAAAGCGCAAGCGAGCAGAGGAGGGCGAGCGCGCGGCGAACCGGCATCGGTCAGTGCAGCTTCAGCACGAGGTAATTCATGTATGAACCGACGCGCAGGATGACCTTGCGCAGGATGTGCAGGAACGCCGCGTGCTCCGTGTAGATCGCCGCGTCGCCGGCAGCGCCCGCGGCGAGGAACAGCTCCTTGTCGCGATCGGCCATGTCGAACTTCACGGCGAAGCGCTGGGCCGGCGCCGTGAGAACGCCCGTCATCGGAATCGTCCCCGAAACCTGGACCTGTCCGGCCCCCGACGCCCAGATGATCGAGTTGACCTTGGCCTTGATGATGCGCCCGGGGTACGTGTCGAGCGCGAACTCCGCTTCGTTGCCCGGCTCGACCTGATGAAGCTCGTTCTGCCGGTAAAGCGCAACCACCGTGCCCGTCGTCTCGACGAGGCTCATCACGGGCGCGACCGGCAGGGCCGCGACGAAGCCGCCCGGCCGCAGCTGCAGGTTCACGACGTAGCAATCGCACGGCGAGCGCGTGGTCGTCTGCTCGAGGTCCCACTTGGCGTTCTCGAGCTGCGCGCGGATCTGCGCGACTTGCGCATACTCGCCGTCGACTTTTGCGCCCAGGCGCTGCTGCACCTGCGCCTGTCCGGCGACCGCCTGCTGCTGACCCGCGCGCGCCTGCGCTTCCGAGCTTCGAGCGGCAGCGAGTTGCTGAGTGAGATCGGCGAGGTTCGTCTGCGCCTGCTCGAGGTCGAACTTCGTGCCGGCGCCCGCCGCGACCAGCTCGCGGTACTGAGCGACCCGCCTTCGCGCGAGCTCGATCTTCGCCGAGATCTCAGCCGACCTGGCACCAGCCTGCTCGATGGCGCCTTTCGTCTCCGTGACCTTGGCCTGCGCCCCCTTGTACGACTCCTCGACTTCCTTCTGCTGGCCGACCGCATTCGCGAGCTGCGCCTGCAGCGTGTTGACCTGCAGCTGATACGGCGTCGGATCGATCCGGAACAGCACGTCACCCTTCTTGACGGGGCGGTTCCCCTCCTCGATGGGAACCTCGATCACGCGGCCTCGAACCTGAGAGACGATCGGCACGGTGAAACGGAACACCCGCAGATCGGCGGACGAAGGGGCCACGACGTTGAGCGTCAGGATCATCACCGTCAGGGCGACGATCGGAATGATGACGACGGTGACCTGCGAGTAGATGTTCCACGGCAGCCACTTGAACTTGATGAAGATGAGCCAGACGAAGAACGAATAGATGCCGAGCAGCAGAATGTCCATTACGCCTTGCCTCCGGCGGCAGGCGGGGGCGCGGGCGGCAAGGCGGCCGCCGGCTCGCCTGCGCTCGTGGCGGCGTGGGTGGCGGCAAGCTGCAGGAGGTCGGAGCGAAGCTGCCGCAATTGCGGCGGCAGTGCGCCGCGCGCCGCCATGTTGTCGAGCTCCGAGCGCAAATGGGCGAGCTCGTCGGCGAGCAGCGATCCTGCCCTCGCTTTTTCACCCATCTCGAGATGCCACTCATCGGCCTTGTCGGTCCCGTAAGCGACCCGATACGCGACCGGCTTCGTGAAAGCCCACAGCCACGCGAGCGGCCACAGAAGCCCGCCGAACACGAGCGACAGCAGACACAGCGTCTGGATGGCCGCAGTCTGGGGATGATGGCGTTTCTCGGCGAGCCGCTCGGGCAGCACGTGGACGAGCCAGAACGCGACGATGACGACGATCGGCACGACGATCAGCACGACGATGGCGATCCAGTCGGCAGCGGTGTCGAGCGCATCGCCGGAGAGGAACGAGGCGCGTGCGGGCGCGCCGAAGACGGAGAGAACAATGAGCGCGATTCTGCGATGCCAAAGGAAGGTCTGCGTGGACATGGCCTCGATGATGGGTAACGCGACCAGTAAATTGTACCGTGCGCTGCTGGGCACCAACAGGTCCGCGATCGACAACCGTCGTGGGACAATGAAAGTTGCGACAGCGGCAACTGGTGCGCATCGTCCCCGCAACGATCGCGCGTGCTCACTTTCGGAGGCGGAGACGATGCCGGGACCCGCGGATTTTTGCGTTTCCGAGACGCTCAGGACCGGTCTTGCGGTCACGGTCCGGGCGCTCAAGCCCGGCGATCGCGAGAAAGTCGAGCGGGCAGTCCGCGAACTCGACCGCGAATCGATCTACACGCGTCTTTTCACCTACCGGACACAGCTGACGGAGGCGGGGCTCGAGCGAATCATGCGCTTCGACCCCGATACGGAGGTGGTGCTACTCGTGACGATCGGGCAAGGCGTCCTCGAGACGGTCATCGGCTCGGGCCGCTACGTCGTTCTGCCTGCTGAAGGCAGCGTTCGCAGCGCCGAAATCGCGTTCGTGGTCGAGGAGGATTATCACGGCCAGGGCGTCGCGGGTCGGCTGTTGCGGCATCTGGCCGCCGTCGCCCGGGCGCAAGGTATCGCGCGGTTCGAAGCGACCGTGCTGCCGAAGAACAAGGCGATGCTGGCGGTGTTCGAGCGAAGCGGCCTGCCGATGGAGAAGCGCATCGCGGACGGCGAAGTCCACGTCGCCCTGGCGCTCTAGCTCGCTCGGGGAGCGCCGGCGAGACATCGGTCGACTTCGTTGCGCTTCCGTTGCCTCTACGGGAACCTTTCACGCTTCGAACTTCGGGGCGATCAGATTTTCGAAGGAGAAAACCTCGTCCCACTTGGCCTGTGTCATGAGCATCCGCTCCTTCACGACGATCTCGTGGAGGCTCTTGCCGGTCTCATAGCCTTCGCGCGCGATCTCCGCGCACTGCTTGTACCCGAGCGAGGGCTTGAGCACGGTCACGATGCCTAGCGAATTCAGCACCATGTCGCGCGTCCGCTCGGCGTTCGCCGTGATGCCGTCGATGCAGTGCGTGCGCAGCGTCGTGACGGCGTTTTCCATCGTGGCGATCGACGTGAAGAGCGCGAACGTGATCACCGGCTCCATCACGTTGAGCTGGAGTTGTCCGGCAGACGCCGCCAGCGTCACCGTGAGGTCGAGGCCGATGACGAGAAAGCCGACCTGGTTCACGACTTCGGGAATCACCGGATTCACCTTCCCCGGCATGATCGAGCTCCCGGGCTGCATCTGCGGCAAATTGATCTCGGCGAAGCCGCAGCGCGGCCCCGACGCGAGCAACCGTATGTCGTTGCAGATCTTCGTGAGCTTCGACGACGTGCGCTTCAGTACGCCCGACAGCAGCACGTACGCGCCGGTGTCGGAAGTCGCCTCGATGAGGTCCGATGCCAATACGAACTTCGTGCCGGTGAGCTCGGACAGGTACTTGGTCGCGAGCTCGGGATAGCCCGGCGCCGCCGTCACCGTCGTTCCGATCGCCGTCGCGCCCAGGTTGATCTCGTGCAGGAACGCCCGCACTTCGGCGATCCGCTGCACCTCCTCTCCGATCGTCGTTCCCCAACCGTGGAACTCCTGACCGAGCGACATCGGCACGGCGTCCTGCAGATGCGTGCGTCCCATCTTCAGCACGCGATCGAATTCCTTCGCCTTGGCGAAGAACGCGTGTTGCAAGCGGGCCAGCGCGTCCATGTAGCTCGCAAGCCGCAGGATCAGCGCCAGCCTGAAGGCCGTCGGATACATGTCGTTCGTCGACTGCCCGAAGTTCACGTGATCGTTGGGATTGACGTACTGGTATTCCCCCTTCTTGTGGCCGAGCGCTTCCAGCGCGAGGTTCGCGATGACCTCGTTGGCGTTCATGTTGGTGGACGTGCCTGCGCCGCCCTGGATGAAGTCGGTAACGAACTGGTCGCGCATCTCGCCCGCGATGAGCCGGTCGCACCCGGCCGCGATCGCATCGGCGATTTTCACGTCGAGCACGCCCAGATCCCGGTTCGCGAGCGCGGCGGCCTTCTTCACGTAGCCGAACGCCCGGACGAAATTCGGCTCGAGCGACATCGGAATGCCGGTGATGAAGAAGTTCTCCTTGCCGCGCAGCGTCTGGACGCCGTAGTACGCATCCGCGGGGATCGCCTTCTCGCCCAGAAAGTCCTTCTCGATTCGAGTCGCCGCCGTGCCAGCGCTAGTCTGCATGCTGCCCCCTCAATCGTGCGCGCAGATCGTGCTCGGACGCGTCCGTCACGACGACGCGCGCGAACGAGCCCGCCGGCAGTGCCGAACCGTCGGCGACCAGGACCGTTCCGTCGATCTCGGGCGCATCCGCGGCGCTGCGCGCGACCGCCGTGTCGCCCTCATGTCCGTCGACCAGCACCGTGATGCTTTCACCGACGCGGCCTGCGAGCCTCTGCGCGCTGATCTTTTCCTGCACTGCCATGAACCGTGCGCGCCGCTCTTCGCGGAGCTCGGCGGGGACCGGATCCGGCAGCGCGTTCGCGGCCGCGCCTTCGACCGGCGAATAGGCAAAGCAGCCGACCCGGTCGAGCTGGGCCGCCGCCAAAAAGGCAAGGAGCTCCTCGAACTCGGCCTCGGTCTCGCCCGGAAAGCCAGCGATGAACGTGCTGCGGATCACGAGGTCAGGCCGGGCTTTGCGCCAGGCCTCGATGCGGCGCAACGTGCCTTCGGCGTTCGCGGGGCGCTTCATGAGCTTCAGGATGCGCGGACTCGCGTGTTGGAACGGCACGTCCAGATACGGCAGCAGGCCGCCGGCTGCGGGATCGTCGGTCATGCGCTCGATCACCTCGTCTACGTGGGGGTAGGGATACACGTAGTGCAGCCGCACCCACGCGCCGTGCGCGCGCGCCATCGCGTCCAGTGCGCTCGCAAGCTCGGTCATGCGCGTCTTGAGCGGGCGGCCCTGCCAGAACCCGGTGCGATAGCGAACGTCGACGCCGTAAGCGCTCGTGTCCTGCGAGACGACCAGAAGCTCGCGCACGCCCGCCTTCAGCAGGCGCTCGGCTTCCGCCAGCACTTCGCCCAGCGGCCGCGAGACGAGATCGCCGCGCATCGAAGGAATGATGCAGAACGTGCAGCGGTGATTGCAGCCTTCGCTGATTTTGAGATACGCGTAGTGGCGAGGGGTGAGCTTGATGCCCTGCGGGGGGACGAGATCGGCGAAGGGATCGTGCGGCCTCGGCAGATGCGCGTGCACGTGCGCCATCACCTCGGGCGCTGCGTGCGGCCCCGTGACGGCGAGCACGGTCGGATGCGCCTCGCGAACGAAGCCGCCGCCGTCCTTGGCGCCGAGGCAGCCGGTGACGATGACCTTGCCGTTCTCGGCGAGCGCCTCGCCGATCGCGTCGAGCGACTCCGCGACGGCGGCATCGATGAAGCCGCACGTGTTGACGACCACGAGATCGGCTCCGTCATAGGTCGGGGCGATGTCGTAGCCCTCGGCTCGCAACTGTGTGAGGATCATCTCCGAGTCGACGAGCGCCTTCGGGCACCCGAGCGACACGAAGCCGATCCGCGGTGCAGCAACGGAACGGCGGGGCGCCGCCTTCACTTCGCGATTTCGCATCGCAAGAAAAGAACGTCGACGAACGGAGTTGTTGCGGTGCTCAGGACGCGTCAGCGCTTGTCGGGGTCGTCCGACGGGTTTTGCTGCGGAGCGAAATTGGGGAACGGGAAGGCCGCGAAGATGCCGCGCGTCTGGTCCTGCATCCGCTGCTGCATGTCCATGAAGAGCTTCGCGCTCTGCTCCAGATAGTTGCCGAGCATGCCCTGCATCGCGGGCGCCTGCATCTGCATGAACTGCTTCCACAGGTCGGGCGTGATCATCATCTTGTCGCCGTAGATCTGCTTCGCCTGGTCCTGCAGCTTTTTCTGGATGGCGAGGAACGCCTTGACGTTCTGCTCGATGTACTGCCCCATCACGGTCTGCTGCGCGCTGCCGTAGAACCGGATCATCTGCGCGAGCATCTCCGAGCTGAACATCGGCATGCCGCCCGCTTCCTCCTCGAGGATGATCTGCAGCAGGATGGTGCGCGTGAGGTCGTCCCCCGACTTCGCGTCGATGACCCGGAACTTGAGGTCCTCCAGCACCATCTGCTTCACGTCGGCGAGCGTGATGTAGCCGCTGTTGGCCGTGTCGTAGAGGCGGCGGTTGGGATATTTCTTGATGATGCGCGGTGATTCGCTCATGGCGCGCTCCGCAAAAGAAGGGGGCATTATAACCCACTGATTTATCTGGCGTTTGGTTTCCGGGCGGGGCGGCGAGACGCGCTATTGGTGCGATGCACAAAAAACACTTGACTTGGGTCGCACGCGTCCATACAATTGGTTTTGTGCGGTGCAACAAATCAGGGTGACGGAGATAGGCAGTGACGGCACCCGCAAGAGGCACCGGGACCAAGGATTCGCAAGGGTCGCACAGGGCGGCCCCTCATTTGACGACGGAAAGGGAAACCATGTACTCACCCACTGAACAGTTTGCCGACTTCAACAAGGTCAACGTCACGCAAGCGGCGAAGATCGCCAGCGTCGCGCTCGAAAACACCGAGCGCCTGGTGACGCTCAACATGAACGCCGTGAAGCTCGTGCTCGCGACGGGCGTCGAAGGCGTGAACGCGGTTGCTTCGGTCAAGGACGTCCAGGATCTGCTCACGCTCCGCGCCAAGTACGCCGAGACGGGCGTCGAGACGGCCACCGCCTACACGCGCAGCCTGTACGAGATCTCGTCGCAAGCGCAGGCGCAGTTCACGGCGCTCGCCGAGGAAGTGTGGTCGAACTACACGAAGGACACCGCGGCGTGGGTCGAGAAGGCCACCAAGAACGCCCCCGCCGGCTCGGAAACCGCCGTCAACGCGTTCAAGTCGACGTTCGCCGCTTCCACGGCCGCGTTCGACCAGATCCAGAAGGCGACGAAGCAGGTCGTGAGCTTCGCCGATGCGAGCGTTCGCGCCGCGTCCGCCAATGCCGCCAGCGCCGCGAAGTCGGCGTCGAAGGGTCGCAAGGCTGCCTAAAGCGTCAGCTGACAGTTGACTGACCGTCGACTGAAGCGTTCTCGCAAGACCTGTATCTTTCTCCTCCTCCTGAGAGATACAGCCTGGCCCCGCAGGGCAAACCTGCGGGGCGTTTTTTTTTGGTGTTCGGTGGGGCTATTCGGCGTTCGGTTGCGCTATTCGACCTTGCCGACTCTGCGCACGGCCTCGGCGAGCTTCTGCGCGTCGGCGGCCCAGAAGCGCGCGAGCTCCGGCGCGTCGAGATACTGGATTGGCGTCTCGACCGTTGCCATCGCGCTCACGAATCGCGGATCGGCAGCGGCAGCGCGCGCCGCGTCGCGCAGCTTGACCATGACGGGCTCGGGCGTGCCTGCCGGCGCAAACAGCGCGGCCCACTGAAAGAACGTCGTGTTGAAGCCGGATTCCGAGAGCGTCGGGACGTCCGGCAGCGCGGCGAGCCGCTTGTCGCCCCACGTTGCCAGGATGCGCACCTTGCCGGCCTTGACGTGCTGGATCACCGTCGAGGGCCCGGTCGAGATCGCGTCCACGTTGCCGCCCAGGAGCGCCACGACCGCCGGTCCGCCGCCCGTGTAGGGGACGTGCAGCAGCTTCACGTCGGCGCTCGTTGCGAACATCTCCATCGGGATGTGCATGGTCCCGTAGTTGCCTGACGATCCGTACGTGATCGCGCCGGGCCGCTTCTTCGCATCCGCCACGAAATCCTGCACGGTTTTCCACGGGCTGTCCGCGCGCACGGCGAGCACAGTCGGATCGGCGGTGAAGCGCGCGATCGGCGCGAACTGGTCGAGCTGATACATCGGCGCGCGCCCCGTCACCTTGTCCGCCTCGGGAATGATCGAGATCGACGACAGCGCAAGAAGCAGCGTGTAGCCGTCGGGCTTCGCCTTCGCGACGAAGCCCATCCCGATGCCGCCGCCGGCGCCGGCCTTGTTCTCGATGACGACAGCCGTGTTGAGAACCCGGCTCATGGCGTCGGCAACGGGCCGCGCGACGATGTCGGCGACCCCTCCGGGCGGGAAGGGTACGACCAGCGAGATGGGCTTCGACGGAAAGGCGTCCTGCGCGGTCGCCGCGCCAGCGAGCCACGAGAGCGCAACAGCGCACGCCATCGTGCACGCAACCGCGGCGCGGCGGATGCGGGCTTGAACGCCCGCGGCGGATCGGCGACGCATCGAGGCTCGGTCGTCCATGTCAGAACATGTGCTGGCCGCCGTTGATCGCGATGTTCGCGCCCGTCACGAACGCGGCTTCCTCGCTCGACAGATACGCGACGAGCCCCGCCACTTCCTCGGGCTTGCCGAGCCGGCCCATCGGGATCTGCGGCACGATCTTCGAATCCAGCACTTCCTTCGGAATCGCCATTACCATCTTCGTGCCGATGTAGCCGGGCGAGATCGTGTTGACGGTGACGCCCTTACGCGCGACCTCGAGCGCGAGCGCCTTCGTGAATCCGTGCATGCCGGCCTTCGCGGCCGAATAGTTGGTCTGGCCGAACGCGCCCTTCTGGCCGTTGACCGACGAGATGTTGATGATCCGCCCCCAGCCCCGATCCACCATGCCGTCGCAGACCTGCTTCGTCATGTTGAAGCATGAGTCGAGATTCGTGTGCATGACCGCGTCCCACGCCGCGCGGTCCATTTTCTTGAACGTCGTGTCGCGCGTGATTCCCGCATTGTTGACGAGAACGTCGATCGGTCCCACCTCCACCGCGACCTTCTGCGCGCAGGCGACGCACGACTCCCAGTCGGCGACATCGCACGGGTACGCGCGGAAGCCGTAGCCCATCTTGTTCATGCTGTCGAGCCACTCCTGCGCCCGCGTATTGCCGGGCGAATGCGTGGTGACGACCTTGTAGCCGAGCGCGGCCAGCTTGATGCAGATCGCTTCGCCGAGGCCACCCATGCCTCCGGTGACGAGCGCAACACGCGGGACATTCACGGGCATGATTTCTCTCCTCTCTTGAAGTGGGATGGTTCGGGAACCGGGGGAACGGAAGGCCGGGGCGGTCGGGCCGCCGGAAGCGGAATGTTAGCGCAGGGACGAAGCGGTGCGCACAACTCCCGGGAGCGCGACGGGGCCGCCCGCCTCGTGGACCGTCACGCGGGCGATTCGCGCACGTAACGCCCCGGTGCCGGCTCGAGCGGCGGATGGCCGGCGCTGCCGGGCTCGTGCGGCGCGGCGCGACGTGCGCCGGCATGCCCGCGGAGCCACGCGCCCCAGTGCGGCCACCAGCTACCCGGCTGGGTCTGCGCATTCGCGAGCCATTCGTCGGGGTCGCGGACAAGGTTCGGATTGGTCCAGTAGTTGCGGCGCTTTTTCTCGGGCGGGTTGACGACGCCCGCGATGTGACCCGAAGCCCCCAGCACGAACGCAACGTCGCCGCCGAGGAGTTGCGTGGACCGGTAGGCAGACTTCCACGGCACGATGTGATCCTCGCGCGATGCGTAGACGTAGGCCGGCATCGCGAGGCGGCCGAGATCGATCTTCTGCCCGGCCATCGTCAGCGCGCCGCGCTTGCAGAGGTTGTTGTCGAGGTACATGTTGCGGATGTAATCGACGTACATGGGCCCCGGCAGGTTGGCCGAATCGCCGTTCCAGTGAAGGAGATCGAACGCGGGCGGCGTCTCGCCCTTCAGGTAATTGTGGACGACGTAGTTCCAGACGAGATCGTTGGCGCGGAGGCTCGCGAAAGCGCCGGCGAGCTCGCTGCCGCGGACCCGCTGTCCGGTGCGCAGCGCGCGCTCGCGCGCCGCCAGGCCCTCGCGCGTGACGTAGACGCCGATCTCGCCCGGATCCTCGAAGTCGAGCATCGTGGTAAGCAGCGTGAGGCTCGCGACGGGTGGCTCCTTCCGCCCGGCAGCGACGGCGAGCGCCGACGCAAGGAGGGTGCCGCCCACGCAAAAGCCGAGCGCATTCACGTTCTCGCCGCTGATTTCCCGTGCGACGCCGATGGCGGGCCGCACCCCTTGCTCGAGATAGTCGTCCCAGCTCGTCTGCCCGAGCTCGGGCGGAATGTTTCGCCACGAGATCATGAAGACGGTATACCCTTCCCCGACCGCCCAGCGGGCAAACGAGTTCTCCGGTTGCAGGTCGAGCACGTAGTACTTGTTGATGCACGGCGGCACGATGACGAGCGGGCGGCGATGCACGCGCTCCGTCGTCGGCGCGTACTGCAGCAGCTCGATGAGCTCGTTGCGGAATACGACGCTGCCCGGCGTGACGGCGAGGTTGCGTCCGACCTCGAACGCCTTTTCGTCGCTCATCGTGATGCGTCCGCGCTGCGCATCGGCGAAGAGGTTCGCGAGCCCTTGCACGAGGCTCGCCCCTTCGGTCTCGAGCGCGCGCTTGAGCGCCTCCGGATTGGTCGCCATGAAATTCGTCGGAGCGAGCGCGTCGACGTACTGTTTCGTGAGAAACGCGAGCCGCTGCTTCTCATGCTCGGGAAGCGAGGCGAGCGTCGCGAGCTCCTGCAGGTATCGGCCCTGGAGCAGGTACGCCTGCTTGATCAGCGCGAAGTACGGCAGGTCGCGCCACTCGGCCGCAGCGAAGCGGCGATCGCCCGCGGCGGGTTGCGCGATGTCCGGCACGGTCCCGGACGCGTACGAATTTCCGCCCAGCGCCGCGAGTGCGGCCGTCCACAATGCCTGCCAATGCGCCTGATACTTCGCATTGAGGTCGACGAGTTGTTGGGGGTCGAATGTGGGCAGCGCGCCGAGGGTCGGCACGCCGAGCGCCGGCATCGCGCCGAAGGCCGGCAGCTCGGCGAAGGTCGGGATCGCGCCGCCGCCGGGCAGAACAGACCCGAAGCCCGGGTTCGTCGCGGCACCCCCGACCATCATCGACGCCGCCTTGGCATACCAGCTCGACCATTCCTGGCCGATGGCTTGCCAGCGTGCGGCGAGCTCGTTGGGCGTCGCTGGGCCGTGCGCGGTTTGGGGCATGATGCGCTAGGTTAACGCACTCGGCCGCCCTCGCATCGCGGGGCAATCATCGCTCGAGGCCGGCGTGCGCGAAGCCGATGACGCCGATGCCGAGCAGGATGAGCAGAAGCTGCTTCGCAGTTTCGAGCGGCTCGGGACGGCGGTGCAGGCTTGGAATGAGGTCGGCGACGGCCACGTAGAGCAGGCTCGATGCCGCGACCGCAAGCGCCACCGGCAGCGCCTGCTCCATCCGCGCGAGCGCGAAGTAACCCGCGAGCGCCCCGACGAGCGTCGCGAGCCCCACCGACACGTTGTAGAGCAGGGCGCGGCTCCGCGGGAAGCCCGAATGGACGAGCACTGCGAAATCGCCGACCTGCTGGGGCACCGCGTGCGCCACGATCGCGACCGTCGTCGCCACCCCCAGCGACGTGCCGGCAAGGAACGACGCGGCGATGACGACGCCGTCGCAGAAGTTGTGGACGCTCGTGCCGATCAGGATCATGAGTCCCGAGCGTCCTTCGTCGGCGCCGTGCGCATGCAGCGCATGCTCGTGCTCCGACTCCTCGGCTTCGTCCTCGTGCTCGTCGTGGCCGTGCGCGTGCCGCCACAGCACGAGCTTCTCGAGCGCGAAGAAGGCGAGGAGGCCGGCGAGCACGGTAGCCATGACCGTCGCGGTGTCGCCCTTCTCGAGCGCGTGCGGCAGGAGCTCGAGGAAGACCGCGCCCAGCAGCGCGCCGACTGCGAACGACACGATCCGCGAGATCCAGCCCCGATGCAGCACGAGCGTGCCTGCAGCCGCGACGGTCGCGAAGACGCCGCCGGAAAGCGCGGCGACGACGATCTGCATCAGAGTGGTCAAGGCGAGGCGGGTGGGGCGGTTCTTGCGCGGCGCGCCGACAGGGTCACCGCCTGAAGGGCTGCGATTATACGCATCGCCGTGGTCCGTTACGTCGTTGCGCGGTCATGGGGCGTCCGAGACGGGCGTGAGCCAGATCGCCGTTGCCATCCGGCCCGTGTCCCGTTCCCGACGATACGAAAAGAATCGCGCCGCGTCGGCGTGCGTGCAGAAACCTCCACCGCTCACGCGTCGCACGCCGGCGCGCGACAGGCGCATGCGAGCGAGCGCATACAGGTCGGCGAGCCACTTTCCCGGCGCGTGCGGCGCGAAGGCGCCGTGCGCATCCCGATCGCCGTCGCAGAAGCGGTCGCGCACGTCGTCGCCGACTTCGAAGCGCGATGGACCGATCGCGGGGCCGAGCCAGGCTGCGAGATCGCCGGCGTGACTGCCGAGCTCGCTCATCGCCGAGACCGTGGCCTCGAGCACACCGAGAGAAAGCCCGCGCCACCCCGCGTGAGCGATGCCTACGGCGCTGCCGCGAGAATCGGCGAACAGCACCGGAAGGCAATCCGCGGTCGTCACCGTGCACACGATGCCGGGCTCTCGTGTGACGGCAGCGTCGGCGAGCGGCGCCGGCCCGTTCGCGGTGGCTGCGCTCAGCGTCGCGACGGCGATGCCGTGCGTCTGATGGAGCCAGACCGGCGCCGCGGGCAGCAACCGCGCGATCCTTCGCCGGTTTTCCTCGACCGCGCGAGCGTCGTCGCCCACGCTGCGGCCTAGGTTCAGCGACGTCCGGGCGCCGACGCTGACGCCGCCGTTCCGCGTGGTCGACACTGCGCCGACCCTGCGGTGAACGGGCCAATCGGGAACAATCCAGTCGAGCCCGGCAAGCGCGAGCGCATGGCGCAGCGCGGTCGAAGGCAACGCGGTTTCCGGCGAGGGTGCGCTCATCCTGCTTGCGCGCGCAACGAGGCAAGCAAGTCCGCGAAATCGTTCGGCAGCGCCGAGTTCCACGCCATCTTGCGCGCGGTGACCGGGTGCACGAGCCCGAGGCGCGCGGCGTGCAGCGCCTGCCGTCCGAAGGCGATCGCTTCTTTGCGCCCGTACGCAGGATCGCCGACGAGCGGGTGGCCGAGCGACGCCAGGTGGACCCGGATCTGATGCGTGCGCCCGGTCTCGAGCCGGCAACGAAGGAGCGTCGCGTTGCCGAAGCGCTCGAGCACCTCGAAATGCGTGCGCGCCGACTTGCCCGTGGCGACCACGGCCATCGTCGTGCGCCGGGTCGGGTGACGCCCGATCGGCGCGTCGATGGTGTCGCCGCGCGAAAGGTCGCCCGCGGCGAGCGCAACGTACTCGCGCGTCACGGTCCGCGCCTGCAATTGCCGCACGAGCGCGGTGTGAGCGGCAAGCGTCTTCGCGACGACCATGAGGCCGCTCGTGTCCTTGTCGAGACGATGGACGATGCCGGCGCGCGGCACGCCGCTCTGTTGAGGCGCGTGATGCAGCAGCGCGTTGGCGAGCGTTCCGACCCAGTTGCCCGCGCCGGGATGCACGACGAGACCGGCGGGCTTGTCGAGCACGAGCAGCGCGTCGTCCTCGAAGACGACGGCAAGATCGATCGCCTCGGGGGCGAGATCCACCTCGTGCGGCGATGGCAATTCACGAACGATCACCTCTTCGCCGCCGCGGACTTTGCGTGTCGGCAAGGCCGTCCGGCCGTCCTCCGTGACGCGGCCGGCTTCGATCCACGCCCTCAAGCGGGCGCGCGAGAATTGCGGCAGCGCCCGGGCGAGCGCCGCGTCGAACCGCTGCCCCGCGGCATCCGCGGGCAACCGGATGGAGTGCGTCGCCTCGGCCAGTTGGTTGGCCGATTGCATGGCCTCCGCCGACGTCGAGTCGGCGTGCTCAACCGCCGCCGTCGCGGCGGCGCGCGCGTCGTGAATTGCAGTGGGCCGGATGGGCACGAGCGGCAATGAGAGAAGGGCGTCGGCTATAATCGACGTCTGTTTCCGGAGCGATTTTCAAGCATGTACGCTTTGCCGCACTCGACGCCATTCCGCGGGTGGTCCTTGCCGCGTTCAGTTGCGTTCGCTCGCGCCCTGGCAGGCGCCTTCGCCGACGCGTTCACGCCGCGGGCCGACGCGTTCCGCAAGGCGCTCGCCTGCCTCGCCGTCCTCGCCTTCGCCGGCTGCAGCCTGCTGCCCGACGTCGTCGACGAAACGACGAACCTCAACGCCGAGGGCCTCTACAAGCTCGCGCACGACGCATTGCTCGACGGAAATTATACGCGGGCGATCAAGCTCTACGACACGCTTGAGTCGCGCTTCCCTTACGGACGGTTTGCGCAGCAGGCGATACTCGAGGGTGCCTACGCGAACTACCGCGCCGGCGAAACCGCAACGGCGGTCGCCGCCTGCGACCGATTCATCCGGACGTTCCCCAACAATCCGAGCGTCGACTACGCCTACTACCTCAAAGGGCTGGTCAACTTTCGCGAGGACCAGGGCATCCTCGGATATGTGTACGAGCTCGACCTCGCCGAGCGAGAGCCGAAGGGGATGAAGGAATCGTTCGCGGCGTTCAAGGAGCTCGTCGCCAAGTTTCCGGAGAGCCGTTACGCGCAGGACGCGACGGACCGGATGCAATATCTCACCAACGCGCTCGGCAAGTACGAAGTCATCGTCGCGCGCTATTACTACAATCGCGGCGCCTACGTGGCGGCGATCAACCGCGCGCAGGCGTCGATCGTCGGCTATCCGCAGACCCTGTCCAACGAAGCGGCGCTCGACGTGCTCGCGAAAAGCTACGACAAGCTCGGGCTCACTCAGCTGCGCGACGATTCGCTGCTGATACTGAAGAAGACGTTCCCCGACAGCGTCTACCTCGCCGCGGCGCCGCCCAAGCCCTGGTGGAAGTTCTGGTAGTCGGGGCGCCCGCACCCACCGCGGCGCGCGACTACCGGCTGCTCTCCGAGCCGAAGAACGCCTCGACGTCCCGAAGGTCGCGCGTGCGACGCATGGGCGGCAGGCTCTGCCAAATGCGCCGGCCATACGGCTTGTCGGTCAGGCGCGGGTCGCAGATCATAAGCACGCCGCGGTCGGTTTCCGTTCGGATCAGACGACCGGCTCCCTGCTTGAGCGCGATCGCCGCCTGCGGCACCTGGTAATCGAAAAACGGATTGCCGCCTTCGGTCCGCAGGAGCTCGAGTCGCGCTGCCAGCAGCGGATCGTCGGGCGGCGCAAAAGGCAGCTTGTCGAGGATCACCACGGACAGCGCCGAGCCCGGCACGTCCACACCCTCGCGGAAGCTTGCGCTGCCGAGCAGGATGGCATTGCCGAGCTCGCGGAAGCGGGCGAGAAGCTCGCTGCGCGATCCCTCGCCCTGCACGAGCAGCGGCCAGGCGAGCTTTTCGCGGGCCAGCGCTGCGGCCAGCATTTCGCGCGCGACGTTGAGCGCGCGTAACGTCGTGAACAACAGGAATGCGCGGCCGCCGCTTGCCCGCAGCACCGGCAGCGCCGCTGCGACGACCGCCTCGGTGTGCTCGCGCGAGTTCGGCTGAGGCAGATCGCGCGGGACGTACAGCAGACCCTGCGTCGCGTAATCGAACGGAGATTCCCAGCAACCGGTGGCCGCATTCGAAAGGCCGAGCTCGCGCTGGTACAACGAAAAATCCTTGCCGACGGCGAGCGTCGCCGACGTGAAGATCCACGTCCGCCCCGACTCGGCGACGCGTTTGCCGAAAACGTCCGCGACCGAGAGGGGAGACGCGTGCAGCTGCCAGCCGGTCTGCGTGACGTCGACCCAGCGGATCCACGCCGCCTCACCGGCGCTGCCCGCGAGGCCGGCGCGCCAGCGCGCGAGTTGCGCAGCCGCCTCGCGCGCACGCTCAGCGCAATGGGCGATGTCCTCGCTGCGTTCGGCAAAGAGGCCGAGCTCGGCGTCGAGGCTGTCGAGCGCGGCAGTGAGCTCGTCGAGCGCGGCGGTGAAGCCCTCTTTCCCGATAGCCGCCTGCTGGGTGATCTTGGCCGGCACATCGCCGAGCGCGAGCCGCAGCTTGCGCGCCGCCGGCGCGATGCCGGCCACGGCCTCGGGCAACTGCGGAACCTCGCGCGCGCCGGCGCGTGCCGCGACTTCGGAGTCGCGCGCAAGCTCGCCGAGTTGCCCGGAAGTGAGCTCCTCGCCAAAAAAGAGCGTGGCCGTATCCGACAGCTGATGCGCTTCGTCGAGTATCACCGTGTTGCAGGCCGGCAGGAGCTCCGCGAGCCCCTCGTCGCGCAGCATCACGTCGGCGAAGAACAGGTGATGATTGACTACGACGACGTCGGCCTCGAGTGCCGCCTTGCGTGCCTTCAGCACGAAGCAATCGGCGTGGAACGCGCACTCGGCGCCGAGGCAATTGTCCCGCGTCGACGTCACGAGGGGCCAGATCGAGGCGTACTCCGGAACGTCGGCGAGCTGGCCGCGGTCGCCGGTGTTGGACGTGCGAGCGAACGCGACGATTTTCGGCAAGTGCCGGGCGTCGTCGCGCGAGGGAAGGCGGCCGTCGGCCGCCGTGCGCTCGAGATGATGGTGGCACACGTAGTTCGCGCGTCCCTTAAGGAGCGCGAGGGTGACCGGCACCTTGAGCGTGTCGCGAACCGTGGGCAGATCGCGCTGGAAGAGCTGGTCCTGCAGCGTCTTCGTACCCGTGGAGACGATGACCTTGCCGCCGTACAGGAGCGCCGGCACGAGGTACGCGAACGTCTTGCCCGTGCCGGTGCCGGCTTCGGCGATCAGCGCGCCCCGTCGCTCGATGGCCTTGGCGACCGCGTGCGCCATGGCGAGTTGCTGCGGACGAAAGCGAAATCCGGGCAGTGCCGCGGCCAGCAGACCGTCTTCGCCGAGGATCGCCGAGAGCTCGCGGTCGTAGATCGACGGCTCGAGGCTGGACGGCTCCGCATTTGAAGGATCGCGGATGGACGGAGCGCCGGGCGCGTCGGGATCGGACAGGCCGGGACTGGACAGGTCCGGATTGGACACGCCGGAATCCGCTCCGGCGGAAAGCTCGGCGTGACTCAGCTTGCGCTCTTCGTCTTGGACGGCGGCGTTGCCGGCTTGCCCTTCTTGCCCTTGTCGGCGGTCGCGGGCGCTGCCTTGTCCTTGTGCGCCGCAATCGCCACCCGGACAGCGTTCGCGCGCTCCTTGAAGGCCTCATACGGCTGCGCCACTCGCGCCTTGTACTCCTCATCCGTCTCGCCCGGCTTCCAGTTGAGCTCGACCATGGACTTGGCCCAGACGTCTTGCAACTCGCGCAGCTTGTTGACTGCGTCCGCGTTGGGCGTCGCCTCCTTGAGCGCCGCCTGGTACGGGCGCACCATCGAGAGCTTCTGCTTGTCGATGCAGTACTCGGACTTGGCGCCGTTCGTACCTTCGGTCGACTTCTCGTAGCCGAACTCGATGATCTCGATGCTCTTCACGTGCCGGCACATCGTGTAGAGGTGCGAGACTGCCTGCAGGTAGCACTCGACGCCGCCTCCCGCCGCGTCGGGGCAGATGTAGGTGTCGGGCTTCGGAACGAACTTGGGATCGGGAATGAACTCCCCGGCACCGGCCGGCGCGCAGCAATACGCGCCGGCAACGAGGCTCAATGCGGAGACGGCGACCGCGCGCGCAATGGAAGCGCGAGCCGGGCGATGCGTGGGAATCACGGGGGGACGGATGCGGAATGGAGCCATCGCGAATCGTACCCCGCGCAGGTGGCGCCGCTCAAGCCGGCCATGTGGTTGAGCCGATGATCGAGCGGAAGGGTCAACCGGCCGGTTGACGCATTGCGCTAGAGCGTCGCGCCGCCCGAGACCTCGATCACGGCGCCATTGATGTACGACGCTTCGCTCGACGCGAGCCATGCGTACGTCGCGGCGATCTCGTCGGGCCGGCCGAGGCGACCCATCGGCACCCGGTCCGCCATCATTTCGATGATCTTGGCGGGCATCTTCGACAGGATTGGCGTCTCGATGAAGCCCGGGCATATCGCGTTGGCGCGGATCCCCTTGCGGCCGAGCTCGCGCGCCCAGGTCTTGACCATGCCGATCACGCCGAACTTGGTCGCGGCGTAATTCGTCTGGCCGAAATTGCCGTAGATGCCGACGATCGACGATGCATTCAGGATGCAACCCGAATTCTGAGCGAGCATGACGTCCACGACGGCCCGCGTGCAGTTGTAAACGCCCTTCAGGTTGACGTCGATGACGCGGTCGAACTGGTCCTCGCTCATCTTCTTGAATTGGGCGTCTTCCACGATGCCCGCGTTGTTGACGAGCGTATCGATGCGGCCCCATTGCGCCATGACGCCCTCGACCATCCGGGCGATGCTGTCCTTTGCGGTGACGTCGACGACGAATCCGATGGCCTGCCCGCCGTCGTGTCGGACCAGGTCGACCGTCTCGGCCACCGACGCTCCCTTGATGTCGCAGACCGCCACCTTGGCGCCCTCGCGGGCAAACTTGATGGCGGTCGCGCGCCCGATGCCTTGGCCGGCGCCGGTGATGATCGCGACGTTGTCTTGAAGCCGCATGGCTCTAGTCC
>Ga0207650_10001282_pt1 | contig 18229 bp, 17 predicted proteins | sample KBSS63metaG_FD_184325 | JGI IMG/M metagenome (GOLD analysis project Ga0207650, IMG submission 184325) | Switchgrass rhizosphere microbial communities from Kellogg Biological Station, Michigan, USA - KBS S6-3 metaG (SPAdes) (version 2) | ecosystem: Host-associated > Plants > Roots > Rhizosphere...
GGAAGAGAGGTCGAACCGTTGACGACGCGAACAGAAGGAAACGACTCCCTCGTCGGCAAGCCGACTCAGTCGCCGTAGTTGACAGATGATGGCCTTCTCATGGAAGTGCGGTAGCGACCGAGCTACCGCTTTGGGAGGGAGGGGGACGGCGGCTATCGAACTATCATGCGCCCACCGTACGGCAAGGTTCGGTGAAGCGATCGGCGTGACATGCGTCCGTTCGTTCGGAGGTAACGCATGAGAATCGTCCGGATCGTGATCGCACTGCTGACCATTTCCCCCGCGCTATTCGCGCAGCCTTTCGGCCAGTACCTACGCCTGCAGGGCGCCCCGCTACATGGCTACATCGAAATCCCGGCGGACGCCATCCTCGACACGCCGGCCATGACGGTCGAGGCCTGGGTCTCGGTTCGCGACGCAAACGGTGTGGCGGGCTGTTCGTCGATCGCCGGAAAGCAATGGACGACGGCCTGGTGGATCGGCGTCTGCGGCACGACGCTGCGCAGCTATTTCAACGGCAGCGCAAGCCTGAAGGACGGCGGCACGATCCCGGTGGACACCTGGGTTCACATCGCGGCCACGACTGATGGGACGACGCGCCGGCACTACATCAACGGAAATCTCGTCCTCGAATCGGCGGAGACCGCGCCGCGCTCGACGTCGACCGCCGCATTCCGCATCGGCAGCGACGTCGCCTACGCCTTCACGCCGGAAGGCGGCATCGACGACCTGCGCATCTGGACGGTGGCGCGGACGGGAGATCAGATTCGCGCGACGATGAATGCGCCATTCGCCCCCGAGGGCAGCGACCTCGCCGGCCAGTTCACGGGCCTGGAAGCGTGGTACCGCTTCGAAGGCAACGCCTTCGACTCCTGGCGCTCCCACCACGGCACGATCCTCGGCGCAGGAATCAGCTTCGGCGGCACGGCCGCGCCCGTCCCGGCGAGGCACCGCTCCGCGAAACATTGACCAATCAGCTCTTCCGAACCCGATACCCGAGCCGCTCGAGCTCCGCGACGACGCGCGCGACGTGATCGCCCTGAATCTCGATCTCGCCATCTCCCGCCGTCCCGCCCGCCCCGCACCGCTTCTTCAACCCCGCCGCCAGCTCCCCCATCGACGCCGCCGTCAACTGAAACCCGCTCGCCACCGTCACGCTCTTCCCCGCCCGCCGCTTCCGATCGATGCCCACTCGGATGCTCTGCTTCGCCGGCTCCAGATCCGCTTGTACGTCGACCACGCCCTCCTCGCGCAGCCGCTTCGCAGCTTCAGGATCGCTGGTCCAGACAAGTTGGGCTTTCATCAATGGAAGAATATCTCCGCGGCCTCCTTCCGCGTCTCCGCGTGAAAATCGTCGTCGGATGCGTTAGCCTTTCGCCATACCGATGGGGCCAACTGCCCCCCATAGAGCAAGTCCGACTTAGCGCCGCGACAATGGCGGAGAGCGGAAATCTTTATTCGCCGTCACTCGCTCGAACAACGCTCGCCACTCTCGCGGCAATCATTTCGACATCGCGCAGGACATCCGTTTCCCACAATCGAAGTACCGTCCAGCCGGCGGTTCGCAGCAGGCGTGTGTTGCGACGATCTCGGCTGACATTCGAAGCGATCTTCGCCGTCCAATACGCTGCGTTTGAGCCACCAGCAAGCTTCTGCCGACGACGCCGCCAACCGCGGCCGTGCCAGAAATCGCCATCACAGAAGACTGCCACGCGGGCGCGTCGAAAGACAAGGTCCGGCTTCCCCGGAAGATCGGACGCGTGGAGGCGGTAGCGGAGGCCGCGGCGCCACAGCTCCTTCCGCAGCGTCATCTCCGCCTTGGTATCACGCGAGCGATTTCTCTTCTTGATCCGCGAGGCTGTTTCCGAAGCTGCCTTGAAATTGGTGAAACGCGGGACGGTTCGCATCGCGACGGCCGTAGGTTACCCTAAGGAGCAGCACCCCTCAGATGGCTAGGCCCGGCGACCATACGCTTCCATACAACGTCTACGGCGTCAGCCGCAGGCATCGCGAGCCCCTGCTCCAGTTCATCCACGAAGCACTCGCCGTATGCGGTTGCCGCGTGATCCACAGTTCCGGCGCAGGTCACGCACCATTTCGCATCAGCTTTGAAACAGCGGCCGGCGAACGAATGGGCATCCTTGCCTACGCTTTCTTTGCCAACAATCGGGACACTAAGAATCGGCCGAAAGACGAATACCGTTTTCAGCTTAAGTATGGTGGGAAACGGGACTACAACCTTCATCACCTCTGGCAAGACCCGTACGGACTCTACACAACCGTCCTGGTCGGCATCAGTCCGGATGAGCGGTTCTTCGTTGGATTCGATCCGGTTCTTCACAGCCCTACCAAACACTTCATCTCTCTTGAATTTAAAGATTCATTTGTCGACGACATACTCCGAAGCCGGTGGGCGTGGCGCGAGCGCGATCGCAGGAAAGGCTCCGAAGAACCGGTAGAAGTCATCGTCGGTGGGACAGCCGAGTCGTTCCTCGACTTCGTCCGATTCGAGCGTGAGGCGCGCGGAGAAGACCAGGGTCACCGCGCACTTCTCGCTGATCACCGGGGCATCTTCGTCCCCTCTACTAACCTCGGAGGTATCTCGGTCGCGCCTGAATCCGCGTATGTTCACCAGCTGGCGCGCGAGTTTGAGATGTCTGAGTCTGCAGTCCTGGATCTCATCGCGGGTGCCAGCCGCCTTAAGATGGCCGTCCGTGGCTGGGTCGCGGAGCAGCACCTCGTGGAGCGCCTCCGGCAAGTCGATGGCATCACGGATTGCGAGCGAATCAAGGCAGAGAACAGTCCCGATATTCAGCTTCGCTTCGAGGGCAGCGATCTACTCTTCGTAGAATGTAAGAACGTTCTGCGGGTTCCGCGAAAGGACGGCGCCGCACGTGTCGACTTTCAGAGAACGCGTGCGTCGAAGAGCGATCCGTGCTCCCGCTACTACAGCCCCGACGACTTCGATGTCCTCGCAGCCTGCCTCCATGCTCGTACCGAGCGATGGGAGTACTCGTTCGCACTGACGAGCGAGCTCGATGAGCATCGAAAATGTGCTGGCAAGTTGTCGAGCAATGTAGCGGTGGACGCTCGCTGGCGCGACGATATCCGAGGTATCCTCGGAACGGCAGCACGAGGCACGTAAACAACGCATGGCCCCCCGGAAAACCGCGCCGAAACTGATCAGCCTCTATTCGGGCGCCGGCGGCCTTGACTACGGATTCGAGGCTGCGGGATTCAAGACGCTTTTCGCGAACGACGCCGACCATGATGCCTGCGAGACGCTTCGGCAGAACCGCGACTGGCGTGTGGTTGAGCGGAGCATCTTCGATGTTCCGAACGAGGAGATCCTTTCAACAGGGGGCGTTGACGCGGGAGAAGTCGACGTACTGATTGGCGGGCCTCCGTGTCAGCCATTCTCCAAGTCCGGCTATTGGGCTCGCGGCGACAGTGGCAGGCTGAATGACCCGCGGGCCGCGACCCTGGACGCCTATCTCCGCGTCCTGGAAGGGGTAAAGCCACGCGCCTTTCTCCTTGAGAACGTCTACGGTATGGCGTACTCCCAAAAAAGTGAGGGTATCCAACTTCTCCTGAAGAAGATTGCTGAGATCAATCAGCGGACGGGAACGCGTTACCAGCCGAGGACCGCCGTTCTCAACGCCGCCTGGTTCGGTGTTCCGCAGCTCAGGGAGCGCTTCTTCCTCGTCGCAGCACGCGACGGATCGCATTTTGAGTTCCCTACCGCCAGGTTCATGGCACCATCGCGCGACCAGAAGTCGCTCGGAACACTGCCGGCATTCCGAACAGCGTGGGACGCCCTGGCAGACGTTAGACCCTCGGCGGACGAAGAGCTGGATCTTCGCGGGAAGTGGGCAGGCTTGCTCCCTTCCATACCCGAAGGACAGAATTATCTCTACCACACGGAAAAAGGTGGCGGCATGCCGCTATTCGGATGGCGCCGCCGTTACTGGAACTTTCTCCTAAAACTCGCGAAGCGCCTTCCGTCATGGACGATCCAAGCGCAGCCCGGTCCTGCCGTAGGACCATTTCACTGGGAAAACCGCCGCCTAAGCCATCGCGAGCTGTGTCGCCTGCAGACGTTTCCTGATGACGTCGTGGTGTATGGGAATCGAATGTCCGTCCAGCGTCAGATCGGGAATGCCGTACCGTCTCTGTTGGCCGAGGTGCTCGCACGGGAGATCAAAACGCAGCTTCTCGGCTTCCGGCGGACCACAGAGGCATTGCACCTCCTGCCGCCCGATCGGTCGCCGGCTCCTCCTCCTGAGCGGCTGCGCGCCGTTCCGATCGAGTATCAGAAGCTGGCCGGGCGTCATCGAGCGCACCCCGGAACAGGAAAGGGTCCACGGTCTGTGCAGCAGCGTGCCGAGGAGGTATTCGTCTGAAGGTCGTCGAACGACCGCCGCGCCCGCGCTGCGGTGCTTTAATGGTCATCGAGAGCGCGCTGGGGCGGGAGGCGGCGGGGGTGTTGCCGGAGGCGATCCGGCTCGTTGAGTTGCGGGCGCGCGTTCCTCGGTATCAGAAAGAGATGCTGCGGTATCTGGCGCGGCAGGAGGGGACGTCCATCGGCGCCGTCCTGTCGCGCGAGCTGGAGGGCATGGCCTCGGCGCGTGGCGAGGAACTGGCGGGGGCGGTGCCGTCGGTTGCGGTCGCGCTGCAGTTTGCGGGCGGGTGATCGCGGTCGCTAGGTTTCGGCGGGAGGTTCGGGCGGCGGGAGGACGGGCGTTGGCGGCATGCGGGCGGCGGCGAGGCGGCGCATGACGTCGCCGATGTCCGCGCCGAGGACTTCGATCAACTCCAGGACCATTGGGAGGCTCGGGATGTTGCCGCCGTACTCCAGGATGCCGATGTAGGTCGGTGTGACGCCGGAGCGCCGGGCCAGTTTCTGGCGCGTCCAGCCGCGTTGCTCGCGCAGTTGTTTCAGGATCGCGCCGAAGCGTGCCGCATCAGGGTCGATCCGCATCGCGCGAGGCATCGATGCATGATAACTCAGCTCCTACTCAAACCTCGGTTTGAATCAATGCCTTCGGTGTGAGCTCACGAGCGTCATTTCGAGGCTCGCGAGCATCGAATCGAAGCTGCCGATGTCGCAAACGCTGCTCCAGCTCTTTCCAAGGTTTGGACGGATGCTTCATTTCGAACCATCGGCTCTTGCCTTGGAAAGAGTGATTGGTTCTCCTCGAAGCTCGCGATTAAACCAAGGTTTGAGTTGTTGCCGCAAAATGGAGCAACGGAGCTGTGGACGAGGCATCGATGATCTGAATGCGACCTTCGATACATCGAACCGTACCATCGATGATTACCTTGGTAAGAGCTGGAGTTAGGCAAGCAAGCATCGATGCTTACCGAGGTTTGATCCGGAGATTGCGCAGATGGACGCAGATTTCTATCTGCCTTGATCTGCGTCATCTGCGGATAGACTCCCGTTCCATTTCGGAGGAGAAAGACTATGTCTGAAAAGAAGATCATCGCCGTCGTCGGAGCGACGGGAGCGCAGGGAGGTGGGTTGGTTCGCGCGATCGCTGCGGATAAGGACGGTCCCTTCATCGCGCGGGCGATCACGCGCGACGTCAACTCGGACAAGGCGCGCGAACTCGCCGCCCTCGGTGCCGAGGTCGTAGCGGCGGACGTCGATGATCCGGCGAGCTTGCGGAAAGCGTTCGAAGGCGCGTATGGCGCGTACTGCGTCACGTTCTTCTGGAACCATTTCTCGCCGACCCAGGAGCTGGCGCAGGCTCGGGCCATGGCGGAGGCGGCGCGCGACGCCGGCGTGAAGCACGTGGTCTGGTCGACGCTCGAGGACACGCGGAAGTGGGTGCCGCTCAGCGATGACCGCATGCCGACGCTGATGGGACAGTACAAAGTGCCGCACTTCGACGCCAAGGGCGAGGCGGATCAGATCTTCACGGACCTCGGCGTCCCGACGACGTTTCTGCTGACGTCGTTCTACTGGGACAACTTCATCGGCTTCGGAATGGGACCGACGCGCGGCGCGGACGGCAAGCTGGCCATCACGCTGCCGATCGGCGACGCGAAACTGCCCGGCATCGCCGCCGAGGATATCGGCCGAAGCGCGTATGGGATCTTCAAGAAGGGTCCGGAGCTGATCGGGAAGCGCCTCGGCATCGCCGGCGAACATCTCTCCGGCGCGGAGATGGCCGCAGCGTTCTCGGAGCTCCTCGGTGAGGAGGTTCGCTACAACGAGGTCGAGCCGAGCGTCTATCGCGGCTTCGGCTTTCCCGGCGCCGAGGACCTCGGCAACATGTTCCAGTTCAAGCGCGACTTCGAGCAGGACTTTCGCGCCGCGCGGCCGGTGGATGCGACGCGTGCACTGAATTCGTCGCTGCAGAGTTTTCGCGATTGGCTTCGCGCGAATCGGGAGCGGATTCCGAAAGCCTGATCCGCAGATGACGCAGATGTACACAGATCAACAGCGATTGAATCTGTGTACATCGGCGGTCATCTGCGGATAGACATCGAACGCATACAATCCTGGCGTGCCCGCGCAAATCGTTTTTCTCACTCTTTACCTCGGGCTGACGTCCGGCCTGCAGCAGTTCGACTTACAGGTCGGCCGCGATGTGAGATCCGTTCGCGTGTTTGTCGATGGCAAAGAGTCCGCTGTGGTCAACGCGCCGCCGTGGCGCACTCTCATCGACCTCGGGCCTGCCTTCGAGCCGCGGGAAGTGATCGCTGTCGCCTACGACCGCGATGGCGATGAAGTGGGCCGGACCGCGCAGATCATCAACCTGCCGCGGCCTGCCGCCGAGGTCAACATCGAGCTTCAGAAGGATCAGGACGGTATTTCCGCGGCATTGCGCTGGGAAAATGTTTATGGAAAGCAGCCGGCTCGGAGCACGATCAGCGTCGACGGGAAAAGCCTTCACGTCAACGCGCAGCTTCATGCGCGTCTGCCGGCGTTGGACGCCAACAAGCCACACGTCATCAACGCGGAAATGCGCTTCGCGGACGGCTTCGTGGCCCGCCGCGAAGTCGTGATCGCCGGCGAAGCGATCAGCGACTCGATCAGTTCCGAGCTCACTCCGGTCGTAGTCACGGGAGATCAAAAGGCAGCCTCGCTCGATGGCTGTTTTTCCGCGCATGGGAAGCCTCTCCGTGCAAGGACCGCCGAGACGGACGCGGAAGTGGCCTTCGTACGCGAGCCCAACGTCAATGAGTTCGCCGACACGCTCGATCCTGATCATGTCGTTCGCAATGGACGCAATGCATGGAGATCGCTGCCGCGGCCATCGCATCAGCTTGCGCTCGATCCAGGAACGACGATGCACTACACGTGGCCGATCGTTCGTGTTACGGCGGCGCCGGGACACGTGGCGGCGAACCTCTTTGATCTGTCCGACGACATCAGCTCGCGTGCTCTGGGGGTCCCCGGCTTTCTGATCCTGGCTCTTGATGTGAACGCAGAGAATCACCCTCTCGAAACGGTCGAGCCGGGAAGTCAGCGCCGGTTTGCTGATGCCGTGGCCGTGGCGGCAGTTAACAGCGTTGCGGCTGCGCATCGCCGCGCAGTGGTGCTGGTGGTCGATTGCACGTTTGACCTGGAGCACGACAGCAGCTCCGCGGAGCCGGCAGCGGTCCGGCGTTACCTCGAATCGATCGGTGTTCCGCTGTTCGTCTGGTCGGTCAGCGGTCCGCGTCCCGACCTCGAGACCGAGTGGGGCGACATCGACGACATCTCCAATCCAAACCGGCTTCGCCTGGCCGTTGAGAGGCTTCGTTCCACTCTGGCCTCGCAACGCGTCGTCTGGATCTCGAGCGATCCACTTACGGCGCTGCGCGTCGACGCCGATCCGCGATGCGGCATGACGCCTCTGGCCCACCTCGGCGGCGGATGATTGAGTTTCTCAATAGTCACGTGACGCGCGAAACGGGCGCATCGACCGCAACGCTTGTTAGCCAGAGTCCTGATCCGTCGCTTTCGATTTGAGCCCTATCGTGCTCAACCTCACGTATCCGGTGGGAATGCCAGATGGATAAGTTCTTCCCCGCCGAGAGGAGAACCTGTACGACGTGGCGGGCGACCACACGCCGAACATGGTCTATCAAGCCAGCTTGAGTACGCTTGCGTGTCCACGGGCGTTAGATCGCGTGAGATTGCGAAGACCTCGGTAGTCTGCGCTGCACAGTTCCGGCACGTCCATTCGAGCGGCAATTCAAGCGGAAACTGCGTGTCGTGATGTATACGAACATCTAATCCAAAGCTTTGTTCTTCTGCGGAGTCATCCCAGTTGACAACTTTCGTCTGCGGTATGAAAGAGCTGGCCCTTAACGCAGTTTCGCCAAGAACAGTTTCCAACTCGTCACGATCCCGGGCGATGACCAATCGGACAGCGCCCAGAGTTATTGCGGCATTTACCTGACGAACCCCTTCGTCGTCGAGATCCTTCACTGCGAGAAAAGGAAGCTCTCGCTGCCGGTCTGCAAGCATGAGACAAACATCCGGCGAGATCGCAATGAACCTGAGAATGTTGGGCGATAACTCTCCGTAGGTTGGAAGTGCTCCTGGAAGAGGTAGAAGACCAAATGGAGCATCGGATGTTACGAAACGCCGCTTGTCCCGTGCACGCCAGAGCCACCAATCCATACTCTTGAATCCCTCGATAAGAGGTTCCGCAGACTCAATCATCAGCCGAATGCGTTCGCGCTTATCAGGCGGAAAATAAAGCTCATCGGAGTTCACGAATGTACAGAATTCCTCCGCCGAGTAGGGGAAAGTCTTCGGATGCTCGGCGACAAACTTGGCCGCTCGCTCGGGCGTGCGTGCTGCACGTCGAAAGGCTTCTTGACCGAGATGATTGTTGATCTCCGCGTACGTCTCTTCAAAAGCGGGGATACGCGTGCAGAGGAAGGCGAGGAATGTCGCCACGACATCATGTTCATGATCCGAGATTGCTTCGCAGTTCGCGAGACGCCGAAGAACCGGTGATGCGCTGGTCTCTAAGTTGGCGAGCAAGCCGTGCTCGATGCGTTCCTCTCGCTCTCCGGACTCGTTCTTCAAGATGTAGTAGTCCGTGATCGCAGCGACGTTCATGGGAGTATCGCGGCGTAGTTTTCCGGTGGCTCTATCAAAGACGTGAAGCCGTTGTTCGGCAGTGAACGCATCTAAGTAGCAACGTGGAAGGTAGTGCGCGAGCATGACGGTCCAGAATATCGAAGTTTTCGTTTGCCAATCGAATTAGGTCGGAGGAAAGGCATTTCCGGATCGCCCTTCCATTGCCGCGGGTATAAACCCCATCGCCCTTTCCGCCAGCGCCGTAATCGTCAGCGATGGATTTACGCCCGGATTCGCGGACATTGCGGCGCCGTCGATTACGTAGAGACCGTCGTAGTTGAAGATGCGGTGATGGTCGTCGATGACGCCGTCCTCGGCGCTTGTGCCCATGCAGGCGCCGCCGAGGATGTGGGCGGTGGTGGGGGTGCCGAGGAGGGTTTCGGTGAGGAGGCTGCCGGCGAAGCCGTCGATCTTTTGTTCTACGCGGTGCGCCAGCTCCGTTGCCTCCGGGATCGCCGCGCTTGGTGCGGGCCCCTCGGCCAGCGCGGTCGTCAGGCCGAATGTGCCGAGGCGGAGGCGGAGGTGGCCTTCGAGTGTGCGCATGTAGAGCAGGATCATCGTCCGCTTCGCCCAATCGTCGACGAACCAGGCGCGCAGGAAGTGGAGGGGATGCCGCAGCATCGCCGCGAGAACGCGGATCAGCCGCACCGGCGCGCTCTCGCCCGGAACGTGTGGCGACATCAGCAGGCGGAAGAAGCCGGAGCCTTTTCCGTAGCGCACCGGCTCGAGGTGGGAGTGGTCGTCGGTGTGGAGCACGCTGGTGATGGCGATGCCTTCGCTCAGGTCGCGGTCGGCGCGCGTGGTGACGCCGATGAGCGACTCCGAGTTCGTGCGGACGAAACCGCCGACGCGGTTGGATAGCCGCGGCAATCCGTCCGCGCTGCTTTTGAGCTTCAGCAGCAGCGGCACCGTGCCCATCACGCCGCCGGCGAAGATCACCTTGCGCGCGGTGAACGTGCGGCGGCGCTTGCCGAACCAGCCGGTGCCCGAGGTGGCGTCGATCTGGTAGCCACCTCCGGCAAGCTCGCGAACCCACGTCACCTCGGTGTCCGCTTCGATCTGCAGACCGCGCTTCTCGGCGAGCCAGAGGTAGTTTTTGTCGAGCGTGTTCTTGGCGTTGTGACGGCAACCGGTCATGCAGGCGCCGCACTGGATGCAGCCGGTGCGGTCAGGACCTTCGCCGCCGAGGTAAGGGTCGGGGACGGTCTTGCCGGCTTCGCCGAAATAGACAGCCACGCGCGCGGGGACGATCTGATCGGGCCGGCCGATGTCTCCGGCGATGTCGCGCAGAACCTGATCCGAATAGGTATCGGCCGGATACTGCACCGCGCCCAACATCCGCAGCGCGGTGGCGTAGCGCGGCTCCAGCTCCTTCTTCCAATCGGCGAGATGACCCCACGACGGCAGTGTGAAGAACTCATCCTTCGGCGTCGGCAACGTGTTGGCGTAGACGAGCGAGCCGCCGCCGACTCCCACCCCGGAGAGCACGGTGACGTGGCGCAGGAAGGTCATCTTGAAGATGCCGCGAAAGCCTGCCGCCGGCATCCATAACCACCGGCGCAGATTCCAGTTCGACTTGGGGAAGTCCTCGGCCCGGAAGCGCCGTCCTTTCTCCAGCATCACGACGCGGTAGCCCTTCTCCGCGAGCCGCAATCCGGAGACGCTGCCGCCGAAGCCAGAGCCGATGATGGCGTAGTCCCAATCCATGTGCGGAAAGCTTATCCGCAGATTCCGCAGCCAGACGCAGATTGAAGACGGTCTTGACTGCTACTGTTGACGTGACATTCGCATCCAAAAGGAATCGAAATCACAATGAACCGTCCGCCGGCGATCGTGCGACATTCAATCCTCTTGGTCGCGGCACTGGCAGCGATCGTTGCCGTTTTTGCGCGGCCGGCGATTCCACAGGATCCTGCGTACCATCAATTCGCGGATCAACGCTCACTCCTCGGCATTCCGAACTGCCTGAATGTTCTCTCCAACCTCCCGTTTGCCATCGCGGGTCTGCTCGGGATCTCGGCGACGATGCGCGGGCGCGGCAATCCGTGGACGCGCTGGCCGTACCTCGCACTCTTCGCCGGAGTCGCGCTGACGACCTTCGGATCCGGCTACTACCATCTGCAGCCGGACAACGCGCGCCTGGTGTGGGATCGCTTGCCGATGACCGTCGGGTTCATGGGACTTCTGACGGCGTTGCTGGCCGAGCGCATCAGCGTCGCGGTCAGCCGATGGTTCTTCGTTCCACTGCTGCTGCTCGGAGCCGGGAGCGTCCTTTACTGGTATTGGAGCGAGCTTCGGCACGCCGGAGACCTCCGCCTCTACATCCTGGTGCAGTTTGGTTCTCTGCTTCTGATCGTGCTGATCCTTCTGCTGTATCCGGCGCGCAACGCCGGCACTGGCTATATCGTGGCCGCCCTCGTCGCCTACGCGGCAGCGAAGGGATTTGAGCAGGCAGACAGCGCGATCTTTTCGCTCGGCCACTTCGTCAGCGGTCACACGATCAAGCACCTGACCGCGGCAGCGGGAGTGGCGTTGCTCGTCGCGATGCAGCGGGACTTCGCCAGCTTGGACAAAATTGACAATAACTCGTAGTCTTACGGGCCGAAACCATGACCCGGATCTCGCTCGCTGTCCTCTCGCTTCTCTTCGCCGCCTCCCTGTTCGCTGACTCTGCGCAGGTCGATTTTTTTGCGGCGGTGCAGAATCCGATGAGCGCCACGATCGCGGTGACCAATCATGGGCCGGATGCGGCGCGGAACAGCGTCATCACCGTCGATATCCCGCCCGGACTGGTGCTGCAGCGGTTCGCCGGAACGGAAGGGGATTGCGATCTCTCGCGGCGTCCGGTGCGCTGTTCGATTGGCGATCTTGCCGTCGTCGATCCGCCCAACAACGTTTTCTCGCACTACATGGGGGCCGATTTCACAGCGCCATTCGCCGATGCCACCTACGTGGTGACGTTCACGGTCTCGTCCGATACGCCTGATCCCAATCCTTCCACCAACACGGCTTCCGTTACCTTCACCACGAAGCTGGAGGCAGACCTCGGCGTGCTGGTTACGTTGCCGTCAGGCCTCGACCGCATCGATCCGGGTCAGAGTGCGACGTTCTGGACATTCGTCGGCAATAACGTGCGCAACAACAAGACGCCGAATGTGCGCCTCGATTACGCGGTGACGAATGGCACTATCGAGAAGATCGATGCGCCGGCCGGCGTGTCGTGTTCCATCGCCGAGGCGACGGCGGTTTGTACGATCGCGGCATTGCCGGAGAATCTGGGCAACATCCCAGTCACCGTGAAAGCGACATCGGACAGGCTGGCGGGGAAGGCCACCTTGTCGATGAAGGCGACCGGCGACGTACCTGAGAAAGCTCCCGCCAATAATCAGACGGCAACCAGCATTTCCGTCTATCGATGGATTGCCGTGACGACGGTTGCCGACGACGGCCCCGGCTCGCTGCGTGACGCGATCGTGAAGGCGAACCTCCTATGCAATATCGCGCCGTGCCGGATCGTCTTCGAGATTCCTCCGCCCGTCCCGGCGCAGGGTTGGTTCACGATCACGCCGGTCGAACCGTTGCCGGCGATCAAGGCGGACCAGGTGAGCGTGGAAGGATCGCGGCAAACTGCATTCACGGGCGACTCGAATCCACGCGGTCCCGAAATCGCGATCGATGGCCATCTGGCGCGGCACGGTCTGAAGATCGTCTCGCGATGCGAAGCGGTGATCGAAGGCCTGGCCATCGGCAACTTCGACGAAGACTATGGACTGACGTTCAACGCCGGCACGCTCTGCCCGGACGGCTACCGGCCTGACCGCCGGGCCGTTGCGAACAACGCCATCGGCGTCGACCCGTCCGGCACGATACCGTGGCCGAATCAGCGCGGTCTCAATCTCGACGGCGCGCTCGCGACCGTTTCGAACAACGTGATCAGTCACAATCAATTCAGCGGCATCGGAATGTCGAGCGGATCAGTGCATTTCGAACGAAACCGGATCGAGAGCAATGGGGCGAGCGGCATCTTCCTCGGGCCGGATGTCGAGCACGTCGCGATCGTCAACAACGTCATCTCTGACCAGCGCGAAATGGGTGTGGCGGCGGCACGCAGCAAGGCAAGAGTCGAGATTCGCGGCAACGCCATGAAGAACAACGGCGGCCTCGGGATCGACTGGGGGCTGGATGGAGTATCACCGGTCGATGCCGACGATCGCCAGGGACCGTCGAACGCCCCGGTCCTTCTTTCGTCAACGTATGACGCCGCGAAGAAACAGACGCTCATCACTCTCTCGCTCAAGAGCACGCGGTTGGGCTCATCCTTCGAACGCGACGGCCTCGTCGACGTTTACGGCAACGGGACACCGGACGGAGACGGCGAGAGGCCTCTCGGGACTGTTCATGTCGACCCGGACACCAACGGAACCATTACGATATCGGTGAACGGCGACCTCCGCGGGCAATGGCTGAATGCGACGTGGACGCGTGACGACCCGATCGAGTATTCCATGGAGTCCATCCCCGATCGCTCGACCTCGGAGCTGAGCAACGCCATCTTTGCCGGCCAGGGATGGCTCCGGCCCCCCGACCGCGGCCGGCGGTAATTCGCTTCGCGTGAAATTGCGGGGTAGCGCCGGCGGCTCGCCGGCTGGACCGCCAGCGGCTCGCTGGCGCGGATCCGGCGGCGTGGCCATCGTGAGACCCGTAGCCCCCAGCTTTGAGCCTCAATGGCCTTAATTTTAAGCGCGCAACCGGAACGCTGGCGTCCTCGCCGGCTGGCTCGGCTGCGTCCTCGCTGCCGAACCGCCAAACCCTCGAATGTTGCTGGTAACACAACACTTGCGCAAGCCTTCTATTCGGCGGCGAGGACGCAGTCACGCCACGGAGATTGAGAAGCAGTACGTGAACTGGTTCGCGCAGTATTTGAAGTAAATCGCATAGACGCCGACAATAGAGCCGATATGAGCAACTTGGATCGAATCACCGTCGAGCCGGGCAAGATGAACGGCCAGCCGTGCATTCGCGGCATGAGGATCACCGTCAAGCGCGTGATTCTCGCGATGGCAACGTATGGCATGGGGGACGAGCTAAAGCGCGCGTATCCCGATCTCGAGGACGAGGACATCCGCCAGGCCCTGGAGTACGCGGCCTCGAATCTCGAAGATCGCGTTGAGGAACTCGTCGCGCCGCGATGAAGCTGCTGTTCGACCAAAACGTCTCTGCGGCGGCCGCCGACCTTCTCCGCGCGTCTGGTATCGATGTCTTGCACACGCGCGAAGTCGGACTCGCAACGGCCGAAGATGTCGACATCCTTGTGTGGTGCCGCGAACAGGAACGAGTCCTGATCACGCACGACTCCGACTGCCACGCGCTGCTGGCGATGTCCGGCGCGACGAACCCTTCGGTGATTCGCATTCGTATCGAGGGATTGCGCGATGAGGCGATGGCGGCGTTGATTCGACGCGTCATCGAGGTCACAGCCGACGACTTGGACCGAGGGAGCGCAGTTACCGTGAATACGAAGTCGATTCGCGTCCATCGGCTGCCGCTCGGACTCCTGAAGTAATTGCCCGCCCTTCCTTTGCGCGTAACTAAACAACGCGACTTTCCGCCGGTCGGGGGATGGTTCCGGCCGCAGCCGGCGCTAACGCGCACCGTATACTCGCGCCTCAATGCCGGTTCAATCGGGGACGCGCTTCGGGCCTTACGAGATCGTTGCGCCTCTCGGAGCCGGCGGAATGGGCGAGGTGTGGAAAGCGCGGGATACGCGGCTCGATCGCATCGTGGCGATCAAAGTTCTGCCGGCCGCTCTCACGGACGACCCGCATTTCCGCAGCCGGTTCGAGCGGGAAGCGAGGACCATCTCCCAACTGAACCATCCGCACATCTGTACGTTGCATGACGTCGGTGACGCGGACGGGGTCAAATACCTGGTCATGGAGCTGGTGGACGGCGACTCGCTCGTGGTTCACATCGGCCGAGGGCCGCTGCCGATGAGCGAGGTTCTTCTCTACGGCTCGCAGATCGCCGACGCGCTGGACCGGGCCCATCGAGCGGGAATCGTTCATCGCGACCTGAAGCCCGGCAACGTGATGATCACCAGAGGCGGCGTGAAGCTGCTGGATTTCGGACTGGCCAAGACCGCGGCCACGTCCACGACAAAGTCGTCGCCCGACAAATCGACGATGGTGCAACAGGAGCCGCTCACGGGCGAGGGGATGGTGGTGGGCACCATTCAGTACATGTCGCCCGAGCAGCTTGCCGGCGACGCGGTCGATGGCCGCAGCGACATCTTCGCGCTCGGGACGGTGCTGTACGAGATGGCGACGGGCAAGCGGGCGTTCATCGGATCGAATCGTACGTCGTTGATCGCTTCGATCATGAGCAGCGCTCCTCGGCCGATGGCGGAGCTGCAGCCGCTCACCCCTCCGGCGTTCGAGCATGTGGTGGCGAAGTGCCTGGTGAAAGATCCGGAGCGGCGGTGGCAGAGCGCGTATGACATCGCCGAAGAGTTGCGGTGGATCGGCACCGAGCGATCGGACGCGATCGGGACGAACGTTGGAGCCAAACCGCCCGCGCGCGTTCGTGCGGCTATTCCCTGGCTGGTGGCGGTTGCGGCCATGGCGATGACAGGAGTCGCGTTTTGGAAAGGGCGCAACCCGCCGGCCGGCCGCGTCACGAAAACGGTGGTCAGCCAGGATCTGGAGAGCTCGTGGAACATGGCGCCGGCCATTTCTCCCGACGGCCGCCATGTCGCGTATCCGTCCAGGGGAGCGTTGTGGATCCGCAGTCTGGACGAGCTGGAGCCGCGGCAGGTGCCGATCACCGGCGAGCATCAGCCGGTACTTTTCTGGTCACCGGACAGCAAGTGGGTAGCGTTCGTCAGCGACAACAAACTGTGGAAGATCGCGGTGGAAGGGAGCACGCCGGTCCTGATCGCGCCGCTGTCGCAGATCGGGCACGAGTTTCACTCCGGTGCGTGGGGAGCGGACGATCGGATCGTTCTGGCGGCGTTCCTGGGAGGAATCTACGAGATGCCGGCGCGCGGAGGCTCGCCGGTGGAAATCGTGCCGCTCGCTCCTGACGTCGTCGATTTTCACAATCTCTCTTTCCTGCCGGACGGAAAAACGATTCTGGCCGTTCCACATACGTCGACCAACATGATGGGCATCGAGACCATCCGCGGAACGAAGAGGCAGACTGTGGCTACCTTCGATGCGACGGTACGCGACGTCGTCTACTCGAGGACGGGGCACCTGCTCGTGAGTCTTCGCGGCCTCAATGCCGGCCTGTGGGCGCTGCCGTTTTCGATCGACTCGTTGACTGCGCGCGGCAAGCAGTTTCTTGTCGCGGACGGCGCCGGAGCGTGCAGCGTTTCCGCCGACGGCTCGCTCACGTATGTCACCAACATCGACTATGCGCTGAGGCAGATCGTGCGGCTCGATGGCGCGGGAAAGCTGAGCGGCAACGTCGGCCTTCCCATCCCCAACGCAGACGATTTAGCGCTTTCGCCTGACGAACGCAGCCTGGCCATCTCGGCTCGCGAAGCAGACAACAATGGCAGCATCGAAATCGTCGATGTGGCAACCGGTACCCGCCGCCGCCTGACGCAGGGCTTTCTCGATGACCGTCCGGCCGGCTGGTCGCGGGATGGCCGCCAACTGGTCGCGAATCGCTCGCCGGCGCTGAATTGGAGCGATCCACGTTTCGGAATCTGGCTCGTTCCCGTCGACGGCTCCGGCGATCCTCGAAAGGTCGTGACCGGCTGGCGAGGAACCCTTTCGTCCGATGACCGGAGCGTGATTTACCTCTCCGCGGCCCGGCCTGCCGATGCCGCGATCGTCACGCTCCCCGTGAGCGGCGGCCGCCCCCTTCCCGTCGTCAAATTGGCGTCTCCGACTTCGAGAACACGGCTGGTCGCCGCTCCCGATACGCGCTTCCTCTTGTACACCTCCATCGCGACAGGCGCGGACGAGCTCTTCGTCACGTCGTATCCGGGCGGGGAAGGAAAGTGGCCGGTTTTTCATGGCGCTGTCACGTCACCCGTCTGGAGCCGCGATGGCCGAACGATCTACTTCGGCTCGGAGAACCGGCTGATGGCCGCTTCATTCACCGGTTCGCCGGCGGTAGCGATCGGACAGGCCCGGATGCTCTTCGACGCAACGCCGCTCAACGTCAGTCTGGAACGAAACTTCCAGTTTCTCGCAGACGGCACGCTCCTCGCGGTTCAGGATATTCACACAGACAGGCGGCAGGTCGTGCTCGTCCAGAACTGGTTCGCCGAGTTCCGCGACGACGAGAAGTGACTTCATCCGCAGATGACGCAGATGTCCGCAGATGAGGCGGCGACGAAATAATTGCCCGTACCCCTCCCTTTGCGTATCCTTGCCGGCCCGGTCCATCCGCGGCCGGACATTCTTTTGACAATCTGGGCAGCTCCTTGAGCCATCGCAGAAGGCGAGGCTCCGCTAGGCCAGAAGGAGGATTTATGAGGACTTATGAAGTCCTGTTCATCCTTTCTCCGCAGGTACCGGAGGAAGAGGCGACGACGCTTTCGACAGAGTTCAAGCGTATCGCCGAGGGGACAGGCGCGAAGCTCACGCACGAAGAAGTGTGGGGTCGCCGCCGTCTCGCATATCCCATCAACAAGTTCAACGAAGGCAACTACCACCTCTTCGTGTTCGAGACCGAGGGAGGGCTCAATGAGCTCGACCGCCGGATGAAAAACTCGGACCGGATCCTGCGCCACATGATCGTGCGCACGGATCTCGATCACAAACGCGCCGAAAAGCTGGCCAAGCGCAATCCGAAGAAGGAGCGCCTGCGCCCGGCTCCCTCCTTCGCGCCCAGCGGTTCGGCCCCGGTTGCGGGTCCGATGGACGCCGCGGACATGCCTGAAGCCGACGAAGCGGCTCCGGCTGAATAAGGAACAGGAGATCAATCATGGCAACTGAAATGAGACGACCTGGTGGTGGCGGCGGCGGTGGCGGCCGCGATTCCGGCGGCCGCGATTCGGGCGGACGCGGCGGAGCGGGCGGCGCGCAGGGCGGCAAGAAGAAGTTCTTCTATCGCCGCAAGCGCGTCTGCAAGTTCTGCGTGGAGAAGCTCGAGTACATCGACTACAAGGACATCAAGACGCTG
>Ga0207650_10001283_pt1 | contig 18214 bp, 21 predicted proteins | sample KBSS63metaG_FD_184325 | JGI IMG/M metagenome (GOLD analysis project Ga0207650, IMG submission 184325) | Switchgrass rhizosphere microbial communities from Kellogg Biological Station, Michigan, USA - KBS S6-3 metaG (SPAdes) (version 2) | ecosystem: Host-associated > Plants > Roots > Rhizosphere...
TGTCGAGGTCTGCCATAGCTGGTTCAATCGCTTCCGCAAGCTGCTCGTGCGCTACGAGAAGCTCGAGCGCAGCTTCCGCGCTTTGAACCACCTCGCCGCAGCGATCATCACGTTCCGGTAGGTGCCACTTGCTGTAAATATTATTTACGGATAAGTTCTAAGTCGACCCGCCGGTCGCTCGGCGACTCACACGTCCACGGCAATGCGTCGGCCGCCATAATCGGCCGATGGAGCGACCATCCTTTCGCCAGAAGATGCTGCGCTCCCGCGAGGAGGCGATCGTCGTCTCGGTCAATCGCCTGCTCGCCGAAAAAGGCTTCGAGACGATGACGATGGATGAGGTCGCGGCCGACGTCGGCATCGCCAAGGCGAGCCTCTACAAGCACTTCAACTCGAAAGAGGAGCTCGCCGGCGCCGCGATGATCCGCGTGCTGGAGCGGGCCCTCGAGCAGGTCGACGTCCTCGAGCGCGACGGCCCGGCGCGCGAGATCGATCGGTTGAAGGCGATGACGCGCTGGACGCTCGACTTGCAGCTCGCCGGCGAGATGCCGTCGCTGCCGGCCCAGAACTCGGCACTGCGCAACGCGCTGATCGCCAACAAGGCCTACCTCGACCGCCTGATGCGCCTCAGTGACCGGCTCGGCGCCTGGATCACCGCTGCACAAAGCGCAGGCGACCTGAACGCGGCCTTGCCGCCCGAGCTGGTGCTGTACACGCTGTTCGCGCGCGCTTGCGACCCCGTCCTGAGCCTGCTGAAGGTCAGCGGCAACCTCAGCGACGACCAGATCGCCGAGGCGCTGATCTCGACTTGTTTCGACGGCCTGACCGGACCGCGCCGCTGACGCGCCACGCTGGCGACAGTCCCTCAGACGTCGAGGGTCAGCAGGGGCTCGTGCTCCTCGGCTTCGCCCTTGCGCGCGTGGCCGCGCGCGTTGCAGACGACCCGGGTTTCACCGCCGGCATGCGCGACCGGGTAGTCGTGGGTGCAGTGCAGGTGGCCGTGGATCCAGAGCTGCGCGTGCTCGAGCAGATCGTCGTCGGCGTTGCAGAAGCTGGCGGTCCCGCTTTGCTTGCCATAGCGCGGGTCAGCGCTCAGCACGCTCGGTGCGAAATGGGTGATGACCACGGTCGCGTCCCAGTCGCCATCCGATCGGGTCAGTTCGCGTTCGAGCCAGGCCCGGCAGCGCAGCGCATCGGCGCGCACCGCGTCGGCGTCGTACGGCTGGCCGTCCTGGGTGGCACCCATCAGCTGCATGAAGTAGCTGGCGGCCCGCATCGCTTTCTCGCGCCGCGTCGGCCCGAACAGATCGAAATCGCACCAACGGGTGGTGCCGACGAAGCGGATGCGGCGACCCTCGGCATCGACGCGCACCGCGCTTTCGCACTCGAGCATGGTGATCGACAGGGCCTCGCAGCGGCGCCGCAGCGCCGGCCACGCCTCGGCCAAGTCGCGGCCGTCGAACTCGTGATTGCCGGCCACGAGCAAGATCGGCTGCGGCCAGTCGCGGAACTGGTCGAACGCGGCCCAGGTGCTGTCGATGTCGCCGGCCAGCACCAGCAGCTCGGCACCCGGCGCCGGCTCCGGCGCGTAGGTCTCGGTTTCGAGATGGAGGTCAGACAGCAGCTGGATGCGCATCGACACCTCGCGCCGAACAGTTCAGCGGCGCGCCCGCGGTGGAGGGCGACTCACCCTGCCCCGTGGCACTGCTTGAACTTCTTGCCGCTCCCGCACGGGCACGGGTCGTTGCGGCCCACCTTCGGCGCCTCGCGCTTCACGGTGTCGACCTTGTAGCGCATGTCGCGCGTCAGGTCGTACAGGTCGGCCACCGTCGCGACCAGGTCCTCGATCGCCTCGTCGAGATCGGTCAGCGGCTGCTCTCGGTCGAGCAGTGCGACCAGCTCGCGTTCCTCATCGGTCTCCGCAGGCAGATGCCGATAGAGCCGGGCCAGCGACGCCATCACGCCGTCGTCCTCGATCTCCTCGAGGTCTGGAAAGCAGCCCGCAGCATGCTGGAAGCCGGCCACCCATGGCATCAGCGAGCGCGAGACGGGCGGCAGCTTCGACGCCGGATCGGCCTCGTCGGGCGCGGCATCGGCACCGGCCCCTTCGTCATCGGCCTCGAGCACCAGAGGGTCGAACCAGCCGTCCTCGGCCAGCGACCGGTTCAGCGCAGCATGCCGGCGCGAGATCAACGCCGTGGTGCGCTGCTTCCAGGTCGCGTCGACGGCATCGGGCAGGGGACGCCCTTCGAAATCGAAGACATGGGCGAGCCACGTGGGGGGCTCAAGCAGCACCGGCTGGACGATGACGCCGCACAGGTAGCCGTCGAGCATCACCACATCGAGCGGCTCGAGCGGCTCTGGCGTTTCCGCGAGCAGGTCGTCGAGCTCGGCGAATTCGGCGTCGGTCAGGTCGCGCGCCGGCGCCGGCGTCGGCGGTCGGGTCGTCAGCGTCATGCCAGGGTCCGCACGGGCGGCAATGAATGAAGGCAGCGGGCCGCGCGGCCGCGTTCGTCAAACACCGAAGCGCGTCTCTAGGCGGGACTTGGTGGCCGCGATCTCGCCGGGCAGGTGGTAGGCCAGCTGCTTGAAAAGGCCGTGGTGCAGACCGAGCTCGGTCTTCCAGGCGTCCTTGTCGATGCTGGTCACCTGCTCATATTGTGCGCGGCTGAAATCGAGGCCCTTCCAGTTCAGGTCGTCATAGCGCGGCGTCGTGCCGAACGGGTTCTCGGCGCCCTGCGCCGCGCCGCGTACGCGTTCCACGATCCACTGCAGCACGCGCATGTTCTCGCCATAGCCGGGCCAGACGAAGCGGCCGTCGGCGCCCTTGCGGAACCAGTTCACGCAGAAGATCTTCGGCAGGGTCGCGCCTTGCGACTCGAGCTTCCGGCCGATGTCGAGCCAGTGCTGGAAGTAGTCGCTCATGTTGTAGCCGGCGAACGGCAGCATTGCGAACGGATCGCGCCGGACCACGCCTTGCGCGCCGGCGGCGGCCGCGGTCGTCTCGGAGCCCATCGTCGCGGCCATGTAGACACCTTCGAGCCAGTCGCGCGCCTCGGTCACCAGCGGCACGGTGGTCGAGCGGCGGCCGCCGAAGATGAACGCGTCGATCGGCACGCCGGCCGGGTTGTCCCAGTCGTCGTCGAGCGCCGGGTTGTTGGTCGCCGCCACGGTGAAGCGGGCATTCGGATGGGCCGCCTTCGCGCCAGTCTCCTGGGCGAGCGCCGGCGTCCAGTCCTGGCCCTGCCAGTCGATCAGGTGCACCGGCGGCGTGTCGGTCATCCCTTCCCACCAGACGTCGCCGTCATCGGTCAGCGCAACGTTCGTGAAAATCACGTCGTGCTGCAGGCTGGCCATGCAGTTGTGGTTGGTCTGGTCGTTCGTGCCCGGCGCGACGCCGAAGTAGCCGGCTTCCGGGTTGATCGCGTAGAGCCGGCCGTCCTGATTCGGCTTGATCCAGGCGATGTCGTCGCCGATCGTCGTGACCTTCCAGCCCTCCATGCCGGGCGGCGGGATCAGCATCGCGAAATTAGTCTTCCCACAGGCGCTCGGAAACGCCGCGGCGACATAGTGCTTGCGGCCCTCCGGCGACGTCACGCCGAGAATCAGCATGTGCTCGGCGAGCCAGCCCTGGTCGCGTCCCATCGTCGAGGCGATCCGCAGCGCGAAGCACTTCTTGCCGAGCAGTGCGTTGCCGCCGTAGCCCGAGCCGTAGCTCCAGATCTCCTGCGTTTCCGGGTAGTGGACGATGTATTTCGTCGGGTTGCACGGCCAGGCGACATCCTTCTGCCCCGGCTCGAGTGGCGCGCCGACGGTGTGCATGCAGGGCACAAAATGGCCATCGCTGCCGAGCACTTCGAGGACGGCGCGTCCCATGCGCGTCATGATCTTCATGTTGACGGCAACGTACGGGCTGTCGGACAGCTCGACGCCGATGTGGGCGATCGGCGAGCCGAGCGGACCCATCGAGAACGGCACCACGTACATCGTTCGGCCGCGCATCGCGCCGCGAAACAGGCCGGGCTTCCCGTCCTTGCCGGTTTCGAGCAAGGCCCGCATCTCGGCCGGCTCGATCCAGTTGTTGGTCGGTCCCGCGTCTTCGGCACGGGCCGAGCAGATGAATGTCCGGTCTTCGACCCGGGCGACGTCGCTCGGGCTGCTGCAGGCGAGGTAGCTGTTCGGGCGCAGCTCCGGGTTGAGGCGCTTGAAGGTACCCGCGGCCACGAGTTGCGCGCACAGCCGGTCGTACTCGGCCTGGCTGCCGTCGCACCAGTAGACGTCCTTGGCTTCAGTCAGCGCCGCCATGTCGGCGACCCAGGCAATCAGTTTGGCGTGGCGCACGTAGGACGGTGCATTGCTGGGCACGCCTGCCATCAAGGGACGGTTCATCGAAGGTATCCGATAGGAAGTGAAGAATTCAGTTCGGGCGCGGCGTGCAACCGGGCCGGCTCTTCAAGAGCTCCAGATCGCCCGGTGGTACGACCGACTGCAGGCATCATGCCGACCCTTTGACAGCTCGATAAGCCCCCAGTCAGGCGTCGGTGCGCGAGTGTAGTGGCGGGGCAATCGGCGCTCCCGGACGGGGTTATGCAAAACTGGAATGACGTCATGCGGAGCGTAGGCCACCCGCTTCGCGCCTCATGTTCCGGGAATTTGCGGTCTTCCTTCATGGCGACGGACAGCGCCTTCCCGCCGAAAGCGGACGGGCGTCTCAATAATCCCCGCCCATGCTGCGCCGTTTCGTCCTCCTGAGCCTTGTTTCGATCGGCTCTCCGGTTGCGGCGCAAGACCGCTCGCGGCGGGCGGTCGGCGGCCCGCTCCGCCTCGGCGCCGATTCGTCACTGATCGACTCCGGTCTGGCTCATGCGCTACAGCAGGCGTTCATGCAGGACACCGGGCTTGCCGTCCAGCTGTCGGGCGCCCCGGCCCTGCCGCTGCTCGATGCGCTCGCCGCCGGCGAACAGGACGTCGGCCTCGGCAACACACCGACGGCCGAAGGTAGGCTCGACAGCCAGGGCCTCGTCCACGACCGTCAACCGATTGCCAGCGGCGAATTCGTGCTGGTTGGACCGCCGAAGCCGATCAATGCGGCGCTGCGCCTTGCAAAGGGCGAGGTGCGCGCTGCAGGCGCCGCGCTGCGCTGGCTCCATGAGATTGCCCAAGCGCAGGCCGATTCGATCGTTTTCTTCAGCGCCAACGACGGCTCGGGCGCTCACGTGGCCGAGCAGGAGGCGTGGCGTGCCGCCCAGCTCGCGCCGCAAGCGCCGTGGTACCAGCCGGCGCAAGCGGGTCGCAGTCTGATCGCGCAGACGCGCGAAAAAGGCGCCTATGCCATCGTCGAGCGCGGTGCCTGGATCGCCCAAGGCGGTGCACCGCTCGCGATCCTGGTCGAAGGCGATCGCGGGCTGACTGAAACGGTCCACGCGATGCGGTCGTTCCGCTCACCGCACCCGGCCGGCAAGATGTTCGTGGCCTGGATCGCGGGACGCCGCGGCCGGGCGGTCGTCGCGGCCCAGCGCGGCTACCGCATTCCCGCCGCCTGACACCGATCTATCAGGCCGACGGCAGCAGCGGCTCAGCCGACCCGCCCGACGTGTTTCGGGCATAGTGGACGTGGTGCCCTTCACGCTGCTGAGCCTCAACACTTCACGCGCCCATCCGCTCGACATCAACGGCCGCTCGGTCATGAGCGGCATCGTCAAGCGGACTGTCGACGGGCCCCGCGCCGTCGGCCGGCTCGGCATCGAGGGCGACGAGCAGGCCGATCTCACCGTCCATGGCGGCCTCAGCAAGGCCGTCTATGCGTATCCGCACGAGCACTACCCGTTCTGGCAGACGGTCCGGGCGCAGGTCGGCGTCGCGCCCTGGGACGACGTGCTGCCCTACGGTGCGCTCGGCGAGAACCTGACCGTGTCGGGGCTGCTCGAGACCGACGTCTGGATCGGCGACCTGCTGCGCTTCCCAGATTGCACGCTCGCGGTCAGCGAACCGCGCTACCCGTGCGGCAAGTTCAATGCGGTGATGGGGTTCAAGCAGGCCGCGCGCGCGATGGTCGCGCAGGCCTGGTGCGGCTTCTACCTGGCGGTGCGGATCGAAGGAACGATCCGCGGCGGCGAGTCGTTTGAAGTCGTCCCGGGCCCGCGCGAAGTCGGCATCGTCGAGCTGTTCCGCGCCCGTACCAAGACCTAGCTTCCGTGGCCGGCGAAGTCGCGGCCTTGTCCGACAGCTTCCGGCATGGCTCGCACAGAGACTACGATGCCCCGGTCGCGGCGCGAGTCCGTCGCACGCGCGATTCAACGAAACCACCCGAGAGGAACCCCACCATGAGCATCATCAGTTTCATCAAGGAAGCCGGCGAAAAGCTCTTCGGTCATCGCGACAGCGCGCCCGCCGCACCTGCGGCCGACCCGGCAGCGCTGCAGGCCAAGTCGGATGACGCCGACAAGACCGCTGCGGCCGCGATCGAGAAGTACATCGCATCGCAGAACCTGTCGGCCGACGGCCTGACGGTTGAATATGACGGCTCGCAGCAGGCGGTGACGGTGTCGGGCGTCGCGCCGGACCAGGCCACGAAGGAAAAGATCGTGCTGTGCTGCGGCAACGTGCAGGGCATCGCCAAAGTCAACGACATGCTGACGGTCGAGCAACCGGCCGACGAATCGCGCTACTACACCGTCGTCAAGGGCGACACCTTGTCGGCGATCGCGAAGAAGGAATACGGCAACGCCAACTCGTACATGAAGATCTTCGAGGCGAACAAGCCGATGCTGAGCAATCCGGACAAGATCTACCCGGGCCAGCTGTTGCGCATCCCGGCCAACTGACGTTCGACCCGGCCGCATCCACGCGATGCGGCCCGCCGCGGCCTGGATCGCTGCGGCATTCGGCCGCAAGGCAGGGCGCACCGTACAGTCGGCGCTGATTCCGCTCCGACCTGCTCCCGATGCTTGCCTACCGTCATGCGTTCCACGCCGGCAACCACGCCGACGTGCTGAAGCACACCGTGCTGACGCAGGTGCTGCGCCACATGAACGCGAAGGACAAGCCGTATCGGCTGGTCGACACGCACGCCGGCGCCGGCGGCTACTCGCTGGAAGGCCGCTACGCGCAGAAGAAGGGCGAGTACGAGCAGGGCATCGCCCGGCTGTGGGAGCGCAACGACCTGCCTGCCGCCGTCGCCGACTATGTCGAGCTGGTGCGCCAGTTCAATCCGGACGGCCGGCTGACCCAATACCCCGGCTCCCCGGCGCTCGCGCAGATGGTGCTGCGGGCGCAGGACCAGTTGCGACTGTTCGAGCTTCATCCGACCGATCACCGCATCCTCGCCTCGTACCTCGGCCCGCTGAAGGGCGCCGAAGTCTTCGACACCGACGGCTTCGACGGCCTGAAGGGACAGGTCCCGCCGTCGACCCGGCGCGCGGTCGTGCTGATGGACCCGAGCTACGAAGGCAACGGCGACTATGCCAAGGTCGTCAGCGCGCTGCGCGACGCGGTCACGCGTTTCGCCGAGGGCGTGTACGTGGTCTGGTATCCGCAGGTCACGAAGCTCGAGGCGGCGCAGTTGCCGCGGCGCCTTGAAGCGCTGGCGCCCAAAGGCTGGCTGCATGCGCGGCTTTCGGTGCAGGAGCCCGATCGCCTCGGCTTCGGCCTCGCCGGCAGCGGCGTCTTCGTGATCAACCCACCCTACACGCTGCACGCGCAGATGCAGACGGTGCTCCCTTATCTGACCGACGTGCTCGGCCAGTACGACGGCGCCAACTACCTGCTCGAGGAACGGCCCGGCTGAGTGCGGGCGCGTCGCGCTACTTCGGCGCGGAGGCCGCAGCCGCGGCGTGCGCCTTCCGCAGGTTCGCCATCCACTCGGTCCAGTCCTGCGGGCCGGCGTCGTAGCGCTTCTTCAGGTTGCCGAGCACGTAGCCCCAGGCGCGATCGAAGTACGCATACGTCTTGTCCCATTCGCCACCAGCGCCCCAGCCGGTGTGGTGCAACGTGACCCGGGTCGACTTGCCGTCGACGTCAGCCAGTCGCACGATGACGAAGGTGCGTTGGGCGCGCGCTTCGGGTAGCGACGGCGGCGCGTTCCAGTCGAAGCTCAGCATCGTCGGTCGCTGCAGCGCCATGAAGCGCATGTCGTCGGCCCCTTTCGCGCCGGGCGCGGCCAGCGGGTCCATGTGGACGTGGAAGGCGCCGCCGACCCGCGGTTCGATCTCGGCTTCCGGCGCGAAGAACGACTCGATGCCCGCCTTGCTGGTCCAGGTCTGCCAGACCGACTCGATCGGCGCGGCGACGACGATCTCCTTCTCAATCGCGCGCTCCGCGGCTTGAGCGCCGACGGTCCACACAAGGCAAGCCCACAGGATCGCGTTGCGCATGACGTTCCCTTCGGAGTTCAGGAAGAAGGCGGCACCGCCACCACCGACGTCCGCTTGAGATCGCGAAACGCAGCGAACAGCCACGACCGCATGCCAACCACCAGCGTGTACGCGCGCTTCTGATCCGGGCCGAGCTTCTGGTCGGTCAGGTGCTGCTGCGCGAAGTCCTTGCCGACGCGCTGCAGCCGCTCGACGAACGTGGTCGCAAGCGATGGGCTGATCTGGCCGTGCACCAGCATCAGCAGTTCGCCGTCGCCGTCGAAGCCACCGCTGTAGTAGTCGTCGATCACGTGCTCGCGGAAGTAGGCCATCACCGGCCCGTTCGGCCGCCAGCGAAAGCCCTTCGCGACCTTCAGGCGATAGCGGTTGAGCGGCCGCAACTCGATGATGCCGAGTCGATCGAGCTGGACCAGCAGGCGCACGCACTCGGCCTCGGCGATCGCATAGGTGCCGGTGATCTGCTCGAAAGTCCACTGGCTCAGCGCACAGATCGCGAGCAGCAGCAGCTTGCGGTCGGCCACCACGGCGCGCTCCTGCTCGAGCGTCAGCTCATGGCGCAGCGGCTGCGCATCGGCGACCTTGCGGGCCAGCTCGGCGAAGTCCATCTTCAGCACGCGCAGGATCTCGTCGATGCGGGTCAGCGGCATGTCGGCCTCGCGAACATCCGCTTGATGCTCGACTACGACATGCCGAGCTGGTCAGCGAGCTCCGCATAGGTCAGGTGCGCCGTTTTGAGCTCCTCCTTCAGCGCGGTGACCAGGTCCTGGGTGGTGCGCATGGACCCGCAGTATGGCAAAGCGGTCCGGCGGCGCGGCTGTCGTCGACGGCACGCGGCTCGAAGACAGCGACTCGACGGTCGCCGACCTGATTCCATCGGTCGACCCGCTTTGGGTAGCACGCCGCGCTACCGCCTGGCGCAGGCCGCAGCACACCCTCGAAGGCGATGGCGCGGCGCGCCGCGCTGCGCAAGACTGCGCTCCGTGTTCAACCCCGCACCCATCGCAATGCAAGCCTCCGCTATCCGTCACGACAGCCGCGCCTGGAAGGCCCAGGTCTGGATCTCGTTCGCCACCGCCGTCGTGCTCTGCGCGGTCGGCCTGGCCTACCTGCCCGGTCAGGACATCGATCGCGCGTTCATGGTGATGGGTTACCTGTTCTGCCTGACGACCGCGTTCGCGCTCGCCAAGTTCGTGCGCGACAACGAGGTCCGCCGGAGCGACACGCCGCTCTGGGGCATCGTGATCTGGGGCGGCTTCTGGATGGCGATGGCGTTGACCCCCTGGGGCCTCTGGCGCATGGACGTCAACCCGACCTACAAGGCCTTCCTCGGCGTGTCGTGGCTGTTCCTAATCTCGACGGCGTTCACGTTGGCCAAGACCTTGCGCGAAGCGCACGAGGCGCTGCTCGTCGAAGCCCGCCGCGAAGGCTTTGCGATGCGCGCGCCGGCCGACGCGGCCTGATCTGCCGCCGCTGCATTCCACCCACCGTTCCAACTGGAGGTTCGAAATGTTCCCGATCCGATTCCGGCGCGCCGCGCTGGCCGCCCTGTTCGCCACCTGCACCGTCGGCGCCCAAGCGCAGTCCGGGCTGTCCGAAGCGAGCGCCTACCATCCGAACGAGAAGCGCTTCAGCAATCGCATCGAAACCGTCACGGTCGACTCGGTCTTCGCGTGGCTGAACCGCAGCACGCTGGGTGGACCGGTCCAGGTCATCAGGTAGATTCGCGGGCGGTTTCTCGCATGCAGGGAGCAGCTTTGGAACCTCACGACACGGGCGCCCATCCGAATCAGTTCGCGTTGCTCGGCCAACGCCGATTCGGCCCGTTCTTCTGGACCCAGTTCCTCGGCGCCGGCAACGACAACCTGTTCAAGTTCGCATTCACCGTGATGGTGACATACCAGCTGCAGGTCAGCTGGCTGCCGACCGAGCTGGCCGGGCTGGCGATCGGCGCCCTCTTCATCCTGCCGTTCCTGCTGTTCTCGGCGACCAGCGGACAGCTCGCCGACAAGTACGACAAGTCGGCGCTGATCCGCTTCGTCAAGTGGCTCGAGATCGCGATCATGCTGCTCGCCGGCTGGGGCTTCGCGACCGCGAACGTGCCGGTCCTGCTGGCCTGCGTCTTCCTGATGGGGCTGCACTCGACCCTGTTCGGCCCGGTCAAGTTCGCGTACCTGCCGCAGCACCTGTCGGAGCGCGAGCTGACCGGCGGCAACGGCATGGTCGAGATGGGCACCTTCGTCGCGATCCTGCTCGGCAGCGTCGCCGGCGGCCTGCTGATCGCGATGCCCGAGGTCGGCGCGCGGGCCACGGCGTGGGCTTGCCTCGGCCTGGCGCTCCTCGGCCGCGCCGTCGCGCAGGCCATTCCGGCCTCGCCGTCGACCGACCCGGCGCTGCACATCAACTGGAACCCCTTCAGCGAGACCTGGCGCAACCTGAAGCTCGCGCACGGCAACGTCGTCGTGTTCCGCTCGCTGCTCGGCATCTCGTGGATGTGGTTCTTCGGCGCCGTCTTCTTGTCGCAGTTCCCGTCGTTCGCGAAGGAGGTGCTGCACGGCAACGAGCAGGTCGCGTCGCTGCTGCTGGTCGTCTTCTCGATCGGCATCGGCGTTGGCTCGTTGCTCTGCGAGGTGCTGTCGCGCCGCCATGTCGAGATCGGCCTGGTGCCGCTCGGCGCGATCGGCATGAGCGTGTTCTCGATCGACCTCTACTTCGCATCGCGCGGCCTGCCGCCGGCCGGCAGCCTCACGCTCGGCGAGTTCATCGGCCGGCCGCAGCACTGGCGCGTGATGGCCGACCTCGCGTTGCTCTCGCTGTTTGCCGGGTTCTACAGCGTGCCTATGTACGCGCTGATCCAGATGCGCTCGGCGCCGAGCCACCGCGCCCGCATCATCGCGGCCAACAACATCCTGAACGCGCTGTTCCTGATCGGCAGCTCGGTCGGCGTCGGGCTGCTCCTGAAGGCGCAGTTCACGATCCCGCAGGTGTTCCTGATCGTCGGCCTGCTCAACGCGGTCGTCGCTTTCTACATCTTCATGCTGGTGCCGGAGTACTTCCTGCGCTTCGTCGCGTTCATCGCGACCCGCCTTGTGTACCGCTTCAAGGTGCGCGGCGACACCAACATCCCGACCGAAGACGCGGCGATCCTGGTCTGCAACCACGTCGCGTTCGTCGACCCGGTGCTGCTGATGGCGGCGAGCCCGCGGCCCATCTACTTCATCATGGACCACCAGATTTTCAAGACGCCGGTGCTCGGCTGGTTCTTCAAGCTCGCCGGTGCCATTCCGATCGCCCCGCAGCGCGACGACCCGGTGATCTACGAGCAGGCCTTTGCGCGCGCCCGCAAGGTGCTCGACGCCGGCGACCTGGTCTGCATCTTCCCGGAAGGCGGCCTGACCCGCGACGGCCAGCTCGGCGAATTCAAGGGTGGCGTGATGAAGCTGCTCGAGAGCAATCCGGTGCCGGTCATCCCGCTCGCGCTGCAGAACCTGTGGGGCTCGTTCTTCTCGCGCGCCGGCGGCGCCGCGATGTCGAAGCCATTCCGACGCGGCCTGTTCAGCCGGGTGGGACTGGTTGCTGGCGACGCTGTCGACGCGGCCGCCGTGACTCCGGCAGCGCTGCGGGAGCGGGTGGGAGTTCTCCTGGCGTCGTGATCGGCACGGCCTCGGTCCGAAACGGTTTCGGCGGGGCGTCCATGTCGGCGTGGCGGCCCATCCGCTCGTACTCCGAGATGACCTGGGCACCGAGCAGCAGCAAGGTCGCGCCGATCTCGAGCGACAGCAGCACGACGATCGCCGTCGTCATCGAGCCGTAGACGACGTTGACCTGCGAGAGGGTCGCGAAGTACCAGACCAGCAGGTGGCGCGTGATCTCCCAGAGCAGCGCCGCCGTGATGCCGCCGAGCAGTGCGTGGCGCAGCTTCAGGCGGCCGACCGGCATCACGAGGTAGACGGAAGTCAGCACGAAGATCTCGCCGACCAGGCCAAGCAGGTACAGCAGCATCCCCGACAGGCCGTCCAGCGACCACAGCCGGCCGAACAGCCACACGCTCTCCTGACCGATCGCCTGCAGGCCGCCGGCGACCAAGGTCACCAGCAGCAGGCCGACGCCCAGGCAGAGGATGTAGCAGTACGGCATCAGCGCCGAGAAGATGAAATGGCGGCGCCGGATCGCGACCCGGTGGATGAAGATCACCGACATCGCGTTCTCGAGCACGGTGAAGGCGAGCGAGCTGAAGAAGATCATCGTGACCAGCAGCAGCCAGCCCATCGAGCCCTGGTGGACGAGGAAGTTGGAGAGCTCGCGGATGATCGAAACCGACTGGCCCGGGATGATCCATTCGAGGTAGCGGCCGAGCGTCTCGAGCAGCTCGGCCTGGTCGATCAGCCGCGACAGCGCGATGACCGTCAGGATCAGCAGCGGCACGATCGAGAGCAGCGCGTAGTACGCCACCGCGCCGGCCAGCAGCAAGCCCTGGTTGGCGCGAAACGCCCTCAGCGTCCGCCACGCGAAGGTGCCGGGATGCCGAAGGATCTCGAGGGCCGCGGGATCGAGGATGCGCATGGATCTGCGGCCGGATGATGCCTCAGGCCCGGCGCGAGGACCGGTTTACTGGTCGGGCGACGAGATCTCGCGCAGCGCCTCGTCGGTGTCGCCCGACTGGCGCGTGGCCAGGTCGCCGAGCGCGACGATGCCGACCACCTCGCGAGCCTCGTTCAGCACCGCGAGGCGGCGCACCTGCGCGTCGCCCATCTGCGCGAGCACCTGCTCGACCGTGTCGGTCTCCTGGCACCAGCGGACTTCCTCGGTCATCACGTCGGAGACCAGCGCCTCCTGCGGGATCATGCCGCTGGCAACACCACGCACCGTGATGTCGCGGTCGGTGACCATGCCGGCGAGCGCCTTGCCGTCGGCCACCGGCAGCGAGCCGACGTCGAGCGCGCGCATCCGTTGGGCGGCGTGCTGGATCGTGTCGTCGCGCTGGATCAGTTCGACCCCGCGGGTCATGATTTGCTGAATCGTGGTCATGTCGGTCTCCTGGCGAATGAAGCTCGCCGGCTGCGTGCGGCGGGGAGCGCGTCCCGTGATCGATCTTGCGTCGATCCGGAACATGAACGGTAGCGGCCGCCCCGCCCGAGCGTCAGCCGCAGCCGAGCCGGTCGGCTGTCGGACGCGCCGCATCCGGCAGTCGGCGCTGTCCGACGCGCTCGTAAAAGCTGCCGCAAATCACCCCGCGCCCTGAAAAGGACGACCGCGCGACCGCGCGCGCCCCTCGCGATCCCCTAGGGGACGCCCAGGAGACGCTGCTGGAGCCATCGGCACAAAGGTTCTTGGGCATGCCTTATGCCGCACCACCCGAGACCACGACTCTGGAGATGACCTGCGATGAAAGCGCTCTGCTGGCACGGCAAAAAAGACATCCGGTACGACACCGTGCCGGATCCGAAAATCGAGGAACCGCGCGACGCGATCGTCAAGATGACCTCGTGCGCGATCTGCGGCTCCGACCTGCACCTGTTCGGCGGCTTCATCCCCGGCATGGAGTCCGGCGACATCATGGGCCACGAGTTCATGGGCGAAGTCGTCGAGGTCGGCAAGGACAACAAGAAGCTGAAGGTCGGCGACCGGGTCGTCGTGCCGTTCACGATCTGCTGCGGTGAGTGCGAGCAGTGCAAGCGCGGCAACTGGTCGGTCTGCGAGCGCAGCAACCGCAACAAGAAGCTCGCCGACACGATGTTCGGCCACAGCCCCGCCGGGCTGTTCGGCTACACCCATCTGACCGGCGGCTATGCGGGTGGCCAGGCCGAATACATCCGGGTGCCTTTCGCCGATGTCGCGCCGGTCAAGATCCCGGACGGCCTGACCGATGAGCAGGTCCTCTTCCTCGGCGACATCTTCCCGACCGGTTGGCAGGCCGCGGTGCAATGCGACATCCAGCCTGACGACACCGTCGCCGTCTGGGGCGCCGGCCCGGTCGGCCAGTTCGCGATGCGCAGCGCACTGCTGCTCGGCGCGAAGCAGGTGATCGCGATCGATCGCGTGCCGGAACGGCTGAGCATGGCGAAGGCCGGGGGCGCGATTCCGATCAACTTCGACGACGAGAGCGTGCTCGACCGGCTGAAGGAGCTGACCGGCGGCAAGGGCCCGGAGAAGTGCATCGACTCGGTCGGCATGGAAGCGCATGCGACGCGCTCGCTCGATTCGATGTACGACCGCGTGAAGCAGTCGGTGATGCTCGAGAACGACCGCCCGCATGTGCTGCGCGAAATGATCTACGTCTGCCGGCCGGCCGGCACCTTGTCGATCCCTGGCGTCTACAGCGGTCTGGTCGACAAGATCCCGCTCGGCGCGCTGATGAACAAGGGGCTCACGGTGCGCACCGGCCAGACCCACGTGAACCGCTGGACCGACGACCTGCTGAAGCGGATCGAGGACGGCCAGATCGACCCGTCGTTCGTCATCACGCACACCGTCGCGCTCGAGGATGGCCCCGGCATGTACGAAACGTTCCGCGACAAGAAGGACGGCTGCATCAAGGTCGTCCTGAAGCCCTGAAAGGCCCGCATGACCACCACCACCTCTTCCGCGTCCGCCTCGACCGGCGCCTTGCGCTCGGCAGCGCATGGCCTCGGCATCTTCAGCATTGCGCTCGGCCTCACCGAGTTGCTCGCGCCGCGCGCACTCGCTCGCATGACCGGCATGCAGGGCCGCGAGACGCTGCTGCGCGCCTACGGCCTGCGCGAGATCGTCACCGGCGTCGGCCTGCTCGCGAGTCCCGATCCGCGACCGTGGATCTGGGGCCGGGTCGCCGGCGACGCGCTCGACCTCTCGACCCTGGCGCTCGGCGCCGGCGAGCGGCCCGGGATGGCGCCCCATCGAGACGCCGCGCTGTGGATGACGACCGCAGTCGGCGTGGTCGACATCGCCTGCGCGCTGCTGCCCGATCGAAACAGGAAGGCCGGCGCCTCCGTCGACTACAGCGACAGGATCGGGATGCCACGGTCGCCCGAACAGATGCGCGGGGCCGCGCGCGATTTCGAGGTGCCGCGTGACATGCGTCCGCCCGAAGCGCTGCGGGCCTACGCGACGTCGTGAAGCCGCGCCGGCTCGTCGTCCTCGGCGCCTCGGCCGGGGGCGTCACCGCGCTGCTTTCCCTCTGTGCCAGCCTGCCCCGGGGCTTTCCAGCCCCGGTGCTAATCGTGCTGCACATCGGCGCCAATCCGAGCGTGCTGCCGTCGCTGCTGGCCGCGCACGGCAACAACCTGTCGGTCCATGGGGAAGACGGCCAGACCCTCGAGGACGGCACGCTTTACGTGGCCCCGCCCGACCACCACATGCTGGTCGTCGACGGCCGGATCCAGCTTTCGCACGGTCCGAAGGAGCACCACACCCGGCCCGCGGTCGATCCGCTGTTCCGGTCCGCGGCGCTCGCTTATGGGCGCGGCGTGATCGGTGTCGTGATGACCGGACGGCTGGACGACGGCACGGCCGGACTGCAGGCGATCAAGGACTGCGGCGGACTGGCGGTGATCCAGGACCCGGCCGATGCCGAGCATCCGAGCATGCCGGCGAGCGCCCGGCGGTCGGTCCCTGTCGACCGATGCGTGCCGCTGAGCGAGCTCGCGGCGACTTTGGTGCGGCTGGTCAACGAACCGATGCCGGCTGACATGCCCACGCCACCGCAGCGCGATCGCCTCGAGCGCGAAATGTCCGTCTTTCGCGGTGAAGGAAGCGCGATGGAAACGCTCAACGAATTCGGCAAGCCGTCGATGTTTGCCTGCCCCGACTGCGACGGGGTGCTGTGGGAAGTCGGCGACGCCAACCCGCCGCGCTACCGCTGCCACACCGGCCATGCCTTCTCGCTGCGCTCGCTCGAGGCCACGCAGTCCAGCGCCACCGAGGAAGCGCTGTGGGGTGCGATTCGTGCGCTCGAGCAACGCGAAGGGCTGCTGCGCAAGCTGGCCGAACATGGCCGCTCGATCGGCGCCGAAAACGACGCGCGACGCAGCGAGGCCGAGGCCGACGAAGCGGCGCAGCAGGCGCAGCGCCTGCACGAGATGGTCGAGGAACGCTGAGGAGGCGCGCCGAACGGAGCGATTCAGTCCGGCGCTTTCAGACGCGACCGATCAGGCGCGTCGCCGCATCGCCCGCTTCAGCAGCAGGCTGCCGGCCAGCGCCGCGCCGACGCCCATCAGCATCGTGCTGGCCGGCAGCGCGCGAAGGGTGTTGCCCGCGATCTCGCCAGCGCGCGGCGCGCTGAGCTCGAGGCGGCGCTTCGTCATCTTCGCGCCGAGCTCGCCGAGCTCGTCGGCGAGCATGCGCTCGGCTGCCGGCAGCAGCACCGTCTCTTCGTCGGCGACGTGGTGCATCACGTCGCGCATCAGCTCCATGAACGTGCGGTACTCCGCATCGCCGGGCGTCATCTTCTCGCGCAACCGCGCGATCAGGCGGCGCATCTCGTCGTGCTCCGGCACGCTCTTGTCGATCACGACCGGGTCGGTGACGACGCGGCGCACCGCGGGATAGAAGATCTCTTCCTCGAGCTGGGCATGTATCTCGAGCGCCACCGCGACGGTGTTGACGAGCGCCTGCTTGGTCTTCGGATGGGTGTCGGCCTCGTACTGGTGGAAGGTCGCCAACACGTGCGTGTGGTCCATCCGGATCATGTTGGTCGCGGTCGGCGAGAGCTTCTTCAGCAGCGGGTTCATGGCGTCTCCGGGGTTGTCGTCCTGGCGACGACGCGGCAAGGCGCGTTCCCGCGGAACGCGGCTCGATCAGACGCCGAGGAACGAGGTCAGACGCTCGCTGTCGCGCAGCGACTCGGACGGCCCGGCCAGCACCACGCGGCCCTTCTGCAGCACGACGAGCTGATCCGAATTCGCGCTGACCTTGCGGTGGTCGCGGTCGACGACGAGCGTCGCGATGCCGGTCGCGCGGATCGCGCCGATCACGCGCCAGATCTCGGCGACGACGAGCGGCGCGAGACCCTCGGTCGCCTCGTCGAGGATCAGGAGCTGCGGATTCGTCATCAGCGCGCGGCCGATCGACAGCATCTGCTGCTCGCCGCCCGACAACTGCTGGCCGCCGTGGCCGAGGCGCTCGGCGAGGCGCGGGAACGTCGAAAGGACGCGCTCGAGGGTCCAGGTGCGTCGTCCGTCGAAACCCGGGCGCGCAGCCATCACGAGGTTCTCGCGCACCGACAGGTTCGGGAACACGCCGCGGCCTTCCGGCACGTAGCCGATGCCGAGGCGCGCCATGCGCTCCGGCGGCGTGCCGGTGACCTCGCGGTCGTTCCACTGGATGCGCCCTTCGGTCGGCTTCACGTAGCCCATCAGCGAGCGGATCAAGGTCGTCTTGCCCATGCCGTTGCGGCCGAGCAGGCCGACCGAGGTGCCAGCTTCGACCAGCATCGTCACGCCGTGCAGGATGTGCGCGGCGCCGTAGTGGGTGTGCAGGCCTTCGATCTGCAGCATGTCAGGCCGCGCTCGGGTTGCTGCCGACGTTCGACCGTCGGACGTTCGAGATCAGCCCGTGGCGATTCGCCACTCTCAGTGCTTCGTGCGTGGACAGCCGATGGGCGGCCACGCTACGCATCCTCGCCGAGGTAGGCGACGCGCACGTCGGCGTTGCGGCGGATCGCGTCCGGCACGTCGGTCGCGATGACCTCGCCGTTGACCATCACCGTGATGCGGTCGGCGATCCGGAACACCGCGTCCATGTCGTGCTCGACCAGCAGCACCGCGTGCTCGGCCTTCAGCGCGGCGAGCAGGCGGAGCATCCGCTCGGTCTCCTCGGCGCCCATGCCGGCGAGCGGCTCGTCGAGCAGCAGCACCTGCGGCCGGGTC
>Ga0207650_10001285_pt1 | contig 18202 bp, 22 predicted proteins | sample KBSS63metaG_FD_184325 | JGI IMG/M metagenome (GOLD analysis project Ga0207650, IMG submission 184325) | Switchgrass rhizosphere microbial communities from Kellogg Biological Station, Michigan, USA - KBS S6-3 metaG (SPAdes) (version 2) | ecosystem: Host-associated > Plants > Roots > Rhizosphere...
CCTTGGTGCCTTCTTCGTGTACATGGCTTACGGCATCAGCCGGAAGACCGCTCGCTCGTGTCGAACAGATGCTTGAAGAAGCGCTCCGGCGAGTTCAGGAAATCACGGGTAATCAGGAAGTGCTTCGTGTCGCGATATTCGGTCTTCTGAACCGCGTCGCCATCCAAAGAAAAGAGCACCGCTCCCGGATACGCGAGGATGATCGGTGAGTGGGTGGCGATCAGGAACTGCGCACGGCCCGTCACGGTGAGGTCGTGCACGATCTTCAGGAACGAGAGCTGCCGCTGAGGCGAGAGCGCCGCTTCGGGCTCGTCGAGGATGAAGACGCCCTGATCGAACCGGTGGTTGAAGAGCGCGAGGAACGATTCGCCGTGCGATTGCGCGTGCAGCGACTTGCCGCCGTACGCCTGCAGATCGGACACGCCTTCGATATAGGTCGCGAAGTTGTAGAAACTCTCGGCACGCAGGAAGAAGCCTTTCGTCACCTTCGGTTTCCACGACAGCCGCAGTGCCGGCAGGAGCGGAGACCGGCCGGCGGCCGTCACACGCTGGTGATCGCGGCTTCCGCCCTCGGGATCGAAACCGCAGCCTTCGGCCAGCGCTTCCAGGAGCGTCGACTTGCCGGACCCGTTCTCACCAACAAAGAAGGTCACCGGGCTGGCGAAGTCCAGGTCGATTCCGTGCGAGAACGCGCGGATCGTGAACGGGAACTGAGCCGGATCGACTCGCTCCGGCCGCGTCTCCACCCGCTGGAGGAACGGTGCGCGCATCTTCGTCACGACTCGCGCGAGCGCCGGGCCACCATCAACGCCCGCACCAGCCGCTGCTGTCGTCCGTCCTGTCGCGGTACAGCGTCACGTAGTCGTAGACGTCGGCGACAAACGCGTACTCCTCGAAGACGTTGGCCATGTCGGTCCCTACTGATTCAGCGATCGGCGGAAGCAGACGATCCGTTCGACTTCGTCGTACCCGAGCGCGCGGTGGGCGGCGATGCCGTCAGCGTTATCCGATTCCGCGTCACTCGCGATCTCCGTGTGGCCCATCTCGCGCGCGCGGGCTTCGGCAGCCTCGACGAGCGCGCGGCCGATCCCACGGCGCTGCCATGCCGGCTCGACATACCACCCCTCGATGAACGGTACGGGCGACGTCGCGCACGCAGGCGCGTAGGGACGGACATCCATCTCGAGGAAGCCGACGATCCGGCCATCCATCTCCGCGACGAACACCATGAGCAGCGCAGTCGCTCGACTATCGAAGTACTTCCTGGTCTCGATGTCGTGATCCGACAGCGACCCCGGCCAGAGCGCCTCGCGCAGACGCACCCAAGCTGCTCGATCCGCCTCCACTATTTCGCGGACAGTCACGCTCTTCAGAACCATGTCTCGTGCATGAAGGACTGAATCGTCCTGCCCAGCCACCCGCAGATCGCCAGCGCGTTAGAGACCTCGGAGCGGCCACCCTTCGACATGTGCCGGAGCTGGTCCGCTCCCCACCGTCCTGACGGCCATACGTCCGCGGCCACCTGCGCCCACGTCAAGCCGCGCCGCTCACGCTCTGCATTCACCGCCGCATAGAGCGCGGCCGTGTCGAAACGCAGGAAGGGCGGAGTACGCCTGCGGCGGCCCGCCGCTGGCGGCGGTCCTCCCTCCGCGCCCGCAAAGCTCTCCACCGTTCGCCCGCACCAGTGCGCGAGCCCGATGACGCCATCGAGCTCGATGCCCCACTTGCGTTTCGGCATGCTCCGGATCGTCGTCGTCGACACGTGGAGTTCCGCCGACAGCTCGGCCCACGTCAGGCCGCGTTCGCGGCGCTGCGCGTCAACGGCATCCAGGAGTGCCTGCGGATCGAAGCGGCTCGCCATTGCTCGCGTGAATTTTTTCGCAGTTGTAGTGAGGGTATCATCAGCAGTCATGACGTCTGGAACATCAGCACCCCTCCGACACCTCGCCGGACCGAGCGGCAGCATTCCCGAACACGGCCGTCTCGTCGTTGACATCGGCGATCGCACGATCGGCATCTTCCGTGTTGGCGGCAGGCTGCATGCGTACGACAACACCTGTCCTCACATGGGCGGCCCGGTCTGTCAGGGGCTGATCATTCCCGCGGTGCGCGAAGTGGTGAACGAGAAACAGGTCTCGACCGGCTATCGCTTTGACGAATCGGAGATGCGCATCGTGTGCCCGTGGCACGGGTACGAGTTCTCGATTGAAACGGGATCGCACCCGGCGAAGGAATCGATCCGCCTGAAACGCGTGACTGTTGAAGAGGAGGGCGGTGAGGTCTATGTCACCCTCTAACGACACGGAGGTCCGCCTGAAGGCGGACACTGCGGAGCAGGTCCGGCTCAAGCCGGACACGACGGAGGACGTCCGGGTGAAGCCGGACACGACAGCAGTGGTGGCCCAGCTCACACAGCTCGCCGAGCGCAACGACCTGACAGAAGACGACGTCCGCGCCATCGTCAGCGCAGCCACGCGGCTCTACTCGAACGCGTCATCGCAAGCGGGCCGGGAACTGCCGCCGCTGACGCCGGACATCTCGACCACCGACGCGCTCACCCTCTCGTGCGCGCTTCTCCGCTCACAGGATCTGACGCCGTTCGAGATGGCGATGTGGTTCGGACGCGGCGCCAAACAGGATTAGCCAGGATCAGCAATGTCCAACGTGATTGAGAGACCGACGGTTAAGGCACGCGACACGCAGCAGATCACGACACAAACAGATTCGCGCGAGATCCTCGCCAACGCCAGGCGTGACGCCGAACGCTACAACCTGAAGGACTATTTCATCGTCGACGTCGACTCTCACCACGTGGAGCTGGACTCGTGGGCAGAAGTGCTCGACCACATCGAAGATCCGGTCCTGCGGCGCAATGGCAAGACCATGGCGGCGTCATGGCCGAACGCGGCGCAATTGGCGCTCAGCAACCATCCGCCGGGCATTACGTTCCAGGACGTGCACGGACGCATCCCGCATCAGATCAAGCTCGCCGAGGACGTCGATACGTCGGACGGCAGGCATCGCGACCTCACGCTGATGCGCCGCGCCATCGACACGATGGGAATCGACCTGCAGATCGTCTTCCCCCAGCCGATGCTCGAAATCGGGCTGCACCCATCGGCCGACATCGAAACGCAGCTGATCTTTGCCTACAACCGCTGGTTCACCAGCCGCATCCTCGCGCACGAACCGCGAATCAAGTCGATGCTGGCGCTGCCGTTCGGCAACCCCGAGGCGTGCCTGCGCACGATCGAGGAATTCACCGGGAAGCCCGGCGTGCTCGGCTTCATGATCACCGGGCAGCGCCAGGTCGGGATTCACCAGGCGCAGTACATGCCGGTGTATCGGGCGCTCGAAGAACGCGGTCTGCCGCTTGGCTTCCACGCCGGGCCGGACTACAGCATCGGCAAGCTGCTCAACCGGTTCGTGTCGGTTCACTCCCTGTCGTTCGTCACATGCAACATGATTCACCTGACGAACTGGCTGATGAACGGAATGAACGAGCGGTTCCCGAATCTGAAAGTGATCTGGATCGAGAGCGGCCTCGCCTGGCTGCCGTTCATGATGCAGCGACTGGATCACGAGTATCTGATGCGTCAGTCGGACGCTCCGCTGCTGAAAAGACTTCCGAGTGAATACATGCAGGAGATGTATTACACGTCGCAGCCGATGGAGCGGACGAACCTGAAGCTGCTGCAGGCCACACTCGAGGCGATCCACGCCGAGACGCAGCTGCTGTATGCGTCGGACTGGCCGCACTGGGACTTCGACACGCCGGGCAAGCTCATGAGCCTGCCCTTCCTGAGCGAGCAGGCGAAACGGAACATCCTCGGCGAGAACGCGCGGAGATTGTTCAAGCTGTAGAGACCTGACGTCGGGCACCCCTTCACGGGTGCCATCGTGCGACAGCGATTAACCGCGAAGGACGCGAAGATGGCGAAGAGCGCGAAGAAAAGGCACTGGGGGTTCCTGATCGCATGCTGTCTGTTGTCTGTCGCGCCGGCGTCAGCGCAAAGTGCGATCGAGGTGCGGCTTCGTGCACTCGAAGACAAGGAACAGATCGCGCAGCTGTTGATCGACTACGGCCGGCATCTCGACAGCCGCGACCTCGCGGCCTATGCGTCGCTCTTCGCCACCGACGGTGAATGGGTTGGCGGGTTCGGCACGGTCAAGGGCCGGGCCGAGATCAAAGCCTTCATGGAGAAGAGTCTCGGTACGGGGCCGAACCGCGGCAACTCGTACCACATCATGTCGAACTTCGTGATCACGGTGAAGGGCGATACCGCCACAGCGTGGTCACGATGGACATTCGTCACACCGGGCGCACAGGGTGCGACGATCGCGCAGGCGGGACGCTATGACGACACGTTCGTTCGCGAGAACGGCGCGTGGAAGTTCAAGAAGCGCACCGCATCCAACGACACCGCCCCGCCATCCACCCGCTGACGGTCCGCCTGAAGGCGGACACTACGAGCGGAGGCGGACACTACAAGCGAAAGCGGACACTACGAGCGGAAATAGCGCGACAGGAAGTCCACGAATGTCGCCCATTCCGCAGGCGTCGCCGTGTGCGGGCCGGTGTGGAGGTTGAACCCGAGGTCACCGCTGATCACCGGTGTGTCCGGCGCGGGATAGGTCGTCGTGCCCAGGTCGCGCGCGCCGAGCAGGCGATACACCGGGCCAGCAGCGACCTGCCCGAGGAACTCACCCTTCGGATCCGACCACTGATCGCCAGTGCCGCCCGTCACGAACACCGGCCGCGGCGCACTCAGCGAGATCAGCATGTGGGCATCGACCGGCATCTCCGACCAGCGGCCGGGCCACTGCTGAAAGCTCTCGCTGAACTGCCACGGAAAGTTCTGCGCCATGTCGTCGACCGTCTCGCCCCAGTCGCGGCGCGCTAGTGCCGAGCCCATTTCGCCTGCGCAACCGGAGAACACGGCCTTGAAGCGCTCGTCCTGCGCCGCTGCCCACAACACGGTCTTGCCCAGCCGCGAGAAGCCGTAGAGCGCAATGCGCGATCCATCCACGTTGCGGTCCGACTGCAGATAGTCGGCAATGCGACTGGCGCCCCACGCCCATGCGCTGATGGTTCCCCACTCATCCGCGGCCGGCTTCGTCTGACCGGGCTGGAGCGCCTGCCCGATCACCCCTTCCGTCCATGCGTCGGCGCGATCGGGCTGGATGTCGTTGTAGCCGACGGTCGCATAGCCCCATCCGCGCGCCAGGATCTCCGCCGCGTTCGGCGGCTCACCGGTCGCCGCGTTCCCACGGCCGGCAGCCGCGGGTGGGCCGCCCGCTCGCGCGGGCCCGCCGCCGAAGTTCAGGAGCAGGATGATCGGGACCTTCTTCGTCGCCTGCGCCGGCGTATAGACAGACACGCGAATCTGCGGGCCATCGGGCTTCGAGCCAACGTGGCCGACGACCCGCTTCAACAACGCCGCGCCGTCGCGCGCATGCGCATCCGTCTCCGATACCTCCCACGCGATCTTCGGGACGTTCGTCGGAACCCGCCCGTAAATGTGCTGCGCGTAGAGCCGCAACAGCTCCGGACGACGTTGACGGTTCCACATCGTGGCGCCGGTCACGCGCGTCCCGCTCACCATCACCAGCGGATCGGGCAGCGTGTACGGTGCGACCTTGTTTTCGTCGTAGTTGGAGATGTGTCCCGTCTTCAGCGCTCGTCGTAGCGGGTTACCGTTTGCGTCGGAGCCGAGATTCGTCTGATTAGCAGCAGGCGCTGGAGCAGGCGTCTGCATCAGCGATGACGCGGTGGCCAACATCGCCAGACCCAGTGTCACGAACAGCGTGGAACGTCTCATGGTCGCTCCCCGACAGACCTGACGAAGAAACACGAAGAAGAGCTCACCGCATCACCAGCCGAATGACGCCGTCGCGCTTGTTCAGGATGAACAGCTGGCCGTTCGGTCCCATCCCCATGCGCAGGTCCGCCCGCGTAGCCAGCATCTTCCCCTGCTGCATGTTCTTGGCTTTGATGACCTCGAGCAGGGTCTTCTTCTCGCCTTTCTCATCGATGAGGACACGATGGAAGCTCTGTCCGCCCTTCGGCAGCGCGTCCGCGTCGACGTAGAAGATCTCGCCGCTCGGGTTGTCGCCGAAGACCAGCTTGTTGGTCAGCTGCGGCACCGCTTTGTCGCGATACGCGTAGATGCCGGTGGCCGCGGCGAGTCGCTGCAGGATCGGATCGGTGTGATCGAACTCGGCGATCGGGTAGACCATCTTCGGATCGGCGCGCTGATCGTCAGTGCTGACCTCGCGGTTGAAGTACTTGAAGCTGCCTTCCCACACGTTCCAGCCGTAGTTGCCGCCGGCGACGATCTGGTTGATCTCTTCATTGAGGTTCTGACCGATCTCCGCCTCGAACATGTTGCCGTTCTTCGGGTCCCACGAAAATCGCTGCGGGTTCCGGTGACCGTACGAGTAGATCTCGCCGAGCGCGTCGGCGTTCTTGACGAACGGATTCGACGCCGGAATGCCGTACTTGCCGTTCGCGCTGTTCTTGCCCAGCGGATCGATGCGCAGGATCTTTCCGAAAATGGACTTGAGGTTCTGCGCGTGGTTGTACGGATCGCCGCCGGAGCCGCCGTCCGCGGAGCCGATATAGAGCAGACCGAAATCTGGAGTGCCGGGGCGCGCCAGCGGATTGAACGCGATCATGCCGCCGTTGTGATTCGGGAACGGATGCGCCACGCGGAACAGCTCACGCGGCGGGCCCCCGTCATACGTCGCGGCTTTCGGATCTTTCGCCGTCCACTCGAGCAGAACCTCGTCGTGCGTACGCCCGTTGCCGCTCGGCGTGAAGTCCGGCGTCGGCATCGTGTTCGAGGTGTCGACCCACGTATAGAACTTGCCGAATCCGGGCGTTCGCGCCTGCGTGAACTGCGGATGGAACGCAAAGCTCTGGAAGCCCTGCTCCGTGTTACCCGACTGCACCGGGGTTGCCCATTTCGGGTCGGTGATGTCGAGGTACGGCGCCACGCTTTTGCCGTCGTAGCTGATGGTGTACAGGGTGCCGGTCATGACGTTGACGAACAGGCGCTTCGTGCCGGGCTCGTCGAGCAGGAGATTCATCCGCGCCGGCTGTGACGGCGTGCCCGCATCGGGCAGCGACGCGAACTCAGACAGCTTGACGGTGATGACGCCTTCGTCTGCCACGATCGGCGTGGTGAACGGATTGTTGCTGCGTCCCGGTCCCGAGGGTACGAACGGTCCACGTGCAGCACCACCGCCTGGTCCACCTGGTCCGCCTGGTCGGCCTCCTGGCGGCCCGCCTTGAGGCGTTTGCGGTGCGCCCTGCGCCGGGGGCTGCGGACCCTGGGCCAGAACGGGCATGACGAAGGCGATCGTCGCCACGGCGAACAAGTGTGTCCAACGAGTCATCATGGGCCGTAGTTAATCATCAGACGTCGCCAGCGACAAGCGCGCGACGCTGTTTGGTAGACTCCGCCATCGCCGATGAAGACCAGACACCGCATCACCGTGATGGTCGCGCTGCTCGTGGCCGTGAGTCGCCCGGACGCACAGTCCGGTCTCACGAGGTTTCCTGCCGATGCGGCGCGAGACGTGAGTCCTGACACGCACCTCGTCCTCACCTTCCCGACCACGCCGACACTCGGAACGTCGGGGCAGATTCGCATCTACGACGCGGCGGACAACAGGCTGGTCGACACGCTCGACCTGAGCATTCCGCCCGGTCCCACGTCGGGAGTTGGCGGTCCGGCGGCACCATACACGCCAACGGCGTACGAGTACACCGGCGCGCATCCAACGAATGCCGATACGATCCCCGGAACGCCGTCCGGCGCGGCCGTGCCGACGTCACGCGACTACCAGCTCACGATCATTGGCGGCTTCAGCGACGGCTTTCACTTCTATCCGGTGATCGTTCACGACAGAATCGCAACGATTTATCCGCATCACAACCTGTTGAAGTACGGCAGGAAGTATTACGTGCAGATCGATCCCGGCGTGCTGACGCTCGCGGACGGCAGCTTCAAGGGAATCAGCGGCACCTCTGGCTGGATCTTCACCACGAAGAGACAGGCACCGCCGGCAACCGCCGCGCGCGTCGTCGTCGCGGCCGACGGGAGCGGCGATTTCACCACGGTCCAGGGGGCGATCGACTTCGTTCCCGACCGCAATCCGCGTCGCGTGACGATCTTCATTCGCAACGGCAGCTACGAAGAGATCGTCTACTTCCGCAACAAGTCGAACATCACCATCCTCGGCGAAGACCGCGACAAGGTCGTCGTCTCGTACGCCAATAACGAGGTGTTCAATCCCCATCCGTCGAACATCAGCACGAACGAGTGGCCGGGCACCTTTCCGTCACGTCGCGCCGCATTCATGGGCGACAACTCGACGGGTATTCATCTCGTCAACCTGACGATCAAGACGACGGCGCGCGGTCAGGCCGAAGGGCTGCTGCTGATGGGCGATCGAAACATCCTGAGCCACGTCACGGTCGTCGGATCGGGCGATGCGCTGCAGGTCAATGGTCCTGTCTACATCACCGACAGCCTCATCGTCGGCGACGGCGACACGATCCTCGGCCGCGGGCCGGCGTTCTTCTACCGCACCGAGCTGCAGTCGAGTGGCGTGTTCATGTGGATCCGGAATACCGCTGCGAATCACGGCAATGTGTTCGTTGACTGCACATTCAAGAAGCGCGGAACCGGTGTCACCGAGCTCGCTCGAGCCCCGGTCAACAACGGCCGCGCGTATCCCTACGCGGAAGCCGTGCTGATCAACGCGAAGCTGGAAGGAATCAGCCCCGCGGGGTGGGGCGCGATGGGCGGCGACACTGCCAACATGCACTACTGGGAATACCACAGCACGAACCTGAGCGACGGGAAGCCGGTGGACGTCAGCCAGCGCAAGCCGGAGTCGAGGCAGCTGACGAAAGAACGGGACGCGGACATCATCGCGAACTACAGCAGCCCCGCCTACGTCCTTGGCTGGACGCCGGAAGCCATCACGATCAGATAGCCGCGACGGATCAGTTCTCTGTCTGCTGAACAGGGAGGGCTCAGGCGGGCCTCGTCACGGCTCCCCATAGACAGTAATCGCGATCTCAATCTGTGGGCGTGGCTGCTCGACTGGAGATCGCATTGCGTCTCGCTTGCCCAACGACCTACGGTTCGTGGGTTGCACCTTACCGTGCTGGAGGTGAAGCATGCAAACCATGAGAACGCTCGTGGCAAGCGTCGCGGCTCTGCTCATGTCTGCGACGGCATTCGGGCAGCTAAAGCAGAGCGACATCGAAAAGCTCAACGAAGCAACCGGGGTTCTGGGGGAGCTCAGGAACACTGCCGAAGGTGGGATTCCAGACTCCCTGTTCAGTAAGGCTCACTGTGTGGTCGTCATTCCCGATCTGAAGAAAGCCGGATTCATTCTCGGAGGCGAACACGGATCCGGCGTCATGAGCTGCAGGCGCGGGAACACCTGGAGTCCTCCGGTGTTCATGGACCTGACAAAGGGCAGCGCGGGTCTCCAGATCGGCGTCCAGTCGACCGACCTGGTACTGCTCGTGATGAATCAAAGCGGAGCGGATAAGCTGCTGCGCAACAAGGTGACGCTTGGCGGTGATGCCTCGGTCGCCGCTGGTCCGGTCGGACGCGCCGCCAGTGCGGGAACCGACGCGCAATTGTCCGCGGAGATGCTGTCGTACTCGCGCACGAAAGGACTGTTTGCTGGAGTCGATCTGTCCGGCGGCAGCTTGAATCCGGATCATTCCAAGAACGAACGCGCGTACGGACCGAACGCATCGGCCAGAGACATCGCGCTCGGTACGGCACACGTGAAGGTGAGCGCCGAGGCGCAGGCGTTTATCAATGCGCTCGGGCGAGATACCCGTGGAACGTCCGGCAAGAAGTAGCCGTCAACGTCCGGCCCCTTCCGAGTACAAACGTAGGGCCGACCCGAAGGTCGGCCCCTACAGAGTCGGTCCGGCTGAAGCCGGACACTACTGAGTTCGTCCGGCTGAAGCCGGACACTCCGAACGCTATTTCAGTGTCTGCCCCGGTGCGGATCCGCCGAGGAACAGGCGCGAGCCGTCGGGCAGGACGAAGTTGCGGCCGACGGCCTTGTTCGTCCCGTCCTTCGCCTGATACCCCTCGATGACGAGCATCGTCCCCACCTGAACGGTCTTCTTGGTCACGCCCTGTCGGATCAACTGGTTTGGGCTGCCACCTTCAACCATCCATGGCGTGCCTTTGACATCGAGGTGGAACCAGGAGTGGGGATTCACCATGTCCCACTTCACCAGCTTGCCTTCGAGCTTGATCGGCTTGTTGACGTCGAACTCGGCGGCAAACGCGTGATGCGCGAACGCAACCGAGCCCGCACCGAGGAGCGCAATGCCGACAACCGCCGCGATGAATCCCGTTCGTCTAGTCATGAATGTCCCCTACTTCGAGCCAGCGGCTTTCTGCGCGGCCTTCTTCTCGTCCTCGCGGGCGCCGGCCAGGATGTTGGCGACGCCGTAGTTGGTCTCGTGACACGCGAACTCGAAGATTGGCCCGTCGGTCTTCTGCAGATAGTTCAGCGCGGTCCACGGCTTCGTCCAGGTGTGCGGATCGTCAACCGTGTACTTGTATTCGATCTGGTCGTCCGAGACGCGGGTGAAGCGCTCGGTGATCTTCACCTGGTCCGAGGAGGTGGCGCCACCGCCACCGCGACCGCCGCCTGCGGCAATCGCATTGCGACCGTTGAAGTTGGTGGTCTCGACGACGAGCGTCTCGCCTTCCCAGTGGCCACGTGACATGCCGACCCACTGCTTGAGGCCAGCCGGCGGTGCCGGGCGGTTGTCCAGCGGGATGACGCGCGCGTCGTGAATCATCTCGGTCAGGACCATCACGTTCCCCTGACCCTGGACGATGTGGTAGGTGCTGTTGTAGCCGGCGTCGCGGAGCGGCGGACCGGCACCGCCCATGATGATGCAGCGTGATCCGGTCGGCATGTTCTGGACGCGATCGTACTGACCGCCTTGCTGCTTGCGTTCCGCCGCAGCTGCCTGGGCACGCTGCTGCGCTTCGGGCGTCGTCGGCGGCATGCGGCCGTCCGGCGGATCGATGATCTGCGACGTGCGCAGGTTCTGGACGATCGTGTGCTGACTCTTGTCCAGACCGAACTGCGTGAAGTCGTAGTGCACGTCCGCGGTGGTTCCGGGAGTGGTCTGCTCCTCGTCGGTCGCCTGGCGTTCTTTCCTGATCTTCGAGAACTCCTCAGGCGTGTAGAACTCCTTGGTGACGTTCTGCGGCCGTTCGAGCGGCGTGTATGTGGCGTTGCTCCAGAAGCCGCCGAGATCGGGCTGACCGTCAGGCGTTCGCGGCGCCTTGTACGCTTTGGCCGAGCCGGGCGCGGCGGGCTTCGCGGTTGCCGGGGCCGCAGGCTTAGCGCTGGTGGCTGCCGGCTTCGCTGTGCTCGTGGATCCAGCCTGCTGACCAGCGGTATTCGTGGTCAGCCACATCATGGCGACGGCGATGGTCAGGGCGCCTGCTGATATGCGCATCCGCATGTTCATCTCCTACTCGCTGGCCTTCTTCTTCAGGTGACCGTAGATGACTTCTTCGGAGAACTCCACGCACCGGTACTCGGTCAACTGCGCGTTCGGCTCCACGTGCTTGTAGAGCGGGAAACTCATCTTCCACGTCCGCGTGAACGTGTTCGGATCCTCGATCGTGATCTCGTAGTTCAGCGTTTCCGCACTGCGCGCGCTGATCCGTTCGATCGTGTGCAGCGCGTCGCTGTGATGGTTGCCGGCACGGTCGAACCAGGTGGAGTCGAGATACCCGGTCGTGTCCACAACCAGCGTCTCGCCCTCCCACTTGCCGTTGGACCACCCCATCCAGCTGTCCGCCGGCGCTTCCGTATGATTATCCATATAGATCGTCCGGACCGCACCCGCGTATTCGTGGATGATCATGATCCACTTCGGGTTCTGGATGATCTGCAACGGATAGGGCATATACATCGCCCTGGGCACCCCCGGCAGGTAGCACTTGATCTCAGGGTCGAGCTTCATCCGGTTGGCGAAGTTTTCCTTCTTTTTCGCCAGCGCCTCGGGCTTATAGGGGATCGCCCCGCCCTCGACGATGCCCAGACCAGCGGGAACCGCAAACTGGGCACCCAACTCCCACATCGGGCCCGGCGCTGCCGGGTGCGCCTCAACGTCCCAGTACGCGGTGTTCATCGCCTGATAGATGCCGTTCAGATTCGGCTTGCCGTCCGGAGTGCGTGGGGCTTTATAGCCGGTCTGCCCGGGCACGCTCGACGCGATGAGAAACAGCGCTGCCGTCAGCACCGCGCCGCTCAGAATCCACCGTTTGTTCATCTTGGAACTCCACTGGAGGTTGGGAGTTTAAGCCCTAACTGCCGTCACGCGAAGGATTTTCCAGACTCCGTCGCGCCGGACGTAGGCCTTCTCTAATACGACCGGCTCGGCCCGGCTGATGACACCGCCGCCCTGCTGGCGAGCCATTTCCAGCAGCGGACAGTCGGGGCCGATGACCGTCTCCGTGTGCACGGCGACGTGCAGGCGCGCCGTCGCAGTCTGGCGATCCGGTGCGATTTCAATGACGTCGTGCTCCCCGACACCGTCGTGCGAGATGCCGACAACGCCCGGCTCCAACACCACGCCAGATGGTTCGGCCGCAAGCGCCGCTAACTCCTCGGTTGCTCCGCTGGTCACGTGTCTGGCAAACGCCTGATTCAGCGCCCGAAGCTCATTGAGATCTTCGAGCTTCGCGAGCCGTGCTTCGAGTGAATCCGCCCTTCCACCTGAAGGCGGAGGCCACGAAGACGTCGTGGCCGCGGCGGCGGCAACAGGCGCCGAGAGCGCTGCGCCGGCGACGGCTATAAACGTGCGGCGCGTAGTGCTCATGCCGTCACCGATGTTTTGGGCGTGAAGTACTTCACCGTGTTGAACCGGCCGGCGTGGCGCGCGTGCGCGCCGACGATGCTCAGTCGCAGGCCATTGGTGCCGGCACCGTAGTCGATGCCGCAATTCCTCATCGTCCGCATGTTGATCAGGATCGTGCCGAGCGTCCCGTTGCACGCTTCCTCGAGCCAGTAGGCGAAATACAGCTCGTCGCGGATCTTCACGTACGACGCGGGACCGCTCCATTCGAGGCCGCCGGCGCCGTTGCCGAGGAAGATGATCCAGGAGAGCGAGTGCGGCGTTGAATAGAGGTGCATCGACGTCAGCCCTGGCGCAAAGGCGCCGTTCGGCGATGCCGTTCCCGGCGCGTAGTTCCACGACATCGCGCGGCCCACGAGCTCGTCGGTGAATTGATGGCGACGATATTTCGGCGGCGTCAGTCCTTTCATCTCGACGACGCCAAACATCGTCTTCACCGCCGACTCGTTGCCCATGTACGGCGTGCCCATCGTGCCGTGAAGCGTCGTGACGAGGCCGTGTTCGAAGTCGGCGACGATTGAGAAGGCGTCGTGATCCTTCGCGCCGCTGAGCAGGTGGCCGAACATGATGACGCCGGGTGCCGACTCAAACGATTCGTATTTCTCCTCATGCCACCCGCTTTCGCCATCGCGCTGCCAGCGCAGGCTCTGAGCGCCATCGAAGCGGTAGCTGAACGCCTGCCCGTTGTCGTAGCGCAGCGTCAACTCCTTGCCTGAGAGGAACGTGCTCATCGGCGACCTGTTGCCGGCCATCGCGTTGTTCGGGGCGAACAGCGTCTTGTTCTTCGCGACGGCGGCGTCCACCTGCGCGCGCGTCATGATCGGGTTCGTCTTCAGCGGCCGGTAAACCTGCCGCGCACCCTTCCCTGCCGCAGCCGCCGCCCGGTTTCCTTGCGCGACCGTCGTCCCGAGATCGCCGAACGGCTCAAACTGCGCGATCTGTCCAACCCATTCGCCCTTGCCCCTGAACATGGAGTATTCGAGCGCGTCGGCGTCGTCGAACCCGAGGCGCATACCGACTTGCTCGACCCGATTCGGGTCGAGCACGTAGGTCGTCATCGTGCCGGAGAATTCCGCTTCGACACGCGAGTAGATGTACTTGTCGTCGCTGATCTTGATGTAGTCGGACGGCGCGCACCAGCTCAGTTCGCCGCCGAATCGCGTCAGCTCGACGAAGTTTGAATAGAGCACCGACGGGTAGAACTCGAGCGTCTCGACACCGCTGTCCTGCTTCCAGAAATATCCGTGGCCCTCGACACGATTGGTGATGCCGTGCCGCATCGTCGGGGCGGCGGCACCGGTGTCGACATAGCCCTGATAGACCTGACGCTGCACTTCGCGGTTGTCCTGATAGCCGCTGAACCACAGTTCGAACGCGGTCGCAAGATTGGTGTCCTGATCGACCACGACGATGTAGCCGCGCTGGGTTTTCGGAATCAGATGCGAGAAGAGCGCGATCCGATCGAGCGTCAGCGCGCCGTAGCCTGCCTGCACTGCAACGGCATCGCCTTCCGTCAGCGAAAGACGCTTGCTGTCGGTGAAGCGGTAGCTGAGGGTCGGTCCGTTGTCGAGGACGATCTTCAGCGACTTGCCCGCGAAGACGTCCGACAAGGGCGATGCGCTCGTCGGTCCGTTCGCGGCGGTCGCCAGCTTGCCGAGAATCTGCTCGGACGTGAGCTTCGTGTACTTGATGCGGTGCATCTGCTCGCGTGGATAACGTGTCGGCACAGTGCTGTCCTCGTTTGCGGCGAATAGTATCAGACGGGGATACGATCCCGGGATGCGACTCATCGCCGACGAAGTCAGCGACTACCTGCACACTCTCGTTCCACCACGGCATCCTGAACTCCACGCGATGGAGGCGTATGCGCGTGAGCAGGATTTTCCGATCATCGGCCCGGTGGTCGGACATCTCTGCTATCAGGTCGCGCGCATGATCGGAGCCCGGCAGGTGTTCGAGCTGGGCTCCGGCTTCGGCTACTCGACCGCGTTCTTCGCGCGCGCCGTTGAAGAGAACGGCGGCGGAACCGTCCACCACGTCGTGTGGGACGACGACCTCTCGACACGGGCACGCCGGCATCTCGAGGCAATGGGACACACGCGGACGGTGACGTACCACGTCGGAGAAGCCATCGAAACGCTGCGCGCGGAGGCGGGTCCGTTCGATCTCGTCTTCAACGACATCGACAAGCACGGCTACCCGGCGTCCTTATCCGTCATCCAGGATCGATTGCGTCCAGGCGGCGTACTGATCGTCGACAACATGCTGTGGAGCGGCCGCATCTTCGATACGCGCGACACCACTGCAGACACCGAGGGCGTGCGTGAGCTCACGCGGATGCTGACCAGCGGTTCACGGTGGACGACGTCCGTGATCCCGATTCGCGACGGCGTCGTCATCGCCGTCAAGAACTAACCGTCAGCGATACAGATCGCGGAGGGCGGGAGCCAGGTCGGGAAATCGGAATTCGAAGCCTTCTTCACGAAGACGACGGGAGACGCAGTAGCGTCCGAATAGTGCGAGTTCCGGGTCCGTTCGCAGCAGCGGTGCAGCGACGCGCACCATCCAGCCCGCAGCAGGGAGCCCGACGGGCATGCGGAGAACCCGCCGCAGCTCACGCATCAGGTCGGCGTTGGAAACGGGATTCGGCGCAGTCGCGATGTACGCGCCCGTCATCGCGTCGTCCACGATCGCCCGCTCGAACAGACGATTCATGTCGTGCTCGTGAATCCAGCTGACGCCTTGACGTCCGCTGCCAACGGTCCCGCCAAGTCCGGCACGGACAAGCCCCGCGAGTCGCGGCAATGCCCCACCATCCCGTCCCAGGACGAAGCTGGTCCGAAGAACAACCTGCCGCAGTTGCGGAGGCGCTTCAGCATGGAATGTTCGTTCCCAGGCCTCACCGACTGCCGGCGCGAGGCCGTACCCGAACGGCGAGTCTTCGTCGCACACGACCTCTGGCGGATCGCCATAGATATGGGCCGTGGCCATCTGCACCCAGACACGTGGAAGCGTGGTGACCTGTTGCAGCGCGCGCCCGAGGGCTCTGGTGGACTCGACCCGCGAACGCAGGATCTCGTCGCAATGGTCAGGCGTCTTGACGCAATCGACGCTGCGGCCGACGAGGTTCACCAAGGCGTCGATGCCGTCGAGGTGGCGCGCCCACTCACTGACCGTTCGTGCATCCCAGCGAACGTGACGCCAGCCGGAACCTGCCGCTGTCGCCTGTCGCGAGAGCACCGTCACCTCGGACCCGCCCTGAAGGAGATGTCGCGCCAGGTTGCGGCCGAGGAAGCCCGAACCGCCGGCGACAACCACACGGCGAACCGCGTTCATGCGTTCATTTTGATCGCGGGAGCGCCGCGCCATCGGCAAGCCCGATGTCGAGCGCAATGCGATCCGTGCCGGGCACTGCACGCGAGATGTGGCCCTGGCCGGTCGTGTCTTCGGCGAGAAGGATGTGTCCGGGACCGAGACGAAGCTTCCGTCCACCCTCGAGCTCGATCTCGCTCTCGCCGGCGAGCGTGACCACCAGTTGTCGCCGCGACGCGGGATGCCAGTCGTCGAAGTACTGCGGTGTGGTACGCCGGATCTGCAGTGTCGTCAACGTCACCGGCGTCGCGACCTCGCGTCCCTTGTCTCCCGGCGTCAGCGGAATCTCGAACTCTTCGACTTTCGTCTTTCCGTCAGCGCCAGTGTAGAGACGGGTGACCTTCACTGGCGTCCGCGCCTGTGCCGCAACCGCGTCGCCCGCGATCCAGCGTGCGCCCGTGACCACCCCAAGCGTCGGAATCCATCCCAGCATCACCAGGCCACACATCAGCTTCCGCATCTCTCGCTCCTGCTCGCAGTTCGTTTGCCGCCGTATGATCGTAGGTCTGCCGCGGTGGCAATGATACGAACCTTCCGCCTGAAGGCGGAAGAAATCGAGGAGAGCGCCGACATGCCAGCACGAACGGGATCTGCAACCTGGGAAGGCACGCTGAAAGGCGGCAAGGGATCGATGAAGCTCGGGAGCGGGGCGTACGAAGGGCCGTTCTCATTTCTGTCGCGGTTCGAAAGCGGAACCGGGACGAATCCGGAAGAACTGATCGGCGCGGCGCTTGCCGGCTGTTTCTCGATGGCCCTGTCCGCGAATCTGGAGAAGGCCGGTCACCCGGCAACGCGCGTCGTGACGACGGCGAACGTGAAGCTCGAGATGCTGCCGGGTGGACCGACGATCACCACGATCGAACTCGATAACGAGTCGCAGGTGCCGGGCATCGACGCGAAAGCGTTTCAGGAACAGGCCGAGGCGACAAAGAAGGGCTGCCCGGTGTCGAGAGCCCTGACCGGGACTGAGATCAAGCTGAATGCTCGGCTGAAAAGCTGATCTCCTGGAGTCAGCGGATGGTGCAGTCAGCTAGCGGGAGCGCTTCTTCGGTTTGGCATCCGCAAATCGATACGCCATTGCCAGCAGATCGCGCAGCGCGTCGCGATGAATCCGCGACAGACGCACCAGCACGCTTGGATAGTTCACGTAGTGTTCGGTGAGGTAGTAGATGTCGGGTTCCGCAGCGATCAGCTCCTCGCGTTGGTCGATCGGGATTTTGACGACGATGGAGTTCGGCTCGGCGGACTTGTGAATCGCCTGGCACGCGAGCATTTTGCCGCGGACCTTCAGCGCGGACGCACCCCACGTAGTGGCCACGTCGACGTCGGGAAGCGTCCGCGCCGCATCGAGGACCACGTCGAAACCTGTCAGCTTCCTTGCCATACCGGCGGAATGCAAGCCTGGCCGACTGATAAACCGGTGCGCCACGCTCACGTCGATCGTCTACTACCCGATCCCGATCCCCGCCCCCCGATCCCTGCCGTCAGTGCGTCAACGCGTGAAGCAGCACGTTGACGCCCAGCGCGTAGCCGGTCGGCGAGAACCGGTAGAAGTACTCGGGGTTCTCGGCTTCGCGCTCCCACGAATCGGCGATATCGGTGTTGCGTGTCATCGCGACCATGATGCGACCATGCTCGTCGCGAATCGCATGGAAATGCGGAACTCTGCTGAGGTCACCGCGCTCCGACGTGTCGCCGCCACTCCTGCTCCAGTACGGATAGTTCGGCACCTGCGGCATGTGATCGACGACGAACTGTGAGCGGAACAGCGGATCGCTGACCGGCACGTCCTCGATCGGGTACTTCTCCGGCGGCAGCACCTTGGCGATTTGCACGATCCACGCTTCCCACTGGTCGTCTCCCCACATGTCGTCGGTCCAGAGGAACCCG
>Ga0207650_10001290_pt1 | contig 18177 bp, 12 predicted proteins | sample KBSS63metaG_FD_184325 | JGI IMG/M metagenome (GOLD analysis project Ga0207650, IMG submission 184325) | Switchgrass rhizosphere microbial communities from Kellogg Biological Station, Michigan, USA - KBS S6-3 metaG (SPAdes) (version 2) | ecosystem: Host-associated > Plants > Roots > Rhizosphere...
GCCGTCGAAACGCCCGATGATTTTCGTTACCTGATCGATTATCTGCACCAGCGCGGCATCGGGGTGATCATGGATTGGGTGCCGGCGCATTTTCCGAAGGACGCATTTGCGCTGGGGCGTTTCGACGGCACCGCGCTTTACGAACACCTCGATCCGCGCAAGGGCGAGCATCCCGATTGGGGCACCTACATTTTCAACTACGGCCGCAACGAGGTGCGGAATTTCTTGTTGGCCAACGCGCTTTACTGGTTCAAGGAGTTTCATCTCGACGGGCTGCGCGTTGATGCAGTGGCCTCGATGCTTTATCTCGACTACAGCCGCAAGGAAGGCGAGTGGGTGCCGAATCAGTTTGGCGGGCGTGAGAACCTCGAGGCCATCTCGCTGCTGAAAGAGTTGAATGAAGTGGTCCATCGCGAGTGCCCGGGCGTGATGATGATTGCGGAAGAGTCGACCGCCTGGCCCCAGGTTAGTCATCCGGTTTACGCCGGCGGGCTTGGCTTTGATTTCAAATGGAACATGGGCTGGATGCACGACACGCTCAAATATTTTCAAACCGATCCGCTCTTCCGCGCCGGCAATCACAATGCGTTGACGTTCGGTCTGCTCTACGCCTGGAGTGAAAATTTCATCCTGCCGTTTTCGCACGATGAAGTGGTGCACATGAAAGGTTCCCTCCTGAACAAAATGCCGGGGACGATGGAACAAAAGTTTGCGAACCTCCGCGCGCTGTACGGCTACATGTGGGCGCATCCGGGAAAGAAATTATTGTTTATGGGCGGAGAGTTTGGGCAGTGGCGCGAGTGGAACGAAACTGAAAGCCTCGACTGGCATCTGCTGGAAGAGCCGCTCCATAAAGGCGCGCAGGATTTGATTTGCGATTTGAATAAGCTTTACCGGAAAAAGAAAGCGCTGTGGGAAGTGGACGGCGAGCCGGCGGGCTTCGATTGGATCGACGCAAACAACGCCGCGGAGAATATCGTTTCGTTTGTTCGCCGTCCCGCGTCGAAAGATCAATCCTCATCAAAAGCCCGCGAGCTGATCTGCGTCGGCAACTTTGCGCCTGTACTGCGCGAGAACCATCGCCTCGGCTTACCGCGCAGAGGAACCTATCGCTTGATCGCTAACACAGATTTGGAAGCCTACGGCGGAAGCGGAGTCAAAATGCCGAAGTCGATCAAGGCTGAGGAGAAACCAATTCACGGTCAGCCCTATTCCGCGCGTATCACTCTGCCGCCGTTGGCAACACTGTGGTTTGAGAAATCCAGTAAGTCTTAACCGAATATAAAGACGAAGAGCAAACGCGGTTTCGCCGACCTCTGAAGTTACTCGCTCTTTCGTCTCACGCTGCGGTCGCTTGCCGGAACTGCTCTTATCCGTTGGTGTCTGTCGTTGTAGAATCGGCTTGTCGTGCATTATGAAAAGCAAGCATTGTGTAGAGGACAACAACAACTGAATGGGTATGAGCGCGTTCCAGTAGGTGGTACCGAATTGAACAAAGAGATAATTCTTCAGGAGTTGAGCGCTCGTAGGCAGGAGCTACTCAATGAGGTGATTCCCCATTTCCGGTCTGGGAATGCTGAGCGAGGTCGAATTGCCTTCAGGCGGTGGAAGGAGCGTTTTGCGGATTTTCTGAGAGTGCATATACCGACCGAAACCTCGCATTTTGAAGCGGCTATGACCCACTACGCATTTGCCGTGAGCCCTGGGGAACATCCATACGATATGTTCATGCGGGAGGACGGAAATACCTGCCTCGCAATCATTGACGATCTCGCCGACTCAATACAGAAGGGACGGATCATTAATCCAAACAAGAAAGCGGCCAAGCCGGCGCCGAGGAAGACTCAAAGCGCTTCGAGCTCGCCAAAGACACCGCGGTGGGTCTGGATACCGGCATTAGTATTCGCGTCTTTATTAGGTGCGTTCTTGATACTAACCTATTTCCTTACCCCCGCTATGACCAGTGATCAGAAAAGCTTAGTACATCTCTTTTCTGCATTGCTTGCCAGTTTCGCAGCGACCTTTATTGGAGGCACTGCGCTAGTACAATTGGAGTTACCGCAAAACAACAGCCCCAAGGTAATCCTGTCTGCAACGGCGGGAATCGCAGTGTTTGCGTTAGTCTATTATTTGAATCCACCACCGCCGACCAACTATCCGGAGATTGAATACACGGGACGTGTGGTGGATACGGAAACTAACAAGGCGATTCACAATGCCAAAGTCAGTATTCAGCAAGACAAGAGGATACCCGAAGTTTATCAAACTGATTCGGAAGGCGTTTTTCATCTCAGCGTGCTGGCATCGCCTAAGGAAGTGCGTCTGCGGGTAGAGGCGGCTGGCTATGAAGTATTTGATCGTCTGGTAACGCTGAGCAGGACCGGCATCGAAGATATTCGGCTCACAAAGACTAGCGGTGCAGCTTCGCCCGAAACTGAACCAACGCGTGTAACAAATACTCAACCACGGGTAACAAGTCCCTCCCCATTGCCCGCACCTACCCCTTCGCATATTTCGACCACGAAACCCTCTTGGGACTTGATCGAAGGGTGGGTTAGACAGTCTTTTTCAGAAGGAACGCCTATAGAGAGAGTCAAGAAAGTAGATGATCCAGAGTGCACAAACGGCTGTCAGAAGGCAATCGCGGTACTGAAGGATAGTTCTAACGCAAGCTTCGATAAACGGGTAACTGTCACCTATGAATTTGTAAACGGACAGTGGCGATGGAACGTCAAGCGTGATTAACTCAGTGGGTTCCTATCGGAGCTAGATCCGAATATCAGCTACAAACGTGACTGCAGGCAGCGCAATCCTTTCCACCGGCGGGTTCCAAATTATTTGAGATATCTGATACCCCGGACATAGACTGTTTGTGGGGTCTTGTCGTTGTAAACGAACTCGGCAACGACGTATAAATGCTTCGGGTCAGATCCTTCGAAATCACTGAGAGGAAATGTGTAGGTCTTCCACTCAGGAGTCAATGTTTTCGTCACCTTGATCTCCTCGCCAGTATCGGGTTGGATGTTGGACTTTATGCCAATCTCTATTACCTCCCCTCCCGATTGTCCTCGCATCTCAATGGAAAGGGTCTTGTGATTCGATAGATCGATAAACGGCCTTGGAGAGTCTTTCGGCTTACCGACGGTAACCATGACCGCCGCCCAATCTTGATATGCAGGAAATGCCATTTTCAAGTACTCGGGTTCTTTGCTAAGCCAGTCCCGTTTATGTTCTGAACTTTCTACTCCGATATCAAAACCCTTGGCTAGACTTGAACCAGTCAGAACCACCTTATCATCGGTTTGAGCGGCCAAGACCATCGTAAGGCCCAACAGCACTAACAAGAAAAACGAGCGCCCAACAATGACCATAGCGTATTTATTCGATGGGAATGAACGTGTCCGAAGCATGTGAAGTCTCCTTTAAGAGTGTACGGAGAGTGGGTTTCTTGGTGGCTTGAGCGTTTCTGTGTTTCCCGCAGCGAGGCCCAAGTATATCAAACCATTTGGCTAGCGCGTCTAAGTTCTTTCGAAGCCTACGAAAGACCGGAACCCCCACCCCCCAGCGGGGAGGGAGCCTCAAACGCAACTACACTAGCAAGTCGTCATCGTGTATCTTCCCACGCATGATCAATTGGGACGACGTTCGCAAGGAGTTTCCGGTGACGGAACACTCGACCTACCTGAATTCCGCCGCCGCCGGTCCTTTGTCGCGGGCGACCACCGCTGCGGCCACCGCGTATTACCAGCAAATGATGGACGATGGTGATATTCACTGGGATGAGTGGCTCGAGCAGCGCGAAGAAGTGAGACGAAAGGTGGCGGCGTTTATCAATGCCGAGCCTGATGAGATTGCGCTAACAACCAACACCTCGTCCGGCATGAACGTGATTATCGACGCGCTCGAACACCACGGCGAGGTGATCTCGTGCGATCTGGAGTTTCCGGTCACAACGCTGCCGTGGATGAACCGCCGCATTCCGGTCCACCTCGTTAAATCAGTCGGCGGCGCTGTAGCGATCGACGATGTGCGCGAAGCGATGAACGTGCGAACCGGCGTGATTTGTCTCAGTCACGTTCAGTTTTCCACTGGCTTTCGTGTCGATTTGGAGGAACTGGGTTCGGCCAAAGGAGGCCACGCGCTGGTCATTAACGCGGCGCAGTCGGCTGGCGCCTTTGAGATTGATGTGAAGCGGATGAAGATTGACGCGCTCTGCGCTACCGGCCACAAGTGGATGCTGTCGGGATACGGCAGCGGGTTTGTTTATATCTCGCGGGAGTTGTTGGAGCGGACCAGGCCGCGCGCGATTGGCTGGCTCAGCGTTGAAGATCCCTACGCGGACCGGAACAACGAGATTCACTTGCGAACCGATGCGGCAGCTCGCGCGGAACTTGGCTGTCCCCACTTCGCTGGAATATTTGCCCTCGGCGCTTCCCTGGACTCGATGGCGTCGTTTGGTATCAGGAACATCGAACAGCGGGCGCTGGATCTCAACCGGCACTTGACGCGCCGTTTGTCAGAAGCGGGCTGGAACGTCTTGTCGCCTTTAGGTTCGGAAGGTATGCGTTCAGCGGAGACGCTGGTGGAAGCAAGTGATCCGGCGGGCGTGGTTACGAAGTTAGCTGAACGAAAAATTATCGTCACGAAGAAGCCGCAGGGATTTCGTGTGGCTACGCACTTCTTCAACAATGAGAGCGACATCGAGCATCTGATCGCCGCGATAAAGGACCGCACGTCCGTTTAGAGGCGGGCACCGCCCGCCGACTCGATTTACGATCACTGCGAGCTGATTTCAATCTTGAACCGGCGGGGCGGTGCCCGCCTCTAAACTATCGCGGAAACTGAGAACTACTTCACTCGTTTCTTGGCGGCAGCTGGCTTGGATTTTTTAGCGCCTGGTTTTCTGGCGGCGTCGGCGCTGAAGTGAGCTCGCGCCAGCCTCACAAACGTTTGCACGATTGGTGATTCGTATCCCCCAGTCAACCGCGCCACGCCCAGTTCCCAATTGATCTGCGCGCCCTCAATCCACCATCTCACCAAGCGTCCTTTCTCAACCGCATCGGCGACTGTTTGCAGCGGCACGATCCCGACGCCCATGTCCTCTTCAACCATGCGGCGAATCGCCGCCTGCCGGCTCAACTCCATCGACACCTGAAGCGTGACACCCGCCTGTGCGAAAAACTGATCAATCAACCGCCGCGTGTTGCCGCCGCGTTCCCCGAGAATCAACTTTTCTCCCGCCAGCGAATAGGCGCTGATGGTGCGTTGCTTAGCCAGCCGGTGACGCGGCGAAGCAACTGCAACCAGCTGGTCCTGGCTCAGTCGTTCGGTGTTAATGCCTCTTGCTTCTACCGGCAACGAAACAAAAGCGAGGTCAAGTTCACCGCCGAGAATTTGTTGGACCAGAGCTTCGCTGGTTCCCGAGGAGACGGTCACTTCTGCACCTGTGTGTTGCCGGCGAAGTTCTTTCAGAAGTAACGGCAGCACATCGGTGGTCACCATGGCGGAGGCGCTGCCGATGCGCAGACGTCCGCGTTCCGCTCCCGCCAGCTCAGCAATTTCGTCAACCGCTGCATCGTGATCGCGCAGTATCTGCCGTGCCCGCTGCAGCAGTTGCTCGCCGGCTTCAGTCAGCATCACGCGACGCGGCGCGCGTATGAATAGTCTCGCACCCAGCTCGTGCTCCAGCTGCCGGATTTGCATGCTGATAGCTGCTTGCGTCACGTGAACGCGCTGGGCGCCGGCGGTAAAGGTACCCAATTCTGCGATGGCAATAAAGGCTCGAAGTTGTCTGATTTCCATGGGTATGCAGCAAATGGCGGTTTAGAAACGTTATCAGTGACGGTTATTGTAATAATAAAATCTTTTAGTTTCCATTATAAATCGCCGTTCCCTAGAATACGGGCGGATATGGTCCATGACGACGACAGGCCGTTGCCCCGAACTATGGCCAGCTCAGAAAGAAGACACGCAACTTTTATCGGCACGCGCCGGCCCATCTCGAGACGGGCGGTGGTGGGCGTCGATGGGGGCGGTACTAAAACTCACGCCGTTGTACTCAACGATGATTTCTCAATTTTAGGTGAAGGCCTGGCAGGCGCCTCGAACCCGCTACGCGTCGGCATCACAAACGCCTGTTCGGCGATACGCGAAGCCATCGACAAAGCCTGCGAGGCGGCCAAACTGCGGCGGACTGATCTAATCGCCGCGGAGATTGGACTGGCCGGCGCTCGCCGCAAGGAACTGAGCGCGCGCATGCGCGAGTCGCTGCTCAGCCTGGGCATCGCCGAGATATTTGTGGTAGGCGACGCTGACATCGCGCTTTACGGAGCGACCGAAGGCGAGCCCGGTCTAATTGTCATAGCCGGCACCGGCTCGATTTGCTGCGGTATCAATGCGCGCGGCAAGACAGTTTGCGCCGGCGGCTGGGGTCCGATAGCCGGAGACGAAGGCGCCGGAGCCTGGATTGCCCGTCGGGCGTTGCGCGCAATTGCGCACGCTGCCGATGGACGTGGGCCAACCACCGCGCTCACCGAAGCCGCCTCGGCCTACTTTCATGTTTCCGATCCCAACGATCTTTCAACGGCCATCTACGCGCCGAGCATTACGAATGAGCGGCTGGCTGGTTTTGCGAGATATGTAATCGACGAAGCGAAAGCGAAGGATCGCGTAGCGCGAGAGATATTGTCGGAGGGTGGCCATGAACTCGGGCTCGCAGCCGTGGCGGTCATCAATAACCTGAAACTCGAGCGTGTGTTTCAGGTTGCTTATGTCGGCGGCATTTTCGACGCGGCCGGCGAGCTGGTGTTGTCAGGCCTGCGCGAGGAGATCGAACGTGTCGCTCCACGCGCTTTTCTCGCGCCGCCGAAATTTTCGCCAGCAGTCGCGGCCGCCAGAATGGCGCGCGAGCGTTTGAACAACATGGCCCTCGCCGTCTAAAGGCTTGCACAAAAAGTAATGAACAGGTTGCGATCGCAGTATCAGAACCGAGAGCGGTAGCGACCGGCCAAAGAATCAACGTGAAAAGCGAAGAGTCTACCGGGACACTTAACACCAAAAGAGAGCGTTTGGCCGGTCGCTACTCTCGGTTCCGATGTTGAGCGCTTTTTGTCCAAGCCCCCGTTTGAACTAAAACAGATCCGGCAGCTCGACCTACAGATGAACTTCGAAAACTCCGATCTGCTTCCTGTCACCGAACAAGAGAATCTCAACACCACTCAGCTAAGCTCGTTGCCGACGCGCGAGATAGTTCGCCTGATGAATGACGAAGATTCCCTGATCGCCGCCGCAGTCGGTCTGGTGGTCCCGCAAATCGTGGAAGCAATCGAAGGCATTGTTTCGAGACTGCAGCAGGGCGGCAGGCTTTTTTATGTAGGCACAGGAACTTCTGGCCGGCTGGGTGTTCTTGATGCTGCCGAGTGCCCGCCGACTTTCGGCGTGTCGCCGGATTTGGTTCAGGCGGTGATCGCAGGTGGTTACGAAGCTTGCTATCGTGCTGTCGAAGCTTCGGAAGATGAGGCTGAAGCGGGCGGGCAGGATTTGCGGGCGCGCGGCTTCACGCAGAAGGATGCACTTGTAGGCATAGCGGCTTCCGGTCGCACGCCTTATACGGTTGGCGCAGTGCAACATGCGCGGCAAGTTGGCGGCTTCACGGCGGCTATCACGTGCGTCCCACATTCGCCGATCACCGAAGTTGCTGAGGTAAGCATCGTGCCAGTGGTTGGGCCGGAAGTGATTGCAGGTTCGACCAGACTGAAAGCCGGCACCGCGCAAAAGATGGTGCTCAACATGTTGTCAACGGCGACGATGACCAGGCTGGGTTACGTCACCGGCAATCGCATGACGAACGTGCACACGCGCAACGCCAAACTGCGCGCACGCGCGATCCGGATCTTGATGAGTGAAGCAGAACTGGACGAAGCTGCCGCGGTTGCGGCGCTCGAGAACTCTCAGGGCAATCTGCCGGCAGCGTTGCTGATGGCGAGGTCAGGATGTTCGTTTGAGGAAGCCGAGAGGGCACTCGCGGCAGCCGGCGGTGTGGTTAGTCGTGCAGAGGAAATGCTGAAGTAGCCGAAGCGGGGGCAATCGCGCCTTTCTAACCATGGGCTGCTCGACCGTGCGGTTTTAGTTCTCGCTTGAAAGGCTTTCAACAGTGAATTTTTCGAACTACTCAGACGGCTCAGGGTCAGGAAGGTGGGCTTGCCCCCGCTCTTTAGCGCTGTTCATTTTGCTAATCTCATGCGCCAGCGGATTGGCGCAGACAGATCAGCCGGCGAAAAGCAGTCTGGTGGATCAGCGCGTGCGCGCGGAAGTGGCGCAGTTCAAAGGCAAGGTCAATCTGTTTGCGAAGAACCTCGACACCGGGGCGGTTTATCAACTCGCCGGTGACGAGCCCGTATCCACCGCCAGCACCATCAAGATCGCGATCATGGTGGAGGCGTTTGCCCGCGTGTCTGAAGGCAAAGCGAAGTGGACCGATGAACTCGTGCTGACGAAAGAAAAGAAGGTAGGCGGTTCCGGCATCCTCAACGAATTTGGCGACGGTCTGCGCTTAACTCTGCGTGATGCCGTAACCTTGATGATGATCATGAGCGACAACACGGCAACGAACTTCGTGATCGACGTCTTAACCGCGGACGCTGTCAACGCGAGAATGGCGTCGCTGGGTTTTACGGAGACGCGCTTGATGCGGCGCGTGTTCGGCGGCGGCGAAAGTTCAGAGGGCAAGAAAGAAGAGAACAAAAAGTTTGGCTTGGGACGGACCACGGCGCGTGAGATGGTCAGCCTGCTGGAGAAGCTCGAACGCGGCGAAGTTATCAACCAGGCGGCGTCCAAAGAGATGCTGGAACTGATGAAACGCGAGCAGGGAACTAACGGCATCTGGCGCAGCGACTGGCGCACGACCAAGGCGACGAAGTCAGGCGCCCTCGATGCGTTGCGCAGTAATATCGGTATTATCTATCACCCGCGCGGGCGCATCGCGCTGGCGATCACCTGCAGTGAAATGCCGGAACCGAATTGGACGGTCGACAATCCAGCGTTGCTGTTGATGTCGCGACTGTCCGAGATCGTGGTGGATGGATTAGGAAAGTAATTTGTGGAGTGCGCTGACCCGTCAGCGCTTTAGCCGGTCGCGACCTGTCGCGACCTCGTGAGAGTTGAACCAGGTGAGAGTTGCGGCGTCAAGCCGCCGCGTACCAAAGCGCTGACAGGTCAGCGCACTCCAAAATAACTAGATGAAGCCAATAGATCTCGTCATAATCTTCGGCTACCTGATTGGCATCACGCTCTTTGGTGTCTGGTTTTCTCGCAAGCAGGAAACAACGCGCGATTATTTTCTCGGCGACCGCACCGTGCCCTGGTGGGCCATTGCCGCCTCCATCGTCGCCACTGAAACTTCAACCATCACGTTCATCTCCGTGCCCGGAATTGCGTTCGCGCGTGGCGGGAACTTTCAGTTTATCCAACTCGTTTTCGGCTACCTGCTGGGTCGCATAGTTATCTCGATCCTTTTCATCCCGTCATACTTTCGCGGCGAGCTGATGACCGTCTATCAATTGCTCGAACGCCGTTTCGGAAATCGCATCAAGATGCTGGCAGCGTCGCTGTTCGTAGTGATGCGCAACATTGCCGACGGCATTCGGCTGTTGCTGACCGCTTTTGTCCTCGCCGCCGTTTACACCGCCTTTCAGCCGCAGGCAAACGCCGAAACAATCGTGATCGGTTCCGTCGTTCTGTTGGGGTTGGTAATGATTATCTTCACTTACTTCGGCGGCATGGAGGCGGTCATTTGGGTCGAGGGGGTCCAGTTGGGAATTTACCTCGCCGGCGCAATCATGGCGGGCGTAGTCTTGGTAATGGCCATCAACGGCGGACTGGGCCAGGCCATTTCGCTGGGCGAGCAGTATCACAAATTCAACTTCATCGACTTCGGAATCCGGCCGACCGCTTACGCTTTTGCCATGCCCTTCAGCGGACGCTCGTTCAACTTCACTTTGCCAATTGATTTTACGAAAACCTACACGCTTTGGGCCGGACTGCTCGGTGGTTGCTTCCTGACGATGAGCACTCACGGCACCGATCAGTATCTGGTGCAACGTTATCTTTGCACTGACAAGCCACGTCGCGCCGCGCTGGCATTGCTAACCAGCGGCGCAGTGGTGTTTGCGCAGTTCCTCGGGTTTCTTTTTATCGGCGTGCTGTTGTTTGCGTTCTACGCGCCGCACACCGATCCTGCTTATGGCACGCTCGCGAATGGCGTCGCCACGCTGCCGTTTGCGGGAGCGTTTCAAACCGTTGGCGGCGATCGCGTGTTTCCTGACTTCATTACGAAGTTCATGCCGTCGGGTTTATCAGGACTGGTGGTGGCCGCGATCTTCGCCGCGGCGCTTTCGTCATCCTTGAACTCTATCGCCGCGACCGCAGTCAACGATCTTTACAAGCCATTCCGGCCAAGGCGCGACGACAAGCACTACCTGCGCGTGTCTCACTGGCTGACGTTGTTGTGGGGCATTATTCAGATTGGCGTGGCCCTCGTGGCGATGCGCCAGAATCGCTCGGCGCTCGATCAAGCTTTGTCAGTGGCGTCGTTAATTAATGGGCCGGTGCTGGGCGTCTTTTTAGTAGGAACATTTCTACGGCGCGTGAGCGAACCGCCGGCGTTGATTGGAATGTTGGCGAGTATCGTTGTCATGCTCTACATACGCTTTTGGACTCCGATTGCGTGGACGTGGTATGTGCTGATTGGAAGTTTGATAACTTTCGGCGTGGCGTGGCTGGCAGGGTTTGCGTTTCCACCGGCATCGAGCGAAAAGCGCGACGAGCTTTCACCGAATGCTAAGGTTTGATTCCTTCAAGAAATCTCTCACAGAGAAAAAGTTGAGACTGGGTCATCACTAAATTTTGGCAGAGAACCGGCGCCAATTCTGGTTAGGCAGTCAATAATGCATTCAAAAACACTCTCTTTCATTCGTCTCCTCATTGCAGTGGCGCTGCTGGCTGCGTTCACCGTTTCGCCGGTAGTGCAGCTGAACTCCGCGGCGCGCACAACGGGCTCGGCCGTCAAGCCTTATTCCTCAAAGCCATCGAGCGAAGCGCTCAAGTGGGCCGACAAAGAACTACGGCGCATGTCGCTCGACGAAAAAATCGGCCAGTTGATCTCGGTCGGCGTTAACGCCACCTTCCTGAACCAGGACAGCGAGGCCTTCAAGGCTTTGCGACATCAGGTTGAAGATAATCATGTCGGCGGCATCATACTTTTCCGCGGCCCGGTTTATGAGTCGGTGATGCTGGTGAATCGCATGCAGGGTTTGGCGAAGTATCCACTTTTAATCTCCGCGGACCTGGAAGCCGGTGCTGGCATGCGCTTCGACGACACGATCAATCTGCCTTGGAACATGGCGGTCGGCGCCACTGACAATCCCGACTACGCTCGACGGCAGGGCGCTTTGACCGCGCATGAGGCACGCGCGCTCGGCGTGCAGCAAATCTACGCGCCCGTCGCCGACGTGAACAACAACGCAGCCAACCCGGTCATCAACGTGCGTTCGTACGGCGAAGACCCGGCTGCGGTCGGGCGCTTCGTGGCGGCGTTTATTGAAGGCGCGCAGAGCAACGGCGTCATCGCAACGGCGAAACATTTTCCCGGTCACGGCGACACCGCCACCGATTCCCATCGCGGCTTGCCGGAAATTGACGTGAGTCGCGAGCGACTGAATTCGGTGGAGCTGGTTCCGTTTGAGGCAGCGGTGAAATCGGGCGTCGGCTCGGTAATGACCGGCCACATCGGTATGCCGCAAGTCGATCCGACGGCGGTAATTCCGTTGCCGCGCGACGTTAAGTTGAAACCAATCGACACGGATGAGAACGGCGAGGTGATAGTCGAGAAGGGAACGCTTCCGACGTCGCTGTCGCCGGTGATGACCGGCATCCTGCGTCGCGATCTTGGCTTCGACGGATTGGTTGTCACCGATGCGATGAGCATGAGCGGGCTGACACTTTACTTCACGCAGGAAGAAGCGTCGGTGCGCGCGCTCGAAGCCGGGGCCGACCTCTTGCTGAAGCCGGCCGACGCGGATGCAGTATTGCGCGGCGTGCGCGAAGCGGTGCAGAAAGGCCGTTTGAAAGAAGAGCGGATCGATCAGTCGGCCCGCAAGGTGCTGGCGGCCAAATATGATCTCGGCTTGGTAAAGCAGCGCGTCACTTCGCTCGATGCGATTGACGTTAACGTTGCCGGAAGGGAAGCGGTCGGGCTCGCGCGCGAGATCGCGGAACACGCGATCACTCTGGTTCGCGATGACGACAAACTGCTTCCATTGAATTCGCTGAAACCGGACGCGCGCATCTTCAACCTCGCAATCACCAATGGCGACGATCGTTTATGGATCGCAAACGCTTTCGCCGGCGCCATAACGCGCGCGGGCCGGAAGATGGAAACCGTCGTGTTGGACGATCGTTCGACGGACGCCGAAGTTAAGAAAGCTATCGAGCGTTCCAACAGTGCTGACATGGTAATCGCATCGCTTTATGGACGCGTGCGCACCGGGCAAGCTCGGAGCGTCGGTTTGCCGGATCCCGGGGCGAAGGCGTTGTCCACCTTGATTGCCGGCAAGACGAAACTGGTTGGGATAAGTTTTGGCAATCCTTACCTGCTGCAAAGTTTTCCCGGCTTGCGCACTTACCTGGTCGCTTACGGCGATATGCCAAGCCTGCAGGACGCAGCCGCCCGCGCGCTGTTTGGCGAAATCGACGTCACTGGCAAACTGCCGATTTCCCTGCCCGGGCTTTATCCGCGCGGCACCGGGATCCAGATCAAGCGTGGGAAGTAGAACCTCTGCCGCGAGTGGCGATTAAAAGGCAGCCAGACGTGAACGTGCGCGACTTGATGTGCCGCGGAGCGGCAATCAGAAGGTAGCCAGACGTGAAACGTCTGGATCACGAATCCAATTGAAAAATGCGCGCTGAAGGCGCGCGAAGATCTTGTGGGCGCATCTTCAGTGCGCGAATCATTAACGAACGTCGATCCAGAGGTTTCACCTCTGGCTACCCTCGCTGCGCGCCTTCAGCGCGCAAGCGACAAGTGACAAACTCGTGCCGTTTGTTTTATCTTAATTCGCAACTTCCCATGAAGAACGCAGAAGAGAGACTTGATCGGCTGGAACGCATTGCGAAGTTGTTGGTGCGTGCTGGTCTGCGCGCGCGCCGCGAGATGCGCCAGCAGGACGACAAGATCACGATCATGATCGATGCGCAGATCAAAAACGAAGAACGTTTCGCGGAACTGGCTGAGTCTCAAAAACATACCAATCGCCGGCTCGATGCGTTGATTGATATCGTGAAGGAAGGCCGCAACGGCAAGTCTCGCGATTAACTGTCGCGCGCCAGCGTTTCATTTCACATTCAAGACTCTTCTTGACCACTCCAATTCTTTAATAACAACTCAACCAAGCGGCTCAAACAGCGTCCGCAAGGCAGCGACCTGGTCTGGGGTAGTGATAAGGACAGTGAAAAGGCCAGCAACAACAATATTCAGTTCTCTGTGCCACCTTTGTGTTCTCTGTGTCTCTGTGGTGAATGTTAGCCTGACAAGATTCACCACAGAGGCACAAAGGTCACAGAGGACGCACAGAGATTTTCAAATTAGGTCCCCGAAAATCTGGTTTGCGATTTTGTTGAGCGTGCTGGCGCTCGCCGCTCCGGCTCTTACTTCAGTACCGCCCGCACGCCTCAAAATAGTCAAGCCGGCAACGGTCTCCGTCTCTGCCAAGCAGCTGGCGGCAATCGACCAGGAAGTGGAATCGGAAATCAAGCAGCATCGTCTCCCCGGCGCGGTCGTGTTAGTTGCGCGCAATGGCGGCGTGGTCTGGCGCAAGGGGTACGGCTCACGCGCCCTTGAGCCCGCGCGCGAAACGATGACGACCGACACCATCTTCGATCTCGCCAGTCTCACCAAGATCGTCGCTACCGCCACCAGCATCATGATTCTGGTTGAACGTGGGAAGCTGCGGCTAAGCGATCCGCTTTCCGACTACATTCCCGAGCTCAAAGGCGAGGGCAGGGAACGCGTCACGATCGAATTGCTGCTGACGCATCGCGCCGGTTACGCACCCGATTTTGATTTAAGAGATCGCTGGACCGGTTACGATGAAGCGATCAAGAAACTGTTGGGCGAGCCGCTGCGCAATCCGCCCGGCGCAAAGTTTGTCTACAGCGACATCAATTACATCGCCCTCGGTGAAGTGGTGCATCGCGTCAGCGGTCTAACGCTCGACGAGTTTGCGCGAAGAAATATTTTCCTGCCGCTGGGAATGCGCGACACCGGGTTCAGGCCGCGAGCCGGCCTGCGCCGGCGAATTGCGCCGACTGAAAAACGGCGCGGCCAGTTAAGTTACCTCGGCGACAAGCCGCGGGGCACGGAGCCTGACGCGGACAAATGGTTGCGCGGCGAAGTTCACGATCCGACTTCCTATCGCATGGGCGGGGTTGCGGGTCATGCCGGGCTTTTTTCCACGGCTGACGATCTGGCGATCTACTGTCAGATGATCTTGAACGGCGGCGTCTACAATGGCGTTCGAATTTTGTCGCCGCTATCGGTTGCGGAAATGACGCGTCCGCGCCTGGTCAACGAAAACGGCTGGACGCGCGGTGTAGGCTGGGACATCAATAGCAGCTTCTCAACGAACCGCGGCGATCTGTTTCCGCTTGGTTCGTTCGGCCATACCGGCTTCACCGGAACTTCCTTGTGGCTTGACCCAACCACGAACATGTTCGTCGTGTTTCTCAGCAATCGCGTGCACCCTGATGGCAAGGGCGACGTCGCCGCGTTGCGTGGGCGGGTGGCGTCGATTGCCGCCGGCGCCGTAACCGATCTCGCGATGGTTGGGCGCGCCCGTGTGGAGTGGGCGCAATATTATGAAAGAACCATCAGCGATCTAGCGCGCTTCACACAAGCTCACGAACAAGCGTTCGCCGGCAACGCGGTCGAGTTGAATAAATCCGAGATTGCCGTCTTGACCGGTATCGATGTGCTCGAGCGCGACAAGTTCAAACAGCTCGAAGGCCTGCGCGTAGGTTTGGTTACAAATCACACCGGACGCGATCGGGCCGGGCGTTCTACCATCGACGTCCTCTTTAAAGCGCCAAACGTAAAACTCGTGGCGCTCTTCTCGCCCGAGCACGGCATTCGCGGCGGCGCCGACGAAAAAGTTGCCGACTCGAAAGATGAACTGACTGGTCTGCCGATCTATTCGTTGTATGGCGAGACGCGCCGGCCTAAAGCTGAGCAGCTTAAGGAACTCGACGCCATCGTGTTCGACATTCAGGACATCGGCACGCGTTTTTATACCTATATCTCAACGCTTGGATACGTGATGGAGGAAGCGGCGAAAGCGCAGCGGCCGGTCTTCGTGCTTGATCGTCCGAATCCAATCGGCGGCCTCGAGGTCGATGGTCCAATCACCGATACCGACAAGTTTTCGTTTACTGCCTATCACACCATTCCGGTGCGCCACGGTATGACCGTAGGCGAGCTCGCGAAGCTCTTCAACAAAGAACGCAACATCGGTTGTGACTTGAGGGTTGTTGAGGCGGCTGGCTGGCGCCGCGCGATGTGGCTCGATGAAACAAATCTTGTTTGGGTGAATCCGTCGCCGAACATGCGAAACTTGACGGAAGCCACGTTGTATCCCGGCGTTGGGTTACTGGAGACGACCAACGTCTCGGTCGGGCGCGGCACTGACACGCCCTTCGAAGTTGTCGGCGCGCCCTGGATTGACGGACAACAGCTCGCCGCTTATCTCAACGGCCGCAGAATCGCGGGAGTTCGTTTTGTGCCGATTCGTTTTACGCCGGCAAGCTCGGTGTTCAAGGGCGAAGAGTGTGGCGGAGTAAACATCGTAATCACCAACCGCGAAAAATTTCCGGCGCTACTCAACGGCCTCGAGATCGCAGTGGCCTTGCGTAAGCTTTACCCGGCTGAGTGGAAGGTGGATAACTATCTGCGTCTGCTGGCTAACGCAGATTCGCTCGAACGATTGAAGCGCGGCGAATCGGCGGCTGAGATTTTGCGATCGTGGTCGACGTCGCTCGACGAGTTTCGTAAGCGTCGCGCGGAAGTGTTGATTTACAAATAGACAACTACTCTGTGCCACCTTTGTGCTCTTTGTGTCTCTGTGGTGGATTCGCTTTTCAAGATCCCACCACAGAGACACAGAGAACACGAAGGACGCACAGAGATTTCGAAGCGTTAGCCGAGATTCTTCTAGTCATAAAATAATCCACCAGCTATAATCCGCCTTCGAAAAATTAAGCCGTCTCGCATAACCGGAGGAAACCATGACTAACGCGTCGCAACAGCCTGCCTGTTCCGAGTTTGAAACCAAACTGCGTGAAGCGGTGATGCAATATTCCATGCTGAAGCATCCGTTCTACGTCGCCTGGAGCGAAGGCAAGTTGAGCAAAGCAGTGTTGGCGGAGTACGCTAAACAGTACTACGCGCACGTTCGCGCGTTTCCGACTTACGTGAGCGGCGTGCATTCGCACTGTGAAGATCTTTCCGTTCGGCGCGAGCTACTCGAGAACCTGATCGAAGAGGAACGGGGCGAAGAAAACCATCCGGAGTTGTGGCTGCGATTTGCCGAAGCGCTTGGGGTGCAGCGTGATGCCGTGCGGTCTGCCGAGTTGTTGCCGGCGACTAAGGCTTCCGTGAAGAGTTTGCAGTCGCTGACGCAAAGCGACGACTACCGCAAAGGTCTGGCTGCGTTGTTCGCTTACGAATCTCAAATCCCGGCGGTGGCGCAAACCAAGCGCGAAGGTTTGAAGGAGTTCTACGGCATCGACGAGGAACGTGCCGTTTCGTTCTTCCGCGTACACGAAGACATCGACGTGCTACACAACGAAGTTGAGGTGCGGCTGCTAAATGAGGCTTGCCCGGAGCGCGCGCAGCAGGATGAAGCCATCAGCTCTGCTACTGAAGCGGCGAAAGCCCTCTGGATGTTTCTTGACGGAGTGGCGGCGGCTTATTTGCCGACGGCAGCGACTGCGGGCTAACGCCGGCGCGTAAAGACGTCGAGAAAACGCGGCGCGGTATTAGAAGCGCTTATCTCAACAATAAGAATCTTTAGTTTTGGTTATTTCCCGGACTGCGTATAATAGCGCCCGTTCCAGCAGTCTTCGCGGCGTTCAGTTTCCTTCGACGCCATTCAAAAACAATCCAAGGGTGGAAGGCTAACACCTTCCGATTCAGTCCTGGCTTCCGTTCTGGTTGAGGAGTGTAACTTCAGGAGTGCCTTCTCGATCGTAAACTGCAAAACCTTATTGAAGGAGTCCCCCCATGCAAAAGCTAATTGCCGCCCGCGCGTTTTTTCTCGCCGCCCTGCTAATGACAATCTGCTCCGTTGCTTTCGGTCAGGAAACGACCGGTAGCATCGAAGGCACTGTCAAAGATCCAGCAGGCGCTCTGGTGCCAAACGTAAACATCACGATTACAAACGCGAAAGCGGCAGCGAGTGGCACGACCACCACCGGCATCGGCGCTGGTTTCAAACGCACGAGTGTGACTAACGACGAGGGCTTCTTCCGTGTCCTGCAAGTGCCGCCGGGAACTTACGATGTGGTGACCACGGCGACCAGCGGATTTGGCGAAGCAAGATATGAAAACGTCACGGTGGCGATCGGACAGAGCACGCAGTTAACGATAACGGTCACTCCCGGCAGCAGCGTTACGCGGGTTGATATCGTGGCGTCGGAAGCGCAACCGGTTGATATCACCAACAACGCGATTCAAACCACCATCAACGCGCAGAAGATTGAGCTGTTGCCGAAGAGCACCGGCTTCACCGGTTTGCTGAAGGCAATACCAGGCACGCGGCCTGAAAGTCGGTCGGGCGGCTTCTCGGTCGATGGTGCGTCAGGCGGCGAAAACGTTTTCGTCATCGATGGACAGGAAGTAACCAACTACCGCACCGGCACTCTCAACGAGACCTACAACATTCCGACGCAGCTAGTCCAGGAAGTCCAGGTTAAGTCGAGTGGTTTTGAAGCGACTTACGGCGGCGCGACCGGCGGCGTGGTTAGCGTAGTGACGCGCGGCGGCGGCAACGACTTCCACGGCGAGTTTGGCATCCAGACTGAAGTGCCGAAACTCAACGGCAAACCGCGACCGCTGCTGACTCGTTTCAC
>Ga0207650_10001294_pt1 | contig 18163 bp, 12 predicted proteins | sample KBSS63metaG_FD_184325 | JGI IMG/M metagenome (GOLD analysis project Ga0207650, IMG submission 184325) | Switchgrass rhizosphere microbial communities from Kellogg Biological Station, Michigan, USA - KBS S6-3 metaG (SPAdes) (version 2) | ecosystem: Host-associated > Plants > Roots > Rhizosphere...
GCCGTCCTTCCGAGAAAGAAACCCTGACTTCCCGACTGATCGACCGTCCGATCCGTCCGCTGTTCCCAGAAGGCTTCATGAACGAAGTGCAGGTTGTCTGCACCGTCGTTTCCACCAGCAAGAAGACCGATCCGGACATCGCTGCGATGATCGGTACCTCGGCGGCCCTGGCTATTTCCGGCATTCCTTTCGATGGTCCGATCGGCGCTGCCCGCGTCGCCTTCCACGAAAGCACCGGCTACCTGCTGAACCCGACTTACGAGCAGCAGAAAGCTTCGAGCCTGGACATGGTCGTTGCCGGTACTTCGGAAGCCGTGTTGATGGTTGAATCGGAAGCCAAAGAGCTGACCGAAGACCAGATGCTGGGCGCGGTACTGTTTGCTCACGACGAGTTCCAAGTGGTGATCAACGCCGTTAAAGAACTGGCTGCCGAAGCGGCCAAGCCAACCTGGACCTGGGCTCCACAGCCAGAAGCCACTGCACTGCTGGGCGCTATCCGCTCCGAGTTCGGCGCTGCTATCTCCGACGCCTACACCATCACTGTCAAGGCCGACCGTTACGCTCGCCTGGGTGAGCTGAAGGACCAAGTCGTTGCCAAGCTGTCCGGCGAAGAAGGTCAGCCTTCTTCCAGCGAAGTCAAAGCAGCCTTCGGTGAAATCGAATACCGCACCGTTCGCGAAAACATCGTTAACGGCAAGCCACGTATCGACGGCCGCGACACCCGCACCGTGCGCCCGCTGAACATCGAAGTCGGCGTTCTGCCGAAGACTCACGGTTCGGCCCTGTTCACCCGTGGTGAAACCCAGGCACTGGTTGTTGCGACCCTGGGTACTGCCCGCGACGCACAGCTGCTGGACACCCTGGAAGGCGAGAAAAAAGACCCCTTCATGCTGCACTACAACTTCCCTCCGTTCTCGGTGGGCGAGTGTGGTCGCATGGGCGGTGCTGGTCGTCGCGAAATCGGTCACGGCCGCCTGGCCCGTCGTTCGATTTCGGCCATGCTGCCGGCCGCCGACGTGTTCCCGTACACCATCCGTGTCGTATCGGAAATCACTGAGTCGAACGGTTCCAGCTCCATGGCTTCCGTTTGCGGTGCTTCCCTGGCACTGATGGACGCCGGTGTGCCGATGAAGGCGCCGGTTGCCGGTATCGCCATGGGTCTGGTTAAAGAAGGCGAGAAGTTCGCCATCCTGACCGACATCCTGGGCGACGAAGACCACCTGGGTGACATGGACTTCAAAGTAGCCGGTACCGCCAAAGGTGTGACCGCGCTGCAGATGGACATCAAGATCAAAGGCATCACCGAAGAAATCATGGAAATCGCTCTGGGCCAAGCTCTGGAAGCGCGCCTGAACATCCTCGGCCAGATGAACCAGATCATTGGTCAGTCGCGTACCGAGCTGTCGGAAAATGCTCCGACCATGATCGCGATGAAAATCGACACCGACAAAATCCGTGATGTTATCGGTAAAGGCGGCGCGACCATTCGTGCGATCTGCGAAGAAACCAAGGCTTCGATCGACATCGAAGACGACGGTTCGATCAAGATCTTCGGCGAAACCAAGGAAGCTGCAGAAGCCGCGCGTCAGCGCGTTCTGGGCATCACTGCTGAAGCCGAGATCGGCAAGATCTACGTTGGTAAGGTTGAGCGCATCGTCGACTTCGGCGCATTCGTCAACATCCTGCCAGGCAAAGACGGTTTGGTTCACATCTCCATGCTGAGCGACGCTCGCGTTGAGAAAGTGACCGACATTCTGAAAGAAGGCCAGGAAGTGGAAGTGCTGGTTCTGGACGTGGACAACCGCGGCCGTATCAAGCTGTCCATCAAGGACGTAGCAGCAGCGAAGGCTTCGGGCGTTTAATCACCCCGGGCTTTACGCTGAAAAAAGGACTCTTCGGAGTCCTTTTTTTATGCCCGTGAGAAAATGCCTAATAATCAGGCGCTTACTAAACTCAAAAAAAGCCGCAACTTGCATGCAGGGGCGGACTGTTTCATGCAAGTTGCACGATTTCGAAAATTACCTGTTTTTATAAGTGATTGTTTTATAACGATTTAATTCCAGATCAAGACTTGGCACACTGCCTGCAATAACCCTGTTAACGCTGCAGCATCAAGGTTCACACACTGCAGACTTTTAATAAAACAGGAGTTACTCGTATGAAGAAGTTCGCTCTCGCTACTGCAACTGCTACCGCTCTGACCCTGGCTATGGCTAACGTAGCCTTCGCACAGAATTCCCAGGCGCCAATGACCCTGGCAGCCGGTGAAGTCACCAAGGCAAAAGAATCGACTTCTGACACTTGGATCACCACCAAAGTTAAAGCTGATCTGCTGACCGAAAAAGGCATTCCGGGTTCGGACATCAAGGTTGAAACCAACAAAGGTGTGGTTTCCCTGTCCTCGGAAGTCGCTATCTCGGATGCGCAAAAAGCGACTGCTGTTGCCATCACCAAGAAAATTAAAGGTGTGACTGCCGTTTCTGCTGATGGCCTGCTGGCTGGCGGCGCTACCAAGGCTGACAACATCGATAAAACCAAAGGCGCAGCGGCTAACGCCAAAGAGTCGACCTCCGATACTTGGATCACTACCAAAGTAAAAGCTGATCTGGTAACCGAGAAAGGCATTCCTGGCACCGACATCAAAGTCGAGACCAACAAAGGCGTAGTTTCCCTGTCTTCGACTGCAGCAGTCACCGAAGCTCAGAAAACTACCGCGGTGAATATCACCAAGAAAATCAAAGGCGTTAAAGCTGTATCGGCCGACGGCCTGAAAGCAGAGTAACGCTCAATAATTCGTCTGAACTAGGCGGCGGCGGCGCGTGAGTTAGATATCCACTCAATGCACCTCTAAGGTTCATGCGACCGACCACACGGATGTGGTCATTACAGGCCCCGGCACTTGTGTCGGGGCCTGTTCTATTGTGGGCTGGAAAAAATCGCAAGGTCAGCCGATAACAACGGTGGGAGCTGGCTTGCCTGCGATAGCATCACCTCGATTCAGCTGAATCACGGAGGTGTCGGTATCGCAGGCAAGCCAGCTCCCACCGTTGCACAGGTGTCGCTCAGGCGTTACTCGGCGTCCAGGTGCATCGGTGTCACGACTCGACCATCCTTTTCGGCCTGGCCCAGGTTGGCATCGATGAAGTACACCCGGTCATCTTCCAACTTCCCTTTGTCGACCAGGTAGTCCTTGACGGTGCTGGCCCGGTCCTGACCCAACTGGCGCAGCAGTACATCACTTGTGCTCCAGAACTTGATCACGCCGTCCTTGAGCTTCGCTGTGCGCTCATCACGGCTAAGGTCTTTCCACTCCGCCGGCGGCTGCTGTTTCAAACGGGTGCGGTAGATGCCTTCCAGCAAGGGCGCTTTTTCACTTTCCGGTACTTCCACCAAGGAAGCCTGGGCCGGAACCTTGTCGCCACGGCGCTGGAGCATCTTGTAGTAGTTGTATTGGTATTCGCGCTCCAGACGCTGTGCGGCGAGAAGTGGGCCATCGCTGCTGGCAGCGGCGGTACCTTCGATTTCCAGGCGCAGGGTAGGGCGCTCTTTCAGCGCGTTGGCCAGCTTATTCAACGCGCCCTCAGCGTCTTTGTTCAACTCGCTGGAACCTGCGGCGAACGACACATTCCCCAGGTCTTCCGATCCCCCACCCGTCACCAACCCACCGATAAACTTGAAGGGCGCTGTCGCCGCGCGCACTACCAGGTTACGCAGGGTCTGCCAGACGATCGGCATTACGCTGAATTGCGGGTTATTCAGGTCGCCGGTCACCGGCAGTTCGATGGAGATCTTGCCGTCGGAGTCCTTCAGCAGGGCGATTGCCAGGCGAATCGGCAAGTCCACGGCATCGGCGCTGTCGACTTTCTCACCCAGTTGCAGCTGTTCAACCACCACTTTGTTCTCAGCCTTCAATTGGCCCTTGGTGATCACGTAGTGCAGGTCGAGATTCAGGCGCCCCTTACGGATCCGGAACCCCGCGAACTTACCGGAATAGGGGGTCAGGGTGGTCAGCTCGACACGTTTGAAACTGGTGGCGATATCCAGCGCTGCCATAGGATCAAACGGGTTCACGCTGCCTTTGATGGTCACCGGCGCATACCGGTCCACCTTGCCCTTGATATCGACGCTGGCCGGCTTGGCCTGGCGACTGTCGATCGTGCCGATCTGCCCGTTGAGCTGTTGAATGGCCGTGGCGAAGTTAGGTGTGAGGCTGAAGTCAGCAAAGTTGGCGGAACCGTCATTGATCGCAATTTGCCCGATACGAATGCCCAAGGGCTTGTCTTTGCTGGCGGGCTTGGCGCTCTTGTCGGCTGGTTGCGGTATCAACAGGTCATCCACGTTGGTGGTGCGGTCGTCGTTGATCATGAAGCGCGCATACGGCTGCAGCAGGTTGACCTTGTCAATCGACAGACTGTCGCCGTGTTGATAGTTCACACCTTCCAGTACCAGGCGCTGCCATTTGACGAAGTCGCGGGTCTTGAGGGTGTCCAGCGTGTGCAACTGGTCGACCTGTGCCCGGCCAGTGACTTGCAGTTTCAACGGGGCGGTGCTTTTCAGGTTTACATCGAGGGCGCTGCCGAGCATGCCGCTGCGCAGTTCCAGGCGGATGAAAGGGCTGATATAGGACTGGGCAACTCGGAGGTCGATGTCCTGGGTGTTCACTTTGAGCTTGGCGCTGACCGGGTTGAGGTTGACTTCGCCGGTCGCCTGGAGCTTGCCTTGCTTGCCCAGGCCGGTGTCGACTTTCAAGGTGAACGGGCTCTGGTTGAGGCTATCGAAGTTCTGCATATCGACGTTCAGCGGGCCCACTTCCAACGCGACCGCCGGCTTGGCCTGACGGTCAGCCAGGTGCACCTGGTAATTGCGCAGTTGCACGTCCTTGAGCAGCACTTGCCACGGTTTGCTTGGCGCGGCGGGCGCGGGTTTTGGCGAGTCGGCGGTGGCCGGTGCGGTCGCAGGCTCCGGCGCCTTGGCGGGTTTACTCGGTTGGCTGGCGAACAGCTTTTGCCAGTCCAACTGCCCGTCGGCCTCAAGCGCCGCCCAGGTTTCCAGTTTGTTGCTGCGGATCTTGCCGACGATCACCTGCTGCTTGGCCAGGTCCACGGTGGTCTCGCTGACGTCCAGGCGCTCCAGGCGTACCAATGGGCGGCCGTCGGGGGCCTTGATGGAGAACGGTGCGATGCTGGCGGCGGTGTTGGTCAGCTTCAGTTCGGTCTCTTTGGCCAGGTTGAACGTGTATTCGGTGCTGAAGTTGAGCACGCCGTCTTCAAGCACCAGTGGCAGCGCGTCACGTACGTAGGGCCACCAGGCTTTCATCTTTCCGCCAGTGACCTTCAACGTACCTTCGGAGGTGATCGGCACCAGGCTGAAATTGCCTTTCCAGTCGATCTGCCCACCTTCAGGGCCTGCCGCGACCAAGGTCATGTCGGCATTGTCTTCTGGCAAGGTGCTGAGGTTCTTCAGCTCGAAGTCGAGTGTGTCGTAGAGGAATTCGATAGGCTCGCTGGGGCGTAAATCCTGGAAGTGCACGTAGCCGGCCGCCAGCTTGATGCTGTCGATACGCAACGGAAACGGCTTGGCATCCGGATCGGTCGGGGTGGGCTCACTGGGTGGCAGCTTGAACAACTGCGCCAGATTCAACTGGCCGGACTTGTCGAACAACAGCTCGGTCTTGGGCTTGTCCAGTTGTATATCAGCGAGGTGCAAGGCGCGGGTCCAGAGACTGTCGATCTGCAGGTTGGCATAGAGGCGTTCGAAACCTACCTGCTCCTTGCCGGGCTCACCGATTTGCAGGCCCCAGGCCGTCACTTCCAGGCTGAACGGATTGAACTCGATCCGTTCGATCCGCGCCGGCACCGTGGCGTAATTCGCCAACTGCTGGTTGGCGATACGAAGCGCAATACCGGGGAGAATCAGAAAGCCCAGTAAGCTGTACAGGGCAAGGGCAGTCAACAAGGCGCCAGCGGCGCGGATCAATCCTTTGGGCATGGGGCGGCGCCATCTATGTCATACAGGAGTGCCTTGGAGTATGGCACGGGTTTTCGGTTCCGAAGAGCCGGGCCTTTGGGAAAGGTCTTACAGTTGCAGTATCAGGGTTTTCAGGGGGGGCTGTTGATCCTGTGAGGGAAAGTCCACTCCGGGCGTCATGATTTTGCAGTCGCGCACCGGTCGGCCGGCTTTTTCAGCGCAACGCAGTACCTGCTCGCGCCAATCCTCCATGCTGACTTTTGCCAGGTTGTTGCAGCAGATCAGCACGCCATCGTCAGCCGTGGCAAGCAGCGCGGGTTTGAGCAGGCTCTGATAGTCGCGCAGCAGGTCGACAGTACCGAATGCGCTCTTGGCCCAGGCCGGAGGGTCAAGCAAAACCAGGTCGTACTGACATTGTTCCAGGCGCGGATAGCTCGGCAGTTTCTGCCCACGTCGCTGGGTGATCGGCAGGCCGGCCAGTTGGCGAATGGCCGGGAAGTAGTCGGATTGTACGAACTCCATGGTGGGCAATTGCGGGTTGAGCAGGCCATTTTCGCGACCGACCGCCAGGTTGCCCTCGGCAAAGTCCAGGTTGCACACCTCACGCGCACCGCCGGCAGCCGCGCTCAGTCCCACGCCGCAGGTGTAGGCGAACAGGTTCAGCACGCTTTTGCCGGCGCTGTGCGCCTTGACCCAGCCACGGGTATTGCGCAGGTCAAGGAACAGCAGTGGGTCCTGCCCGGCATGGCGCCCGCGCACGCGGTAATTGAGGCCCCACTCGTGACCAACCAGGTCCTCCAGCGCGGCGGGCTCGGCACGGTATACCGTGTCTTCGCGGTCGATGCGCGAATTGCCACGGGAACGGTCGTTGTACACCAGCAGCAATTCCAGCCCCATGGACTGGTTGATCTGTTGATGCAGGTCCAACAGCGCTTCGGTTTGCAGGGATTGGTGGAAGCTCTGCACCAGCAATTGCGGGCCGTAGCGGTCGATGGTCAGGCCGCCGGCGCCTTCCTGGCTGCCGTGGAACACGCGGTAGCAGTCGGTGCCCTGGGCGTGCAACTCGCTGATCAGGTCTTGGCGATGATCGAGGGCGGCGCGCAGCGCCTGATTCAAGGAAGACATGGAGCGCGCCTTGCTGGGGAATTGAGGGCGCGAAGTTTAACAGCTATGCGCCGTCGCCTACATCAACCCCATCCGCCGATGGGCGCGTTGTACCGAACCGTTGCGCATGGCCCAACGCAGCATCGGCGCACTGCGTTTGACCCCGGCTCGGATCATCTGGCGTTGCAGCGGGCTCTGGTGCTGTCCAAGCATGGCGCTGGCCCAATCCGGCAGCAGGTCGATCCCGGCTTGCATCATCAAGGCGCCAAAAGGTTTGGCCAGCGTACTGGGAGAGGGCGCATTCAGCAGCAAACGCAGGACCTCGCGGCTGCGATCGTCGCACAGCAGTTGTGGACGAATACGTGCCAGATAATCCGAAATTTCCTGCCGCGAGCGCGGAACATGCCGTGCGCCCAGCCGCTCGGCCACCAAGGCAATTTCACTGTAGTAACGGTCCTGGTCCCGGCCTGAGAGGTGTGGGTTGCGATACCGTAAGTGGGCGGCCAGGAAGTGACTGACTTCCGCCACATGCACCCAGGTCAGCAGTTCCGGATCGCTGGCCGCATAGGGCCGACCATCCGGCGCATGGCCGACCACCTGCAAATGAATGGTACGGACCTTTTCGATCAGCCATTCAGCGTCTTTGCGCGAGCCAAAGGTCGTGCCCGAGATGAACTGCGAGGTACGCCGTAAGCGCCCGAGCATGTCCTGGCGAAAGTTCGAATGGTCCCATACACCCGCCAGGGCCAAGGGGTGCAAGGCCTGCAGCATCAAGGCGCTGATGCCGCCGACGAGCATGCTGGTGAAGTCGCCATGGACTTGCCAACTCACCGAGTCAGGCCCGAACAGGCCTGGGTCACCCTTGGGGTTTTCCAGGTCCAGTTGGCCCAGCGACAGGCCGGTGAGGCTCATCAACTGGGTTTCGATACGGCTGCGAATAAATTCCATGGCGACGTGGGGTTTCCTATCGGTTCAGGCGCTTGTCGATCAAGCCCTCTACGACGCTCGGGTCAGCCAGGGTCGACGTGTCGCCGAGGCTGTCGAGTTCGTTGCAGGCGATCTTGCGCAAAATCCTGCGCATGATCTTGCCGGAGCGGGTCTTGGGCAAGGCCGGTGCCCATTGAATCAGTTCCGGCTTGGCGAAGCTGCCAATTTCCTTGCTGACCAATTCCAGCAAATGTTTTTTTAACGCGTCGCTGGGCTCCACGCCATTCATGGGCGTGACAAAGGCATAAATGCCCTGGCCTTTGACGTCATGGGGGTAGCCCACCACGGCGGCTTCGGCGACCTGGTCGTGCAATACCAGGGCGCTCTCGACCTCGGCGGTGCCGATACGGTGACCGGACACGTTGATCACATCGTCGATGCGTCCGGTGATCCAGTAGTCACCGTCTTCATCGCGCCGCGCACCGTCACCGGTGAAGTAGTAGCCGGGGTAGGGTTTGAAGTAGGTGTCGATCATCCGCTGCGGATCGCCGTACACACTGCGGATCTGCCCCGGCCAGCTCGCTTTGATCGCCAGCACGCCACTGCCGGCGCCGCTGAAGGCCTTGCCGTGTTCATCCAGTAACACGGGCTGTACGCCGAACATCGGCTGGGTTGCACAGCCCGGCTTGATCCGTTGCGCGCTGACCAAGGGGCTGAGCATGATGCCGCCGGTTTCGGTCTGCCACCAGGTGTCGACAATCGGGCAGCGTTGTTCGCCCACGGCGTTGAAGTACCAATCCCAGGCTTCTGGGTTGATCGGTTCGCGCTGACCAAGGGGCTGAGCATGATGCCGCCGGTTTCGGTCTGCCACCAGGTGTCGACAATCGGGCAGCGTTGTTCGCCCACGGCGTTGAAGTACCAATCCCAGGCTTCTGGGTTGATCGGTTCGCCGACGCTGCCCAGCAGGCGCAGGCTGGCGCGGGACGTGTTCTCCAGCGGGCCATGGCCCTCACGCATCAATGCACGCAAGGCCGTGGGCGCGGTGTAGAAAATATTGACCTTGTGCTTGTCGATCACCTGCCAGAAGCGCGAACTGTCCGGGTAGCTCGGCACCCCTTCAAACATCAGCGAGGTCGCGCCATTGGCCAGCGGGCCGTACACGATGTAACTGTGGCCGGTGACCCAGCCCACATCGGCGGTGCACCAGAACACTTCGCCGTCGCGGTAGTCGAGCACGTACTTGAAGGTCATCGCTGCTTGCAGCAGGTAGCCCCCGGTGGTGTGCAACACGCCCTTGGGTTTGCCGGTGCTGCCGGAGGTGTAGAGGATGAACAGCGGGTCTTCAGCGTCCATCGGCTCGGGCGGGCAGTCGTCGCTGGCGGCGTCCAGGGCTTGTCGGTACTTGATGTCGCGGTCTTTCACCCAGATCAGGTCAGCCCCCGTGCGCTCAACCACCAGCACGGTACTGACGTTGGGGCAACTGGCCAGGGCTTTGTCGACATTTTGTTTCAACGCCACCGGCTTGCCGCCGCGTACGCCTTCGTCGGCGGTGATCACGGTGCGGCAGTCCGCGTCGAGAATACGATCGCGCAGGGCGTCCGGCGAGAACCCACCAAAAACCACGGAGTGCACGGCGCCAATCCGCGTGCAGGCAAGCATGGCGTAGGCGGCTTCCGGGATCATCGGCATGTAGATGCACACCCGGTCGCCTTTTTTCACGCCACGGCTTTTCAGTACATTGGCCAGGCGGCTGACGTTCTGGTGCAGCTGGCGGTAAGTGATTGTGGACGATTTCGCAGGATCATCGCCTTCCCAGATGAAGGCCGGTTGATCGGCGCGTTGCCCCAGGTGACGGTCGATGCAGTTGTAGCTGACGTTCAGTTGCCCGCCGGCAAACCATTGGGCGGCGCCGGTGTTGATGTCTGAGCGATGAACCGTGTGCCAAGGGGTTATCCAGTCGAGAAAGGCCTTGGCCTGTTCAGCCCAGAAGGTATCCGGCTGTTCGATGGATTGGCGGTAGAGGCGCTGGTAGTCCTCTTGACTGAGTTGCGCAGCCCGGCGGACGGCATCGGCGGTGGGAAACGTGCTGATATCGAACATGAGCGATCCTTATTCTTGTTTTAGCCACAAGTCATAAAGATGCACCCTGCAAGGGGAGGGTTCAAGGCCAACCTCCAAACGGACGTTGACCCTGCAATACCTGTATCAGCCGCGGTGACGACCGCGGAAGTAGTTGATCAGGCCCTGGGTCGAAGCGTCCTCGGCCGAGGTTTCTTCGGCGCCGGTCAGGCGGTTGTAGACGCCTTTGCCCAGCTCTTTGCCCAGTTCCACGCCCCATTGGTCGAAGGCGTTGATGCCCCAGATCACGCTCTGCACGAACACTTTATGCTCATACATGGCGACCAGTGCCCCCAGGCGACGCGGGCTGATGCGCTCGACCACGAGGGTGTTGCTCGGACGGTTACCCGGGATCACCTTGTGCGGTGCCAGCTTCTGCACTTCGTCTTCCGGGATGCCTTTGTCGCGCAGCTCGGCTTCGGCTTCGGAGCGGGTCTTGCCGAGCATCAGCGCCTGGCTCTGGGACAGGCAGTTGGCGTACAGCCACTGATGGTGGTCGGACACCGGGTTGAAGCTGACGATCGGCACGATGAAGTCGGCCGGGATCAGTTGGGTCCCCTGGTGCAGCAACTGGTGGTAAGCGTGCTGGCCGTTGCAACCCACGCCACCCCAGATCACCGGGCCGGTATCGGTAGCGACGGGCGTACCGTCCTGGCGAACGCTCTTGCCGTTGGATTCCATGTCCAGCTGTTGCAAGTGCTTGGTGATGTTACGCAGGTAGTGGTCGTACGGCAGGATCGCGTGGCTCTGCGCCCCCCAGAAGTTGCCGTACCACACGCCCAGCAAGCCCAGCAGCACCGGCATGTTGGCTTCGAATGGGGCGTTCTGGAAATGCTGGTCCATGGTGTAGGCACCGGACAGCAGTTCCTTGAAGTTGGACATGCCGATCGCCAGGGCGATGGGCAAGCCGATGGCCGACCACAGTGAGTAGCGGCCGCCGACCCAGTCCCACATCGGGAAGATGTTTTCTTCGCGGATACCGAAGGCCACGGCTGCCGCGTTGTTGCTGGATACGGCGATGAAGTGACGATACAACTCGGCTTCCGAGCCACCCTGAGCCAGATACCAGGCGCGGGCGGCCTGGGCGTTTTTCAGGGTTTCAAGGGTGTTGAAGGATTTTGACGAGACGATAAACAGCGTGGTCTCGGCGCGCAGCTTCATGGTCAGCTCGTGGAACTCGCTGCCGTCGATGTTCGCCAGGTAATGGCAGCGCACGCCTTTATGGGCGTAGGACAACAGCGCTTCGGAGACCAGTTCCGGGCCGAGGAACGAGCCACCGATACCGATGTTCACCACGTCGGTGATCGGCTTTTCGGTGTAGCCACGCCACAGGCCATCATGGATGCGGCCGACCAGGTCAGTGATCTGGTTCAGCACCTTGTGCACGTCCGGCATGATGTTCACGCCGTTCACCGACAGCTTGTCACCCACCGGACGGCGCAGAGCGGTGTGCAGCGCTGGGCGACCTTCGGAAGAGTTGACGGGCTCGCCGGCATACAGCGAATTGATCGCGTCTTTCAGGCCGACTTCTTTGGCCAGGCCCACGAGCAGGTCACGGGTTTCGCTGGTGATCAGGTTTTTCGAGTAATCGAGGAAAAGTCCGCAGCTGCTCAAGGTGAACTGGGAGAAACGCTGAGGATCGGCATTGAATGCTTCGCGCATGCTGAAATCCTGCATGGCTTGGCGATGTTGATTGAGCGCTTGCCAGGCGGGCAGAGCGGTAACGTCATGAGGAGTGCGGTAGTACGCCATCGCTGCGGGTTTCCTTTTATTACGGGGACTGCCTTTAGGACACTTTTAAGCCCGGAACGTCCAGTCTTTTATCAAGCAATGGGTTCCGGACAGCGCTAACCATAGCGCAGGGCGATTACATTAAACCTAGCGTGTCGATATGTCTTGGCTTTGTCTGCGTTCAGGCCGGTACTTTTTTATACCGGCACTTTTTATTTCCGCAGCAAGGAGGGGTCAGTCGAGGGTCAGGTGCAGGTTGTCGATGAGGCGGGTGGCCCCCAGATAAGCGGCTACCAGGATTACGATATCGCGGTCCTCGGGCGTAGCGGGGCGCAAATGCACGCCCTGGCGTACTTCAAGGTAGTCCAGGCGCAACCCGGCAGCTTCGATCTGCTGGACCTGTTCGGCACGCAGCTTGGCGAAGTCGTGATCACCGGCTTTGATCGCTGCGCCAATCTGGCTGAGGCTGCGGTACAGCACCGGGGCAATGGCCCGCTGCTCATCGGTGAGGTAGCCATTGCGCGACGACAGTGCGAGACCGTCGTCGGCGCGCACGGTGGGTTCGCCGATGATCTGGATGGGCATGTTCAGGTCGTGGACCATGGCGCGGATCACCGCCAGTTGCTGGTAATCCTTCTGGCCAAACACGGCCATGTCCGGCTGGACCATGTTGAACAGCTTGCTGACCACCGTCGCCACGCCTTCGAAGTGCCCTGGACGGCTGGCGCCGCACAGGCCTTCAGACAGTTGCGGCACGCTCACGCGGGTCTGGCCGGTCATGCCGCCGGGGTACATTTCCTCGACGGTGGGCGCGAACAGCAGGTTGCAGCCGGCTTGCAGCAGCTTTTCCTGGTCGGCGGCGAGGGTGCGTGGGTACTTGTCCAAGTCTTCGCCGGCGCCAAACTGCAGCGGGTTGACGAAGATGCTCGCCACCACGAAGTCGGCCTGTTGGGCGGCCTTGGTCACCAGGGTGGCATGGCCGCTGTGCAGGTTGCCCATGGTGGGCACAAAGCCAATGCGCTTGCCGGCGCTGCGGGCGTGCGTTACGGCTGCGCGCAGTTCACGTACGGTTTTTACGGTGTTCATGCAGAGAATCCGTGTTCGGCGCCAGGGAAGGTCACGCCTTTGACTTCAGCGACGTAGGCGCTCAATGCGTCGTGGATGCTGGCTTGGCCGGTCATGAAGTTTTTCACGAACTTCGGCACGCGACCGGTGATCGACAGGCCGAGCATGTCGTGCAACACCAGTACCTGGCCATCGGTGGCGGAACCCGCGCCAATACCGATCACCGGCACTTTCACGGCCTGGGTGATTTCTGCCGCCAGTTCGCTTGGCACGCATTCGAGCAGGATCATTGCCGCGCCGGCTTGTTCCAAGGCGATGGCATCGGCGCGCATCTGGCGCGCCTGGGCCTCATTACGGCCCTGTACCTTGTAGCCGCCGAGGAGGTTCACCGACTGTGGTGTCAGGCCCATGTGCGCGCACACCGGCACGCCGCGCTCAGCCAGCAGGCGGATCGACTCGGCAAGCCACACCGCACCTTCGACTTTGATCATGTGCGCACCGGCTTGCATCAGCTTGCCGGCATTCTGGAAGGTCTGTTCAAGCGTCGCGTAACCCATGAACGGCAGGTCGGCGATGATGAAGGCGCCATCGTTGCCACGCTTGACGCTGGCGGTGTGGTACGCAAGTTCATCGGTGGTGACGGGCAGGGTGCTGTCATTCCCTTGAAGAACCATGCCCAGGGAGTCGCCCACCAGCAGCACTTCAACCCCGGCCTGGCAGCTGGCGTGGGCGAAGGTGGCGTCATAGCAGGTCAGCATGGTGATTTTTTCACCTTTGAGCTTGAGGCTCTGCAAGGTGGTCAGGGTAATGTCTGGCATGAAAAGGGTCCTCGTTCAGGCGCTTGGAAACAGCGAGTAACGCGCGTGAGTCTTCGTTTATACAGGCGCACCGTCTTGAGAGCAGTGCTTATAAGGCCTGGATTGCGCCCTTTAGCGCCGGGTTGGCGGCAGCGGGACGCCTATAGTCGTGAGGAGGACACGGGAAGTCAATTGGATGTGTTACCGCATTGTTACGACGGGGGTGTTACCGCTGTTACTGATGCGATTCAGCAGCGCGAAGGCGTTCCAGGCCGACAAACGGGCAGGCTTCAAGCAGGGCACCGAGGCATGTGCCATCCGGCAGTTGCAATGCCGCGGGCGCCAGTTCGGCCAGCGGATACAACACAAACGCACGCAGGTGCATCTGGTAGTGGGGCACCTTCAGGCGCGGTTCATCGATCAGGCGATCGCCAAACAGCAGAATGTCCAGGTCAAGCGTGCGTGGGCCCCAACGCTCCAGGCGCTCGCGGCCTTGGTCGTTTTCGATGGCTTGCAGCGCATCCAGCAAGTCGAGAGGCGCAAGGCTGCTGTCCAGGGCGGCAACCGCGTTGGTGTAGCGCGGTTGGCCAGGGAGCAGGGAGTCACTTTGGTAAAAGGCGGACACACCCGCGACGCAAGTGCCTGGCAACTGAGCCAGCGCTTGGATAGCGCTGCGCAATTGCTGGTCCGGGGCGGCCAGGTTGCTGCCCATGCCGATGTAGATGCGTTCCACGTTTATTCGCCTGCGGCGCCCGAGGCATCGGCTGCGCTGCGCTTGCGCTTGGTACCGCTGCGCCGGCGCTTCTTCGGCCCTTCGCCGGTTGCTTCACCTTTGCTGCCCAGCTCACGAATCATCTCGCGACGCTCGCTGTCATTGGCGTCCTGGTAATCGGTCCACCATTCGCCCAGGCCGTCGGTCTGTTCGCCGGCGCTTTCGCGCAGCAGCAGGAAATCGTAGCCGGCGCGGAAGCGTGGGTTGTCCAACAGCAGGTCGGCGCGTTTTCCGCTGCGGCGCGGCAGGCGCTCCTGCATGTCCCAAATCTCTCGGATCGGCATGGTGAAGCGCTTTGGAATGGCGATGCGCTGGCACTGTTCGGCAATCAGTTCGTGAGCGGCTTCCTGCATGGCCGGAATCGGCGGCATGCCACGGTCCTGCAAACGCAGTACACGTTTTGGCAGGGCTGGCCACAACAGGGCGGCAAACAGGAACGCCGGGGTGACCGGTTTGTTCTGCTTGATGCGCAGGTCGGTGTTGATCAGCGCTTCGCTGATCAGCGTGTGGGTATAGGTTGGGTTGTATTCCAATGCTTCGGCGCTGGCCGGGAACAGAGGGTCGAACAACTGCAGGTCGACGAGCATCTCGAACGTGTCGGCGGCGTAGCCCGAGAGGAACAGCTTGAGCACTTCTTCGAACAGACGTGCCGAGGGAATTTCCCGCAGCATGGGCGCCAGTTCGCGAATCGGCGCAGCGGTATGCTTCTCGATGCCGAAGTTGAGCTTGGCGGCAAAGCGCACGGCCCGCAGCATACGTACCGGGTCTTCCTGGTAGCGTTGCGTCGGGTCGCCGATGAGGCGGATCAGGTTGTTGCGGATGTCGTGTACGCCGTTGGCGTAATCGAGGATGCGTTCGCTGACCGGGTCGTAGTACAGGGCATTGATGGTGAAGTCGCGGCGTTGCGCGTCTTCTTCCAGGGTGCCATAAACGTTGTCACGCAGGATGCGACCGCTCTCGTTGCGGGAGGACTGATTGGTGTCTTCCTCTTCATCGTTTTGCGGGTGGCCGGCGCGGAACGTTGCGACTTCGATGATTTCGCGCCCGAAATGGATGTGCACCAGCTTAAAGCGGCGGCCGATGATGCGCGCATTGCGAAACTCGGCGCGCACCTGTTCAGGCGTGGCACTGGTGGCGACGTCGAAATCCTTGGGCGTGATATTAAGTAGCATGTCGCGTACGCAACCGCCGACCAGATAGGCCTGGTAACCGGCGTTCTGCAAACGTTCGACGATATTCACCGCATAACGGCTGAACTGAGCGCGTTGCAGCGAATGTTGGCTGCTATTGAGCACTTCAGGCGTGCTGCGTTTGTGTTGCGTACGACGCAAGGGAGAACGGAATGACTGGAACAACTTCTTCAGCATGGGATGCACTGTTTGAAGGAATGTTCGGCCATAACGAAGAATGACCGCATGATGGGCGGGGATTCTAGCATTTAGTCGGGGGATGGTGTAGGAACAAGCTGCAGGCTTTGCGCCAGAAGCCTTCGAGCGTCGAATTCGTAGCTATTTACCAGAAACTACAAGGGGAGCCGAAGCTCCCCCAGAAGTAGTTGCGTGCTCTATTTTTATTATTGGTTTCGGGCTTCTTGTTTTTGTTGATCGCCCTCGCCATGAAGCTTCACCTTCATGACACTCCCAATCGGGAGTCAAGAGCAAACGGATTGCTTTGGTCGCTGTGTTGCTGATCTATGATCCAACCAGTTCAGGCTCTGCCTTAGGGCAGTTTTTGTTGTTCTCGGCCTGGTTGCGGGGCAAGCCCCAAATGCAACGCCTCTCCAAAAGAATCAGTTAGCTGCGCCTCCGCCGTGTTGTTTTTGTTATGCGTGAGTCGATTCGTCTTATTTTTATTGTCTTGTACAAAGCTTGTTATTGTTTTTGTACTAAGCATATAGCAGGGTGCGTGCCAACTTTTGCGTCGCCCAGCAAAACCGGGGGGTTGAGGGGGTTTCGGGTTTTTGACGGACCAAAAAAAGCCGGGGCTTCGTTACCGTAAGCCCCGGCTTTTGTTACGCGAAATATCCGCGGTAACAGTTTTTTCACATCTGTGGGTGTTACCTGTGGGGGCGCACCCTCAACTCTCGCTGGCCACACCGGTCTTGCGCCGTGGAATACCCAGGCGCTGGCGGCGTTCCCATAAGCATTTGCGGCTCACGCCCAATTTGCGCGCCAGTTCGGTCTCGGTCATATGGTCCTGATGTTCCAGGACAAAATGCTGGAAGTAATCTTCCAGTGACAGATCTTCCGTTGGCTCATGGCTGGTATTGCTGCCGCCGCCGTGCTGTGGGGCCAGGCCGATGAAATCGTCCTCCTCCAGATCACTGAGCTCGATATCGATACCCAGCAGCTCGGCGGAAATTTCCGGGCTCTCCGACAGGATCACCGCCCGTTCGACCGCATTTTCCAGTTCCCGCACGTTACCCGGCCACGAGTAATGCCGAATGGCCTGCTCGGCGTCGGGGGCGAACTTCAGGTCGGTGCGGTTGATGCGCGCGCTTTGGCGCAGCAGGAACGCGCTGGCGATCTCGTTGACGTCGGCACCACGTTCACGCAGGGCTGGCAGCTTGAGCGCGATCACGTGCAGGCGGTAGTACAAGTCTTCACGGAACTGGCCGATTTTGGCCAGGCTCTTCAGGTCACGGTGAGTGGCCGCGATCAGGCGCACATCGACCTTTTGCGACTGCACCGAGCCTACGCGGCGAATCTCACCTTCCTGTAGCACACGCAGCAAGCGCGCCTGGGCTTCCAGAGGCAGCTCACCGATCTCGTCGAGGAACAGCGTGCCGCCGTCCGCGGCCTCTACCAGGCCCGCACGCCCGGCGCTGGCGCCGGTGAATGCGCCTTTCTCGTGACCAAACAGTTCGGACTCGATCAGGGATTCAGGGATCGCCGCGCAGTTCACCGAGATCATCGGTGCCTTCGCACGCTTGGACAGGTTGTGCAGGGCGCGGGCCACCAGTTCTTTACCGGTGCCGGACTCGCCCTGGATCAATACATTGGAGTCGGTCGGCGCTACTTTGCGGATCTTGCTGTAGAGGTCCTGCATCGGTGGGCAGGAGCCGATGATGCCGATCTCGCCGTTGCTGTTGTCGACGCCTGGTTTATCGGCCGCTTTGCCTGCCGGGCGTTGCTCAACGGGCGCACTGCTGGCCGACTGGCGGTCACGCAGGATACGGGCCACGGCCTGAAGCATCTCGTCATGGTCGAAAGGCTTGGCGATGTAGTCCACCGCGCCCATCTTCATGGAGTCCACCGCCGAGCGCAGGCTGGCGTAGCTGGTCATGATCAGCACCGGGGTGCCCTGGCCAAGCTTGATCAACTCGGTGCCAGGCGCGCCGGGAAGGCGCAGGTCACTGACAATCAGGTCGAACGTGGGAATGCTGAAACGCTCCTGGGCTTCCTGCACCGAGCCGGCTTCGCTGACCTGGTACTGATTTCGTTCAAGCAGGCGACGCAAGGCAGAGCGGATAATGGTTTCGTCTTCGACGATCAAAATGTGCGGCATTGATTCAATTCTCTCGACGGTCTCAGTTCACAGCGGACGTCGCTTCGACATGACGCGGCAAGGTCACCCGAATACGGGTGCCGCGTTGGCTTTCGGTGTCAGCCGGGCTGTCGATGGTGATTTGTCCATAATGCTCTTCAACGATGGAATAGACCAGTGCAAGGCCCAGACCGGT